>JAEEGL010976405.1_pt1 | contig 10109 bp, 7 predicted proteins | sample 9134231 | NCBI WGS metagenome assembly JAEEGL01 (sample SAMN16246548, study PRJNA631951) | gut metagenome | biome: gut microbiome; feature: rumen; material: fiber-attached | host: Bos | place: Iran: Karaj | collected 2018-10 | reverse complement strand
GTTGTTGCGGTAGGCACCTCTTCTTCAGGCTTTTTATTATCATCTATTGTTACAATTTCTTCACCCTCAGAGATTTCTAAATCAGCTTCTTGACCATCAACCTTTTCTTCTTCAACTAATGCATAATCTAAGTCTTCATTAGCATTAGGGAGTTCAACAGTCTCTTCTTCATTTTCTCTTTCTTCTCTTTTAACCATATCTGGCTTAGGGTTTAATTTTCTCTTTTTATTCTTTCTTAAAACTAATCTACCCTCTATAGCCTTAGTAGTTTTTAAAACCTTTCTTCTAAGCTTTCTAAAGTATCTTCTATCTGGATAGAAGATTAAGTAAATTAGATAGAAAATGAATACGAAAGCAACATAAACTAGGATAAATAATATCGCAAATATCAAATGATAAACTTGTGAAACTAATGCATATAAATACCCACCATTTTCAGCGAATACTAAATATAAACCATCACCATAATTCATTTGCTTTGGTATGTATTCAATTAAAATATCAGTAAGACTCTTGTTTTCTACAGAAACCCCTAATTTTTCCTGCAAACCATTTTCGCCCATGAATAAGTTAACAATGTTAACTATATTAGTATCTGCAGCTTTGTTTTTTACTGTGAATATATATAAAAGTACAGTAATTCCAAACGCAACTAGCGCGTGAATCGCAAGTATAGCTGCTTTTCTTCTTCCTCTAATAAATCCGGTAATAAGGGATCCGATAAAGAATAAGATAAATAAAATCGTAGGCGCATATAATACTAGAAACTTCATACTATCAGCTCCTTCTATTAACATACTAAAAAGAAACAAGTTAATATCTTGTATGTATATTATATCATATTAGTAACATTATTTTAAACTATTATTTTTAAAGTGTCTAAAAACAAAAAATAAAGCTAAGTAAAGTTCATTACTTAGCTCATATATTTACTGCATTAAATTAATTCTTTTTTCTCTTCTTTTTTACAAAAGAATCTAAATCATAAATCTGTTCTAGCTCAGCAATATTTCCATTATCAAAATAGTCTCTTACATGTACATATACTTCAGGGTCTTCTGTACCAGACATTGATTTTAAGGCAATATATACTTGTAGTGCTGCATCTTCATCTTCAGTTAACTGTTCAGTTAATTGATCTCTTTTAACAGTAGCCTCTTGGAATTCCTTTGGCTTTTCATAAGAACCAGCAAATAAAGTTAAGAAGCGTTGTGCCATCTTCTTACATTCTACATTTAATCTATTTCTTTCATTTACTGTTTCTTCTAAGTTTCTGAAATTACGGAAGAATGGAATATTAAAAGGCTTAATATATCCTTCTTCATTATTTACTTTAATCATTTCCTGATTGAATTCAAGATTCATTTTAGGAACTGCTAGCTTTTTAATTTGATATAAGATATCCATCTTTACTTCATCTAGGGTATCATATGTATCATAAATAATCATACTATCAGCTAAATTTCTCTTTACTAAATCAATTGATTCCATACTAGCTCTAGTATTTTTAAAGAAAGGTCTTATTATTCTACCTGTTTCTTCACTCTTTCTAATTGAATAATCAATCATATCTCTTACTTCATCAGAAGCCTGATTTTGTAAAAGAATTAATGTATATAATGAATTTTCTAACACCTCATCATAATATTTTACATTCTTATTTGCGTCATAGCAAACAAATTCAAATTGTAAATCATTCTTAAAGAAATATCCACTTATTTTATAAATGAATGAATCAAGGTCTAGCATTTCATCATGTAATGTTTTTTCACCATTTTCTGTTACGAAAAAAATTGTTTGTTTCATTGTAGGACACCTCGCATCTATTTTAGTTCATTATAATATATTTAGCTAAATATTTCAAATTAATCCAAAATATTGCATATACTAGGATTTAATTCTCTTTTATGCCTTTATTTTCGTTAATAATATCATATCTTTTAACAATCATTAAGATACCTGCAGGAATATTTGCAAATATAATACATAAGATTCCTTTAGTCACTATATTTGTGTTCTCATTATATGTATTTATTCCAACTAAATAGCATATAGATATAATTCCTGATGCAATACCACATGTAAATAATGTAACGCCATATAAAATATAAATTGAAGCTATAACTTCATTATCACTATAAGAAAGAGAATGACCACCTGCACTAATTAATAATAATCCTAATAAAAGCATAAATAACCAATAAGCTAAGCCTAAGCCTAATAAAACTTTAATTGTTGTTTTTGAATTTGTATTATTCATCTCACTACCTCCAAATTAACACCTAAATAATTATAAACAAAAAAAGTAGAAATTCAATAACAAATGAATCTCTACTTTATTTTTTTATAGAATATGTAATTTAATAGTATCAGTGATTGCGCAACCAACACCTGATGCAGATGTAATAATAACCTTATCACCCTTTGAAACAATTCCTGTTTCTAATGCTTTTTCTATTGCATATTTAAATAATTCCTCAACTGAATCTTTCTTTTCTGCATATACAGGGAATACATTCCAAGCTAGGTTTAACTGACGGCATGCCTTCTCATTAACAGTTATTGCAATAATAGGACAATCAGGACGATATGAAGAAAGCTTAAATGCTGTTTGACCATGATTTGTTACACAAATGATTGCTTTAGCATTTGTTTGGTATGCAGCAGTAACTGCAGCATTACAAATAACTGATAAGAAATCATTACCTAAATTTAAGTTGTTTTCCTTGAATGCTTTTCTATAATTAATATTTTGCTCAGTATATAATGCGATATCCTTCATTGCAGTAACTGACTCTAATGGATATTTACCAGCTGCAGATTCACCAGATAACATTATAGCAGTTGTTCTATCATAAATTGCATTTGCAACATCTGATACTTCAGCACGTGTTGGACGTGGATTTTGTTGCATTGAATCAAGCATTTGTGTTGCTGTTACAACAATCTTACCTGAATAATAGCATTTTAAAATTAATTCCTTTTGAATCTTAGGAAGCATCTTAAATGGTACTTCAACACCCATATCTCCTCTTGCTACCATAATACCATCAGAAACCTTAATGATTTCATCCATCTTATCGATTCCTTCAGTATTTTCAATCTTAGAAATAATACGAATTTTACCAGATGTATCATATTCATCTAAAAGCTTTCTAATTTCTAACACATCCTCAGGTCTTCTTACAAATGATGCTGCAATATAATCAACACATTCTTGAATACCAAATATTAAATCCTTCTTATCTTGTTCTGACAAGAATGGCATATCTACAATAACATTAGGAATATTAATTGATTTTCTATTAGATAATGGTGCATTATTTAATACTTCACAGATAACATCCGTTCCTTTAATAGCTTTAACCTCAAATGAAACCTTACCATCATCAGCTAAAATCTTTACTCCTGGCTTTACATTCTTTGCTAAATTAGGGAATGTTAAGCCAACATGCTTTTCATCACCTAAATCATTAATATCATTAGTGAATGTAAATTCCTGACCCTTCTTTAATTCAACCTTATCTCCGTTGAATAAGCCAACTCTAATTTCAGGACCTCTAGTATCTAATAAAATAGGAAGTGGTACTCCTAATTCAGTTCTAATCTTTTTAATTCTATCCATTCTTATTTTATGATCCTCATGCTTACCATGGCTGAAATTTAATCTACAGCAATCAAGACCATTCTTGATCATTTCCTTTAATAAATTTTCATCGTCACATGCTGGACCCATTGTACATATAATCTTTGTCTTTCTCATATAATCTTACTCCTTACCTTCATATTCAACTTATATTTTAACATAAAAGAACAATTTAAGTATTAAATTTAAGAATTTATTTTTATATATTTCTAAAAAATTTTAAAAGCCACACTTTAAAATGTGGCTTAATAAAATATCATATTGAGGAGTAAGAAAAAATTTTTTTAAGTTAATTAATTGAAGTATTCAACTATTATTTCTATGATATTAATACCCTTATTAGTTGAACCAACATAATAAGTTCCAGCATCAGTTAATGTTAATGTTGTAACTGTTGCGTTAGCTTCTGCAGAAGCTTGTCCTATAACGCTAGATGTTTGAGTTGATTTAACAACTGATAATGTTCTAGTATCACTACCACCTGATTTTGCAACGATTGTAACAGTCGCATTTGCTTTTAAAGTCATTGCTACATATCTTGATGTTCCATATGTTGCAGATCCACCTAAAGATATAACATTTTCTTTAGTATATGTTTCACCTGCAAAATTATAACTATTTGGTTGAGCCATTACTGAGACAGACTTTGCTTCAGTTGCAACGATTGTAAATACATCATCAATTACTTCACTAGAAGTGATTGATGCTATATTCATATCGTCAGGATTTAGCTTATAAGTTTCAGATGCAACAGGTCTTTGCTCTGTTTCAATTTCTTTTGCTTTATTATTTACTTCTACAAGCTTAGAATAATTAGTAACCTTGCTTCTATCATCAACATTAATTGAATTATATTCATTAAAGCAATCCTCACATGAAGCTAATACTTCTAAATAATTATCTACCGTAATATCTTTTGCCTCAGGTAATGCATCAATCATTGAAATACAATTATCTACTGACTTATATTCTCTATTAGGATTTGTTGGATTAATTGCACCACATAAATCTTCTATTGCTAACGCAGTACTCTTTGGTAATAAATTAGATGGGTCATAATATTCTTCTGGTGTTTCATTAACCTTAGAACTGAAGTTAATATATTCACCATTTGTAGGCTCTTGATCCTTAATTTCTAAGATTGTATTTGCAACCATTGCTGCTTCAATAAATGCACCATACTTATTATAATGAGTTGCTTCAAGGCCTGTGCATCCAAGCTCTGAATTGTTATATGCCTTATCATATCCACTTGGCCATTCACCTACTAATGAATTAGGTTTTAAAGCCATTAGTGAATTAGCATAATTAACTGTTGCAAGTTCTAACATATCCTTTGTATCACTAAATAAATCTACTAATAAGCAATTTTCTTCAGATGCAAGCTGTCTTACAGCTTCAACATAAGCAAAATCATCACCATGTAGACCAGGACCACTCTTTAATGTTCCATCATTATTAAATGAAACTCTTGCAACAGGAGTAACTAATACAGGAATTGCACCTTTTTCTCTTGCGAAATCAATATATTGCTTTAAATACCATTTATATGTACCATCACCATATTGGTAATATGTAGATCCATATTTTTTTATTTCATTTAACGCAGATGCTTCTTCTGAATCATTTGCATAAGATGTATATGCTTCTGGTAATGCTGATGTAGAAACTCTTTCTGCAGGAGTAACTGGATAAATACCATTAGAATCAGGAGTTCCTAATGGAACCATTCTATCATATACTGTTGTATAGTTAGAAGCTGGTTTAGAATCAAATTTAGTTGAGTCATCATTGTGACCAAATTGAACAAATAAGAAGTCTCCTTCTTTAATTACATCTCCAATTGAATTACCATTATTTTGAGTAAATGAATAATTATCTCCTTCTATATCATATAATCTTCCTTCATTGATGAATGAACGGCTACTTCTTCCACCCTGTGCCGCATTAACTACATTAATAGAATCATCTAAGAATAAATCTAAGAATTGACCCCATCCACCAATAAATTGATTATCTTCATAAGTCTTTACAGTAGAATCACCTGCAAGATAAATTGTTGGTGATGCATCATTTGTTTTTTCATCTACATTAGAAGTTGTAATATCTGTTGTTGTAGCTACAGGTAATGTTGTAGTATTTATGGTTGTTGTTGCAACTGTAGTTGTTTCTTTAGTTGTTGTAACGGGATTAATAGTTGTTGTTGCAACTGTAGTTGTTTCTTTAGTCGTTGTAACAGGATTAATAGTTGTTGTTGCAACTGTAGTTGTTTCTTTAGTTGTTGTAACAGGATTAATAGTTGTTGTAACTGTAGTTGTAAATAAATCTGTTGTTGTATTATCACTTGTTGTTGTAGAATTAGTTGTTGTATTATTTGCTGAAGTAGTTGTTGTTGTACTATTATTACCACATGCAGCAAGTCCTAAAATTGTTGCTCCAAATATTGAATAAGCGAATACTCCTTTTAATTTCATAAAAATTCCTCCTAAAGCGTTTTCGTACTACAATTATAATTAACAAAATCTACGTTTTTAAGAGATAAAACGGACAAAAACCGACTATTTTTGTCATAATTTCGAATTTTTATGGTAAAATTAACAAGAGGTGGTAATATGAAAAGTTTTAATGATACCATTAAATTTATGATGGCGAACATTATGTTTACATTAAGAGATTTTAGATTTCAAATAATGGATAAACCATACCCTGCACATTATCATGGTAAAGACACTTTAGAAATACATTATATAAAAAAAGGATCTGGTAAAGTTATATTAGGTGATAATACATATGATGTAAAAGAAAATTGGTTTTATGTAGTACCACCATTCCTTTCACACACACAAATACCTAATGATAATGATCCATTTCATAAATATTCAATATATTTATTAGTAGATAACCATGCTGGATTTAAAAACTATCTTCCTCTTCTAAATCAAACATTTATTGCAGAGGATAAATATAAAGCATATGAATTATTTGATAAATTATTATATGAATTTGAAAATGAAAAATTTGGATATAACGAAGTTGTTGTATCCTGCTTTAAAAGTATAATTATATATTTAATGAGAGATATTGATTATAAGCATGAAAGAATTACTAAATGGCTACCTGACACACAAGCATTTGAAATTGAATCAATATTCTTAAATGAATTTGCAACAATAACACTTGATGAATTATCTAAAAGAATGTATATGGCAACAAGAGAAATGCAACGCTTCTTAGAAAAGAATTACCATAAATCATTTATAGAATTAAAAACTGAAGCAAGAATGAGTTATGCAATAAATAAGCTTCTGTATTCAAATGATTCTATTTCCGATATTGCAGCTCAATTAGGATATCAAACACCAGAACACTTCTCTTACGCTTTTAAGAAGTATTTTAATAAAACCCCATTAAAATATCGAAAAGAAAATAAATAAACAAAAAAAGGTTGAATATTCAACCTTTTTATATTTTACGTGGTGCCGACTATAGGAATCGAACCCACAACCTACTGATTACAAGTCAGTTGCTCTACCAATTGAGCTAAGTCGGCAATGGTGGAGGTTAACGGGCTCGAACCGCTGACCCTCTGCTTGTAAGGCAGATGCTCTCCCAACTGAGCTAAACCTCCATATAAAATTAACGACTAAATTTTATAATAAATACATTTATTTGTCAATATCAATTTAATTAGATAATATATAAAAATAGTTGGCTAGAAGTTTTCTTACCAACCAACTAAATTTTTTACGCTTTTTATAAAATTATTCTAATGTAAATACATCAATAACTAAATTAGATAAATCTTCATCTATATTATATACATCATATTTTTGTATAGAGCTATTGTATGAAACATAGAAAAATGATCCATCATCTTCAATGAACATTAAATCGTCTAATCTAAAAATATCATCAGTAGTCTTTCTATCAATATAATATTTATATCCAACATATTCACTACTATAGTTATAAGTAATGTGATTATTAACATCTATTAATAATTCAGTATTATCAGTTATTAAAGTATCCTCATAAAACCAACTATTATTTTCATTATAATAGGCTAATATGCTATCTAAATTAGTTTTTTCGCAATATAATGGATATTCATACATAGGATTTGCATCAACGCAAATAATCTCAAATCCAGTATTATTTTTTATTGTATGAAAATTAGCCCATTGATTTTTATTAAATGTACCACTTGGCATATATGAATATACTTTTTCATCGTAGTCATAATACCTATAATGCTTAGTTTGTCTAAGCTTTATAGGTACATATATTAAATCATTTGTCTTAAGCTCTTCTTCATTATAATAATCTACAATATATTCAGTTTCAACAAAGTCGCTTGGTACCTTTGTTCTTTCAACCGCAATAAAAACAAACAAAATAAGACAAGGAACTAATAGAATACTACAAATAACAATTTGAACTCTAGATATAATTGCAAAAACTTTAGCATAAGTTTTTCCTTCATTCTTCTTTTTTGTAAATATTATATTTAAAATAATACCTACAATAAGCCCTATAAATGAAATAAATGTACCAACTAAAAATACTAAAAATAGAATTGCTAGAAAAAATATTCCAATGAATGCCATAACTATATCCCCCTAAATAATTAATACTATTAAAATAAAAAAAAGAGTAGCCTAGCAACTACCTACTCTTGCACGTTCGAAGCGTACTACCATCGGCGTAAAAGTGCTTAACTTCTGTGTTCGGTATGGGAACAGGTGTGACCACTTTGCTATCGCCACTAGACTAACTACATGGGATATATTACCACAAAATAAAATAAAAGTAAAGAGTATTAAAAAAGTCTATCAAGCGATAGACTTAATTTGTTTTATTAAATGAATGATAAAGCATTTTTGATATCTTCAATGATATCTTCTTTTGCTTCAATACCGCAAGAGAAACGAATTCCTTCTGGTGCAACACCACATGCCTTTAATTCATCTTCAGTAAGCTGACGATGTGTTGATGATGCAGGATGTAAGACGCAAGTATGAGCATCTGCAACATGTGTTGCAATAATTGCTAGCTTTAAATGCTTCATGAATTCTTCTGCAGCCTTTCTTCCGCCCTTAACACCGAAAGAAACAACACCACATGAACCATTAGGTAAATACTTCTTAGCTAAATCATAATACTTATCACCCTTAAGGCTAGGATATGAAACCCAAGAAACCTTGTCATTTGATGCTAAGAATTCAGCAACAGCCTGTGCATTTTCACAGTGTCTCTTCATTCTAACAGCAAGTGATTCTAAACCTAAATTAAGAATATATGCATTCATTGGAGAAGGAATAGAACCTAAATCTCTCATTAATTGTGCAGTACACTTAGTAATAAATGCACCTTCCTTACCAAATTTTTCTGCATAAGTAATTCCATGATATGATTCATCTGGAGTACAAAGTCCAGGGAATTTATCCTTATGAGCCATCCAGTCAAAACGACCAGAATCTACAATAACACCACCAACTGTTGCATCATGTCCATCCATATATTTAGTAGTTGAATGAATAACAATATCAGCACCAAATTCAAATGGACGACAATTAATTGGTGTTGCAAAAGTATTATCAACAATTAGAGGTACACCATGCTTATGTGCTAAATTTGCAAATCTTTCGATATCAAATACTCTTAAAGATGGGTTACCAATAGTTTCACCAAATACAACCTTTGTATTTTCTTTAAATGCCTTTGAAATATTTTCATCAGTATCATCTGGGTTAACGAAAGTAACATCAACACCCATCTTCTTCATTGTTACATTAATTAGATTAAATGTACCACCATAAATTGATGCAGAAGCAACAATATGATCTCCAGCATTACAAATATTAAATAATGCGAAGAATGATGCTGCTTGACCTGAAGATGTAAGCATTGCTGCACTACCACCTTCCATTGCACAAATTTTAGCTGCTACCATATCATTTGTTGGGTTTTGTAATCTAGTATAGAAATAACCTGAAGCTTCAAGGTCAAATAACTTACCCATATCTTCAGAAGTGTCATATTTAAAAGTAGTAGACTGAATGATAGGAATCATTCTTGATTCACCATTTTTTGGTGTATAACCAGCTTCAATGCATTTTGTATCAATTTTCATTTTAAACCTCCATATCCTACATTTTTATAGGATTTGAATTCATTATATAACATAATTTAAATAATGTGTATAAAAAAAAGTTTAAAAAATAAAAAAAGACTCATAAAGAGTCTTAGATAACTATTATATCAAAGAGAGAGCCTGGCAACTACCTACTCTTGCACGTTCGAAGCGTACTACCATCGGCGTTAAAGTGCTTAACTTCTGTGTTCGGTATGGGAACAGGTGTGACCACTTTGCTATCGCCACCAGACCTTTTCTTTGAAAATTAGATAAAATTTAGTCTTTTTATTTTAGAAATTTTATAAGGTTAAGTCCTCGATCTATTAG
>JAEEGL010672101.1_pt1 | contig 10109 bp, 7 predicted proteins | sample 9134231 | NCBI WGS metagenome assembly JAEEGL01 (sample SAMN16246548, study PRJNA631951) | gut metagenome | biome: gut microbiome; feature: rumen; material: fiber-attached | host: Bos | place: Iran: Karaj | collected 2018-10 | reverse complement strand
CCAGGACTGCAATGACTCAGTGCTGAATTTCATCAAGGCCTGCACCAGGGAAAGGACATTCCGCAACTTGTTCTATTACCGCATGGGCGAGTATCGCTCGGTGTTCATTTCGTGGTTGTTGCCCCCCGAGAAGACGATGCACATCTGGTGTCCGAGCATTGGCGAAGGGGCACATTTTGAGCACAGCTATGCCACCTACCTCAATGCCCGTTCCATCGGTCGCGATTTCTACTGCCTGCAACTGGTGACGTTGGGTAATGGCAAGAATGGTGCGCCTGTGATTGGTGACAATGTGCGCATCATGACGGGAGCCACATTGTTTGGAGGTATCACCATCGGTGATAACGTCACCATTGGTGCTAATACGGTTGTCAATAAGGACGTTCCGTCGGGTTGTACGGTGGTGGGTAATCCCGCCAGAATCGTAAAACAAGCGGGGCAAAGGGTTGACTTAGCATTATAGTTCTCACCATGCGTGTACTGATTGTCAATACTGCCGAGCGTACAGGAGGGGCTGCGATTGCCGCCAACCGCCTGCTGCACGCCTTAAACAACAACGGCGCCGAGGCACGCATGCTCGTGCGTGACCGCAAGAGCGAGGCCCCCGAGGTCTCTACAATCCCCCAATCCTGGCGCCTGAAGGCCCAGTTCCTGTGGGAGCGCGGCGTCATCTGGCTGGCCAACGGACTGAGCCGCGAGAACATCTTCCAGGTCGATATCGCCAACTGTGGCACCGACATTACTGGCATGGACGCGTTCGTATGGGCCGATGTGATTCACCTGCACTGGGTAAATCAGGGATTTTTGTCTCTGAATGACCTGGAGCGCATCATGGCCTCAGGCAAGCCTGTGGTCGTTACCCTGCATGACCAATGGTATTTCACAGGCATATGCCACTACTCGGGCACATGCGAAAAATACAAGACACGGTGCGAAAAGTGCCCGATGCTCAAGCATTCATACATGGACTTGGCTCAGCAAGTATTTGACCGCAAGAGTACGATTTATAAGGACAGGAACATCACGTTTGTGGGATGCAGCCGCTGGATGGCCGATCTGGCACGTCAGAGCAGCTTGACACAAGGCCACACAGTCACCAACGTGCCCAATGCCATTGATACCGATGTATTCACCCCGATGGACAAGGCGGCAGCCCGCAAGAAATTCAACCTGCCCGAGGATAAGCGACTGCTGCTTTTCGGCGCCCAGCGCATCACCGACAAGCGCAAGGGCTTCCGTTTCCTGGTCGAGGCCTGCGAGCACATCAGCAAGCACCACCCCACCCTGCCGGAACGCCTCGGAGTTGTCGTGCTCGGCGGTGATGCCGCAAGCGTCAAAGAAGCCTTGCCGCTACCCGTCTACACGGTCAACTACTTGAGTAACGAAGCCGAAATCGCCCAACTGTACAACGCTGCCGACCTGTTTGTCACGCCATCATTGCAGGACAACCTGCCCAACACGATTGTCGAAGCGATGTCATGCGGCGTTCCCTGTGTGGGCTTCAACGTCGGCGGCATCCCCGAGATGATCAACCACAAGCAGGATGGTTATGTCGCCGATTATTGCGACAGCATCGATTTTGCCCAGGGCATCTCCTGGTGCCTGAACGACGCCCGCCTCCCCGCCCTGAGTGCCGCGGCACGCTCCACCGCCCTGGCAACCTATAGCGAATCAGTCGCCGCCCAGCGCTACCTGGCCAACTATCAGCAAGCCATCACTAATCCATAATCATAAAAAATGCCGCGATCGCGGCACTTTTTTTTAAATCTCCCAGTTGATGACGGTGGCTAGTTTTTGTTCGTAGTAGTTCTTGAGGTCGCGCCATCGGTAGTAGGGGCCCGTGACGGGCTTGGCAGGCAGCACGGCCTCATGCTCATTGAAGAGCACCTTAACCAGGCCACATTCAATACCCGATACTTACTTCTTCTCTCCTCTTATTAACGCTATAGCACAATCGTCTAACGTGCGCTGGGTGAACCACTTACACATTGACAAATAGAGCGCTTCATTGACTTGTCTGAAATCATATTTCCGTGTCCAATCAGCAAATATGCTTAATGCATCAGCAAATGTTTTTGCCTTTCTATCATATAAACAATCACAACTGCCATCTGTCATGAGGAAATAAATATTTGACAGACTGTAGCTTCCCGAGAACAACCGCAGATGATTTATACAATCATCATCCGTCACAAAAAAGCTTTCATTCAAGAAGTTACCGTTTTCTGGGCCAAGTAAGGTTTCAGCATGATTTTGCTCATTGATGACACCGATAAGACCATCACCTAAATTTCCAGCTAAAAAGCGCTTCCCATCTGTAGCAAAGAATAGAAGCGTGCTTGCGAAGCTTTCAAATTCACATTCCATTTTCCGAGCTAACTCATGTAGTTGTATTTTTAATTCAGTAATCAGTTCCTCTCGCAATGAGCCCTCGGTCATATCAAATATATCTGTATTCCAATCAACAAGGACGCTTCGAGCAACGCTTGTTACAAGCCTTGCTCCTTCACCACCATTCTTTACACTGCCGGCACCATCAGCTATAACTACACACGCGAACTCATCCGTTAGTTTAGCCAACACATAGTCCTGAGAATCAGAGCCTTCGCGCAAATGCCTACTCCCGGGTATGAAACAATTTGGTACATTCCATTTAATCTTCATAACTATTTCTGATTAGATTGCAGTTGTCTTTGTATTGAAGCTAGTAATTCTTTATAAAAATTACTTGATAGACTTGGTGATACACGCACAGGCCTGCTATTAGGCCATATCGAATTGTATTGCCTTTTTACCGCCTCATTAAGTGCGATGGGCATGAAATCAATCGTCCTTTCTGTATAAAGTTCCTTTATTTCTTGAATTACGCCCGTATCTGCTTCATCCGGAATTGAACGGCTGAACAAAATAAACCAGGGCCTTTCACAATGATATGCCTCGTTTAAGTCAATAGCATCATACACCAAATTCATAGACTCATCCATGGCCAGGTTAAACGGGATTGAGGGCAATAACTCAAGAGTTGATTTAGTCGTTGAACAAACAGGTTGACAATAAGTGATTAATTGGAAATGAACATTCATCAAACCCAGTTTATTCGCCTGAGACACCATTTCGTTAAATCTTTGAAGAAGCACAGTGCCATCTTCAACCTCATCGATTGCGGTGAAGAGCTCCATCATCAATATGATATCCAAACGATTCTCAGTGTAGATTCTAATTCTTTCATATTGTTTCTTAGCACTATTCACCTGTGGAGGTACCGGTGAACCGCTCACAAAAGCGATCAGTTCAGAAAGGACATCCAAGCTAAACTCGTAATCACGTTGTCCGTACCATCGAACACTTTTTCCGGCCTGCTGATCCTTATAAAGAGGAAAAGTATGGGCGGATAGCCGATTAAACTTCAATCTTAAACGATGAAGTCGATTTCTCAAATCAGCAAGGGCAGGATTTCTTCCTTCTGGAAACAATATGTCAATAAGGCCCTGAAAACTGCTATTGTCGTTTTTACCCAATTCTCTACCCAAACGTCTTTCTGCGCACAGATGCAATATGGTATCGAACTGTGTTCTTAGCATTGCGGCTTTTTCCTGATAAGATGCCACTTTTATGCTCTCGATGAGTTGTCGATATTGACTGGCAGCCTCTTCGCCCGTGATTAGGTGTTTATAACGCATAATAAATGAACGAAAACCTATTAGTCCTCAACAAAGCCGCTCTTATTCTCCAGATCCACATGATAACCAGGAACAGAACAAGATGCAGATTTCAAGCTATTATTTATGTCTTTAAAGAACCCGTTTACATACTCAAGAACCTTGACTTTACCCGAATCTTGAGCTGGCAACTGGCTCAACACCTCCATATTTGCATCATGACTTAAGGCACGCCAATAAACCATCAACTTTCGCTGACTGATCCGTTCTTGAAGTTGGTCGCTTACGGCAGTCATGTCTTCGGCAAATTTACCATTTGACAAAACTATCATCCACGGACAATTCAATAGATCTAGATTAATCTCGGGAGACCTCAATTGCTGAATACGCTCATCAAGCCGTTGGAGGGCCAACTCAATGGTAGATGCCATCTTACTACGCCCGAAAGGCTGAATCATAAATTCGTTTAATTGAGATTCAAGATGATCGATCGTATCAAAATTAACAACTTCTTTGGGCCCATTACCAGTTGTAGCAATGTACAATTCCAGTTGATAGGAAAGCGTGCTGTTAGTACGGACTTCCTCAATCAATTCGGTTAATCCTTCATCCAATTTTGCCAAACACCCTTTTTGGTCCATATAGAGAGCATTATCAATAATGAATGCTACCAATATTCGTGGTGTTTTATTATCCATGACAAAGCTCTCTAAACCAATCCGGTTAAGTTCTTCTTCGGGAATCGAGTGACGAACACTTCTTCCAGATTCATTGATCATCTCAGTAATTGCCTCATAAATCTGGATATTATAAGCCCAAGCAATAAAATTCAATACCCTCTCCAATGTGAGAAAATAGTTTGCCTCGTCCAAACCGGCTTTGATTAAATCCTCTTCGGTGAGATTTCGTCCCATCAAATTGCTTTCTCGAAGGAGAGCACCATGCCGATTAAGCACTTTCCTGGCATCCCAGGTATCCTGCCTTAATGTAATAGCAGCACGGCGTTTTGTATGATTTTTATAAATCCACTTCAAGCCATTTACTATTCGGCCTGCCCCATCCTCAATGCCAGAGTTTCTACTCAGGTCTATTATCGCCTCATTGAACTGCTTACGAAGGAAGTTGTAACGGTCAAACAAGCTACGTCCAGCATTCTCTAATATCTTGTCCTGAAAATTTCTATAATCAAATGCCATAATATAAAAGAAATTAAAAAGTTAATTATTTAGTGTATGGAAAATAACTGATTCTCCTAAGCCTAAATGAAGAAGAAGAATATGATCTACTTCCAATCGCTTCATGATATGTGCACAGATAGGAAGGCCTAACCTTAAGTTCAAATTATCCTCAAGAAAATTAGTAGCTTTAAGTTCTAAGTCTTCACTAAGTTCCTGAGCATAAGGACGATTTACACACAACTGTTCATCTAGCACATCTATCTGATTACCAATATCATCAAGTGAGAGCTCTTTGATGGCCTTCTTTTTTGATGCTTTAGGCATCAGCTCCTTCAGCACACCAACAGCAATTATTGCTGTCTCTTGACTGCCATTAAATGCTATTGTCTTAAGCTGATCATTAATGGATTTATCATGAATACCCAGCATTGTTTGAGTAGCCATCGTTGGGTGAATCATACTGAACAACTTATTACGCATCCGCAAAAGTCCTAAATTATCAAATGTGTAATGGCTTATTTGCCCCTCAGCATTTTTGAAGATGACACGCATAGCAAGGCTGCTCTGCTTAATGAGCATTATAGGCTTCTTCTTCAGAATGGGTTTGCTCCGATGGCACTCCTCAATCAACAGCTCTGCCTCCTGGTCTAATGAAAAAACTCCAAAGTGTATTCCGAAGTGATCTTCTAACGCCTTAATCACTGCTTCTCGATTAGTGAGGCTACGTAATAGAGTTCCCCCAAATGCATATAACACTCTGACTGGCGGCTTTATACCCCAAACATAGCAATTCAGCCAATACTCTAAAGATTTTGAGGCTTGTGACTTCAAAAACTCATCAACCTTAAAATTGCCTTGAGAATCAATAAAATCAATATTCCAACTATCAATCTTGATGGAGCTAGAGTGAGCATTTCCCCTATGCAAATAACACCTGATAAAATAGGTGCCAAATTGGATAAACGGAACGTCCTCATTCTGACCATTAGAGTCCCGGCAAAGTACATTTTCTATCCGATTCAGTTCTTTTTCATCTGGGTTCACATCACGCATGGTTAATCCAGACAAACCATCCTCTGGGCTCATTAACGGCTTGACATCATTGGCGAAAACGTCATTAGGATATCTATTCAATAGCAGCCCTCGCTTATAACGCTCAATAATTGGCAACCACTCAGCTGGTGTAAGCAGTTTGCCTTCATGAAAAGTATCATAAAATGCCCTCCGCATTTCATAAGGCATATTAAACCATATCAACTGATATACCCCCTTTGGTGTCAGCGTATTATCACCATAACCTAGGGGAAATACAAAATTACGGTCTCTGATATACTCTTCAAAAATGCCTTCATCACTTCGAGCGTATGGATGCTTGCCAATCAAAAAAATCTCAAACAGGAGAACTGCGATGGAGTAGTATTCATCTTCCCGAGTTCTCATTACTGTAGAGAAGTCTGTAACTTCCTGAAGTCGGAAGGGCAGGAATCCCTTTGTGTACACAGGGCAAGCAAATTGATCAATCTGAAAACTATCAGTATCGATGATAGCTAATTGATTCGGTTCATAACTAACCAATACATTTTTTGGATTGATGTCACCAACAAGAAGATTTGCATCTGCTTTATGCAAATCTATGAATCGGCGCAACAGAGTTTCTGCAAACGCACATATATCAGCACGTGTCCACTGCAACATTTCCTCAATTCTATGTGGCTGAAATACTGTTTTCAACAGCGTGTCTCCATAGAATCGTTCCATCAGATAACCAACACAACGCTTTTTCTTCCCATGTCCTTTATAGAGAATATGAATCGGGAAGCATACTCCCTTGATTGATAATTTTCCTTCCTTGCGTTTCTTCAAGAGAAGTTCAAGTTTTTCAATCTGTTGGTCTGAAGGCGGGTTATGATATATCTTTGCAACAAACTTATCTTTTTTGTAAAGCTCAGTGTCGGGACAAAGAGAAAACACTTCACCCTGACCACCTGGATCTCCGACGCGAGAGTCTTCATCTGTACCAACGACAACTAAATCCTGTCGCTCTGTATAACATAATACCCTATCATTCGTTCTCATCAGATAGCCAATCAAGCGGCCTTTCATTACCAACAGATTCTCTGGTTCAATCCCTCTCTTTTTGAGAATCCTTTCAATTTTTGATTGTTGGTTCGAGTCCTTGAAAAAATAAACCTTAGCAGCCCAATTCTTATAATCGACTAATTGTGACCGCTCCTCAAGGGCATAAACAGCGTATTCACCATTTTTCTGATGAATAGAACGTTTAGGATTAACGTATATAGTGTGGCCTCGTTGTGTCTTATATGTTTTATATGTGTAATTATAAGACATATAAAGAGAGATAATATTTTACCGATATGCCTGACTACATCACTCAGCTACTCGGAATTCTTTAAATTCATAAGTTTGCCAACGGCCATTTCCTCGCTGAACATTTATCGAGAACATAGCCATAATCGGATGGCCTTCAGCGGTTACAAAACCAGTGTCAAAAGAGGCTTCATTCAATGCGACCTGAATACCCTCACCTTCGCCCTGCAGTTGCGCTTTGACAAGCATCGCATAACGCGTACGCAGTTTATAATCCAACAGTGCATATCGGTCACTAATTGCATCATCAGATATAACAAACCAGTCGTCTTCTACAGCCAGTTCTGCCAGTTTTTGTTTGGTCTCCTTATAGTTGCTAAAATATGCAAAATCAAAAATGTCATAGAGCGATATCATACGTGATTTAGCCGCTGGTGCAGGTGCTATTGCCGAGGCCACTAACTTACCATCTCTAATGAGTCGAACATAGGTGTTTAACTCGTCATTCATCAACTCAAACAGTTCCGGTTGCTTGCGTAGGAAAGAACTGATTTTTTCGCCAGCAGGCAATACATGTCCTTGGACCTTCATCTCTTGACCCAGATCCATTAAAGGAACCCAACCATTGGGGTAATCGTTTTTTCTTAGCAGCAATTTAGTGATACCACATATCCGACGATAGAGTGTAGCTATCTCTTCAGGACTTTGTTCACCTTGTGGCTGAGGAGCAGCTGGCTTTTCAGCCTCTTGCTGCTGAGGGGCGGCCTTACATTTGATGATATCCTGATCTTCATTGTGCAGAATCTCAAAAAATGAGTCCATTTCTGCCAACATATCAGTCAGGCTTTCCCCTTCATTTTCCGTTACTCCAATAGCTTCCAAGTTAAAATCCGCCTGTTCAAGCAGCTGCTTGGCATCATCAACACTAATGCAGTTTTCTTCATCTAATCCGGGGAGGAGAATTTGAGTAATATCTTTTCCAATTTCCATAATAAGATAAGGTTAAAAAATTAAACAATTATGTGATGCAAAAATACAATTTATTTTTGCATCACACAAAAAAACTATAAAAAATCTGAATTTCTGTCTAAATTATACTGTCCAGTTGATGGGGGTGGCGAGTTTTTGGTCGTAGTAGCGGCGGAGGTCGCTCCAGCGGTAGTAGGGGCCCATGACGGGCTTGGCAGGCAGCTGGGCCTCGTGCTCGTTGAAGAGCACCTTGACCAAGATGTCGTCAGCGCGGTTGGCGGTTGTGCCGACGGGGCGGTAGAAAATCATCTGGATGTTGCAGGCCTTGGGGATGATGTTAAAGTCCTGCCAGTGTTCGTGCAGGGTGTTCAGGTCATCACAGCTGTAATTGACGCTGTCGATTTCCAACAGGCAGGCCAGCGGCAGAACACAAGTCTCGTGGCCGAAGCGCAGGTGGGCACCGCGCTCACCGGTGGCGATGGCATCATCGGCCGTGGCAATCATGTTGCGCAACAGGGCGCGCTCGATGAAGGGCATGCGGTTACCGTTCTGGGGCGCGTTGGCCCAATGGATATACCAGTAGATGTTCTTCAGTCGCCACAGTTCAAAAATCTCGCTATTGTTGAAGTAGTGGTACAGGCTCATGTCCTGGAACCAGTGGTGTCCCTGCAGCGAGCCGGCGATGTCAAACACGTCGCGCATGAGCTGGCGGCCGTTCAGGTTCTGGGCGGCCCAAGCGGTATCGTTGACCAGCTGGGCGATGAAGCGCTCGGGATGCAAGTGCTCGTCATACATCGCGCTGGAGATAGGATCCACGCTCTTGCGCAGGTCGTTGGCCAGGGTGTCCTCGCCATATCCCCACCCCATGTAGTACATGTCGTGGTAGCTGGCGTCGGTGGTGATGCGCAGCTCGGGATTGAGCGAGCGCAGGCGCATCGTCTCGTTCTGCATCGACAGGATGCAACGGATGATGACGGTCGACTTGGCATCAACACGAGCGTTGCCCCGGAAGACCTCGGGGAAATTGTCGAACATGCGCTGGGCAATCTCCTGGTGCTGCTCAGCGCCCTCGTCGCTCAGGTCACCGACACGCTGCTTAGACGTCTCGCACACGAGCGACAGCTGGCGCAGCAGCAGCTCGCCCTGCAGGTTGAGCATGCCGGCCTCCTTGGCCTTGTTCAGCTGCATGAGCGGGCGCTCATAGGTCCTGGCGGTGGTCAGCCAGCGGCTGCCGTGACGGCCATAGTGGTCGATGTAGAACGGCTCATAGCCAGCAGGGGCAGGCGTGAGCTCGGGTATATCGGCATCGGTACCGAAGGGGTAGGCATAGTGGTTGCTGGCCGAACGGTCAAAGTTGCCGATGACCTGCTTGCGCGGCGTGGCGGCGTTCAGCGTCATGCACGCGATGGCCGCTATAATTACTAATGTGATATGTTTCATCATCTTTAATCAGTTTTTTTAGTTTCTAGTCCCTCATTGTCTTTCCTAAAGCCTAAAACCTAAAGCCTAACAACAGGCTGACGGGAAAGTTTATCGATGAAGTAGTCGCGCACGTCACTCCAGTGGTAATAGGGAGCCACATCGGTCGGGACGGGCAAGGTGGCCTCGCGCTCGTTGAGCAGCGGCAGCAGCAGGATGTCGTCGCTGCCGTGCTTGCGGAAGTAGACAAACTGGATGTTGGCGGCCATCGGGAAGATTTTGTAGGTCTGCCAGTGCTGATCCAGCTTCTCGAGATCGGTGGTGCGGTAGTCGGTACCGTTCAGGCCCATCAGGCAGCACAGCGGCAGCACCACGCTCTCGTGGCCGAAGCGCAGCGAGGCTCCCGGTGCGGGATTATCGCTCGTGATGGCACGGTCGGCATCCTCGATGAAGTTGCGCAGCAAGTTGGCCTCCATATAGTCCACGCGGCACTGCGTCAATGGTGTTTCTCCTGACCTGATGTACCAGAAGGCATTGTTATAGCGCCACACGCTGT
>JAEEGL010131261.1_pt1 | contig 10109 bp, 9 predicted proteins | sample 9134231 | NCBI WGS metagenome assembly JAEEGL01 (sample SAMN16246548, study PRJNA631951) | gut metagenome | biome: gut microbiome; feature: rumen; material: fiber-attached | host: Bos | place: Iran: Karaj | collected 2018-10 | reverse complement strand
GGTGGCCGACAACTGCGAGACCGTGCTGGCGATCGAACTCATGAACGCCGCCCAGGCCCTCGAGTTCCGCCGCCCGGCACGCACCAGCCCGAAGCTTGAAGCCCTCGTAGCCGACTACCGCAAGGTGGTACCGTTTGTGGATAACGACACCTACCTTTCGCCGCTCATCCATCGCAGCGTGGAATTCATGCAGAAATACATGCTCGATTGATGAAGAGTCTAGGTATACTGACGGTCACCACCTTGCTTGCCCTTAGCTCATGCGTGCGTGATGCCCGGATTCTGGACGAGATAGAGAATTACATCCACGAGCGGCCGGACAGCGCCCTGGCAGTCCTGGAAAGCATAGACCCGGCCAAATTGCGTAGTGCAAGGCTCAAGGCGGAGTATTCCCTTTGGTACACGGCGGCCCTGGACAAGAATTATATAGACACCACGGATTTGGAGGTGATTCGCCCGGCGTATGAGTATTATTCCCGGCATGGCCGTCCTGTCGATAAGATGAGGGCGTGTTTCTACATGGGTCGCATCTATGCTAATCGAAAAGAGTATAACGATGCTATCAATTGTTATATGATGGCACTTGAGGACTCAGTTAAGGTTGCGGACAACCATTATAAGGACCTTGTAAATTCAGCTATGGCTAGCGCATTCTCGCTGAATAATAATTATGAACAGGAGGTGCGATATGCACAGGACGCCTTGCGGTATTCAAGATTAGCCGGCGATACGGTGGGAGAGTGGGCGATTTGCGGTTTTTTGGCCACTGCGTATGCAAATGCAAGAGCGTGGGAACAATCAAAGCGCACATACGAAGAGTTCTTCACAATGCCCGTTTATGATACTCTCACTTACTACCGCAAGAGAATTCTCTTCGCTAAGGAATTACTCATATGTGATTCTCCTGATCCGGCCCGGAGTCTGCTTTTGTTGGAGGAAGTGATAGCAAATCACTCCGAGGCCATGACGGTGGAGGCCTATTGTCTGTACGCAAGGGCACAACATGAACTTGGTAATGACATTGTTGCGGATTCTGTTCTTGAACAGCTGGAAGCTTTGGGAGCAGAACAGGAATTGGTAAGGTATTGGAGATGCCAGATACGCAGGGATCAAGGTCGATATAAGCAGGCTTTTGAAGATTTGACGGCATCTGTGGTATATCAAGATTCAGTACTTATGCGTGTCTTGCAAGAATCGCTTGTTCAAACACAAAGAGACTATCTCAGCGCTAGGACAACTATCCTGAAAAACAATAATCTGTTAGACATGCAGCGTAGTGCCATAATAGTTGGTTTATTGACGTTGTTGATACTGCTTTTAGAATTGATTTCGCTAAAACGCAAGGCGATTCTTAACCGAAGAATAATGGAACTATCCTTGTTGTATAAGGAATCAGAACAAATGCTTGCTCTACAGCATGCGGAGACTGAGTCCATGCAGGTAAAATTCGCGTCTATGTTCAAAGGTCAATTTAAAGCATTGAACGAATTGTGTGCCGAGTATTGGTCTCCAGTAAAGAAGAATAAGAAGGAGAGGATTTATAAAGAGGCAATGAAACAACTGGAAGTTATCAAGGACAAAGAGTCTCAAATCAGGTTCATGGAAACGGTAAACGAGTCTTTAGACAACATTATTGATAAACTCCGTGCGGACCTTCCTAACCATAAAGAGCAGGATTTCCTTTTTTTGACTTATGTAATGGCAGGGTTTGATTCAACTGTAATATCAAGCCTCACTGGATACTCGGTAGGGTCTGTCTATACTAAGAAATACAATCTTAAGAAAGAATTATCCGAATTGCAGTCCCCTTACCGGGATTATTATCTGTCCTTTATAAATTAACGTATTGATTATAAGCACTATATAATGTCGCGTTGTCTACCATAGAGATAAGATATTGATTATCAATGGTTTGTGAGGCAACGTTGAGATTCTGATCTTATTTCTGCTAGCAACGTCTTCATAATCAATTAATTACAAATCGGTGAGTTGAGACGGTTTTGTGCTAGTCCTGCCACTATTTGACATAACTTTGCGGTCAATTATAAACCACAAAAGTTATGAAACAACTACTACTCATTCTATCTATTCTTTGTCTTGGGGCAATAGAATCGAGGTCGGGGAACACCGACCCACAAATTCCAATTCAAGTTATTATTTCTTCGGGTCAAGAATGTCCAAACCGCGCACCGGCTTATGTGCCCATAGAGGCGTATTATGCAGGAGTACTGTCGTCTGTATGTATGACCTTCTCGCAGAACCTCGGAGTATTGGACATCACCATCACCAATCTCACCGACGGCACGTACGCCGACTATGAGGTGGATTCCAGTCTCGGTTCCGCCATCCTTCCCATATCCGGGAATGAAGGTTTCTACACACTTGATATAATGTTAACCAGCGGAGAACAATACGTTGGTCAGTTTGAACTTTAATATGAATAAAATGGCTATCTTTGCAACCCCGATGAACGCGAATCGCTTGTCTTCTGTTATTACGCTGATTCTTTTTGCATCAATGCTCTTCTTCTCTTGCTCCAAAGAATCAATGGATTACTCCGAGGAATCCGAGATAATTGCTATCTGGAATGAGCAGGATGCCCTCCGGGATTTTTCTATAGCGTTATCAAAAGTTGTGAGTACGAATGAAGATGCGCGTGCTCTTATAAAGAACGAATCCCTCCGGAAGTTTGACAATGATTATGACGTTCTTTTCGCAAATATCAAAGACAGGAACATTTCTGAGGGAAAGACACTCGGGGACATAGTGCAGGCGGTCCTCGGAGAGAAAGCCTCTATAGAAGACATTTTGTCCATTGTGCCTACGCTTACAATTTATGTTACAGATGTCACTTGGCTTGACCCAGACGGGTTCCGTGCGGACAGATGGGATACATCTGACAGACGTGTATCTGTTACATATCTAGGTGCCGGCAAGGAATGTGAGAAACTCTATGCGAACGGCTCCTTCATCGGCAGGATAGAGCCATACACCATCCCCGGCGGTCCGGTACTCATAGTCAAGAAGAATGAAAGGGTTCGCGCAAAAGCGAATACGCGTGCAGGAGTCGATGACAATCCATACGAATTTATCGCAGATGCTTTCAACCCGGCAATGAACAATGTTGATACAAAAGGAAGCGGCCTATATTACACGGGACCGTACACTACCGGTTGGGTTCCTGGTGAAACTGCAGGAGATCACTCTCCAGTTGTCACGGCTTCAATGCTGAATTCTTACAATCCTGATATAATTACAGCTTATAACCTTTTTCTTGGGAATCCGAACGCCCTTCCGAACGATTACATTTTTTACGGAATGACAGGTGATGGTACTCCGGGTCACCTAAATAATAATGTCAGAAGCAAGATTGTGAGGTTTAAAATTGCTCCCAATTCTTTTGATGCATTATTTGATGACACTGTCGGTGCCAATAAGGATTGTAAATTCTCGAATTCTTTTTCCACTGATGATAATGGACATGGCTATTCGGCAGCTCCTTCAACTGCCACAATTTACTCCAAACTATGGTCAGAAGGCTCTTTGGAAATTAATGTTAAGGTTTTTATAGCCTCTACGGATGGAACCAATCAACAGTTTCTGAATTACTATTACGATGTAACAGCCCACGATTTGTTTACAATTAAAAGCAATTCAATAAAGAAAGAACAATGGGGAACAACTCCCATCAAGTGGTATATAACATGGAGATATTCTATAACAAACAGGAATGCGACTACATTGGTAGAAAAGTGGTATTATCCGGCGAATTCCCCATACCTTCCCACGTGGGATTTGGTGAATAATTCCCAGTTCTATTTGATAATCTCAGAGCATGACTCCGGTGCTACTGTAAGTAAATCATTCACTGTGGTAACAAAGAAGGCAACTACTACCACTTTGAAATTAAACGTTGAGGATCCAGATTTTCCCGTTAAAGCAGAGATAGGATGGAATCTTACTGATGAAGAGTCGATTAGTGAAGTCACAAATGTATCATGGACCAATGGGAACGATGAGATAATAGACATGGGGATTTCATACAGAGATAAATATATTGATTACAAGATTTCAGATGACCAATGGATTTTGAAAACATATGGCGATGACAGATTCTCATTCTGTATTCTCCCCTGTACATATTGATATGATATTAGAAAGTATTCACAAACTTTTCCTGTCGGGGTTGACTATAATCGTTGTCTGTCAGTGCTGTCAGCAGATCGGTCCGGAAAAGGTTCCGTCGGAAATCACCGACAAGTATATTGGGAAGTATCAGTGTAGTAGCATTACTTTCCTTGAAGGGATTATTGCGATCCATGAAGGATTTGAGCCGTCGGCGGACTTGTATTCCCAGTTTTCCGACACATCCTGGGGAGAGTACACTTTTAATGGTGCACTGAGTGCCACTATGGACATTCATCCGGTTGCAGAATATGATGTAACAGAAAGTTTTTCGGCCCGTATTCCCATGCAGGGCATCAGATGTTTTAACATCCCCGTATACACTGACGGTGGTCTTGTACCGGCCGGGACATACCTTACGGAACCATCCGGAAGTGACGCCTGGATACCTTTTTCGTACAGCGTAAAAGTATCGGGAGACGTGCAGTTCTTTTCCGGAGAATTGGAAAACAGGTATTATGAAGATAGCTCTGGCGCATATAATATTGATTATAAGCACCTTAAAGTGATTGATTTTGAAGCTGACGGGAGAGGCGCAGTCAAGTTTACCATCCACAGTACCTTCTACGACTATTCCTCCGGGCAACTTGTCGAGGGAGACGTGGAGTATGTGTATGAAAGGGTTTCATACAGGTTATAGCTTTTGCGCGTGTCTCCTCGCCCTGGTCTCTGCAGCGTCTTGCAGTTACACGCTGGACGTTTCCGGAGAAGGGGAGGAGGACGCTCTCTGCATTGTCGGTTTCCCCGAAGCCGGCTCCGACAGTTCTTTCGTGGAAGTTTCAGTAGCCCGGCCTCTCGGTTCGCAGCGAAGGGTGCTGTCCCCTGGTACGCTGGATTTCCACGTTACGGTAAACGGGGAGGAATGCAGGAGCGGACTATTCTCTTCCGGGAGGCAGTCGGATACTTATTACATAGACAGGCCCCTGGCTGCAGACGATTTGGTGGAGATTTCGGCGTTAAGCGCTGCCTATCGTTCCGTCGCGGCCGCTTCGTCCGTACCTTCCGCCCCGGAGTTCCGCGTCGACAGGCCCGCCGATCATGTCATCTTCCCTCCTTCCCCAGATGGCCGCAAACGCTATTACGGACTGCGGGTATTCACGAGAATGTTACGGGAAGACATTGACTGGGGGCATACCGGTTCCAGGCAGTATTCCGTTCAGGAAGAAATAGACACGCTGATTCTTGAAGGCACATCGCCTGTGACCATTCCTGATATGGACATGCACAACATCAAGACCATCCTTAATGTGGAGGTGGGCGGAGAACCTATGCTGATTTTCGAAGACTGGGGGAGCAGCCGGGACAGCCTCGTGATTACCACAATGCTGTCTCTTCCGGAGAACACAATAATATACAATTCATTCGTCCGCGACACAATAACGGTGAGATGGTTCTGCAAGGTGGAGGCATACAGCCTTTCCGAGATGGCCTACAAGTACCTGAATCCCCAGATTAACAGGAGTTTGCTGGGATTCGGCCTGATACCTCCTTTCACCGGTTCCGGGAATGTGGACGGCGGCTTTGGCATTTTCTCGTGCCTTGGTCACTCCAGCTCGGGATGGATACCTCAAACAGCTACACGGCAATGACGCGGCAGAAGATAGCAATAGTAATGGCGGCCTTGCTTCTCGCCCTTCCGGCTCGTTCCCAGGATCATGAGAGGCAGGATTCGATACGGGCAGTAGTCGTGTCGGACGAGCGCTCGTTCGTGCGGGAGACCGGTACTGTCAGGCTGGACAGGGCCGACTTGATTACGACTCCGGTACTGCTTGGCACTCCCGACGTCCTGCGTGTAATTTCAACACTTCCGGGGGTGTCGTCCGGCATGGAACTGTTTTCCGGAATGTATGTGCACGGAGGAGACGGCAGCGACAATCTGTATCTGCTTGAAGGAATGCCCCTTTATCAGATAGGACACATGGGGGGGCTTTTTTCCGCTTTCAATACGGATGTCGTGTCTTCGCTCGATTTCTATCGCAGCGGTTTCCCGGCCAGATTCGGCGGACGCCTTTCCTCCGTGGTGGATGTGCGGGCGGAAAAAGGGGACAGCACTTCCCATCACGGGAGTTATTCCATAGGGCTTATAGACGGGCGCTTCCACATCGGGGGACCGGTGGTGAGAGGCAAGCTCACTTACGATATCGCCCTGCGCCGCACTTGGATTGATGCCATTGCGGTGCCGGTGCTTGCCATCATGAACATTGAGAACCCCAACAAGACAACAGCAGGCTACTCCATGACGGATTTCAATGCCTCCCTATGTTATGCGCCATCCTTCAAAGACCGGCTGACGCTTCATTTTTACGCGGGAAGAGACGCCTTGAATTACGGGGAAAGCAGCGCTAAAAAACTGTATACGAACAAGGAAATCGTCAAGGTGGAAGACGCTACCAGACTCGGAGTGGATTGGGGGAACTTTACCGGAGGGGCGGCGTGGAGCAGGAGGGTTTCCGACCGCATGGAGTTCAATACCGGACTGTATTATACCCGTGGGTATTCGGATTATGCATACGAATTGGTCTCCCACGATGCGGATGAGGATACGGTAACAGTAAGCAGGATGCACGAAGACAATTCTGCTTCTGTAACAACGGCTGGTGCCTTCTTTCGACTGAACGCACGCACCGGCCGGCATGCCCTTGAGACGGGGATAGAATACCGTCATCACTCGTATTTGATGATCCGGAACTTCGCTCCGGTAGCGCGGAGGCGATACGAATCGGATGAGGCTTCGGTTTATGCGGAAGACGTAGTCGAACTTGGCCCAGCATCGTTCCGAGCCGGTTTGCGCTGCGATTTCACATCTACGGAAGGCGTCAGTTTCATAATGCCCCAGCCTAGATTTGGAGCGAATATACGGCTGTCCGACGGGCTTGTTCTCAAGGCGTCGTTCACATCCATGACACAGAGCCAGCATCTGCTCTGTCCCGTTCTTGCCGACATACCCACGAATACCTGGGCTCCCAGCGTCGGCCCCCTTGTTCCCGAGCGCTCTTACCAGTATGCTGCAGGGATATACTGGAAGCCTGCATCGGTTCAAGGCTTGCACTTCGATGCCGGTCTTTTCTACAAGTCTATGGAAGGTTGCATCCTATATACGGGAACCACAACTGTTTTCCCTCCTGTAGAGGACTGGGAGCATTCTTTTTCGCAAGGTCGCGGGAAGTCGAAAGGGTTTGAATTGGAGTGCGGTTACACTTGCGGCATGGCGGAAGCCTCGCTGTATTACACCTTGTCGAAAACAGAGCGTTATTTCCCGGAACTCTATCCAGACTGGTTCCAGGATCGCTTCGACAACAGGCACAAAATCACTTTGACGGGAAGCATAAGACTGACGGACAAGATAGTGCTGAATGCGATGTGGAATTATCACAGCGGCAACCGCATTTCCATTCCGACGCATTATTCCGTGGACGAGGACGGACGAACCTCGCTTATGTCTCCCGGTCCGTATAATTACCAGTTGCCCGCCTATCACAGGCTGGATGTCGGATGCGATTTTCACGGCCATACCAGGAAAGGACGCAAGACAGTATTCAACATATCCGTTTGCAACTTCTATAACAGAAAGAATCCCGTGATGGCCTTGACCACCTTCACAGAGAGCGGAGAACCTGAACTTAAAGCGTGGTCCCTCATTCCATTCCTGCCCTCATTCAGCTATCGGATTGAATTTTGATTATCTTCATATTATGAAACACTTTTTTATCATTCTTCTTTTGCTGGCATTTTCGCTGACCGGCTGCTCCACCATACAGACGGCAGGTATTGGCTCAAACCAGAACATCATCCAGACCAATGTGAACCTCGGTTCCAACAATTTCCGTGTAGTGGGCACGTCTTCAGGGACGGTTACATATTCATACATTCTGGGCTTCGGCGGCCCGGCGAAGAACATCGCTCTCCATAATGCTACCGCCCTGATGATAAAAAATGCGGATTTGGTGGGCCCGCAGGCGGTCGCGAATGTTGTCACAAGCAGCGAAGTGAAGACTTTTCTGGGACTTTATACAAAAAGTACAGTAACGGTTACGGGGCAAATCATAGAGTTTTATTGATATGCGCAAGATTATATTCCTTATAACCCTCTTTCTCGGCATAAGCGTTTCAGCCCTTGCCCAGAAGACCGTAGAGTATGACGTCTTCAAGATGAATGACGGCCGTTCATACAAGGGAACGGTAACGGAGGAGACGGATAATTACATCAAGATTTCGACGCTTGAGAATGTAGAAAGGGTGCTGTACAGAAGCGATATCGTGTCCAAGGGCACGGAGTCGGTCCTTGTGGCGGAATCGGTTTCCACTCCGGCCCGGCCGTATGTGGAGCCGGCCAAATTCAGTGTCGGCATCGGGGGCAGCATGTATAATGCCTATCTGGGAGGATCATACCGGTACCATGTAAAGCCGATTCCCGGCTTCTATGTCATGCCCGGCTTGTACCTCGCTTCGTATCAGCTTTATACAGTTACCATGGAAATCCCCGTGGACTTCGGCTTCAGGTTCGAACTTGACCCGGGCTTCCTTGCCGTCATGCCTTACGTCGGACCATGCTTCTCCTGGTATATCCCGCACTGGAGCCAATTTGGCGTCAATGCCGGAATAGCATTCGAGTTGCTGTCGTCGGGAATCCGGATTGATTTGGGCGGTTCCAGCACGGCGACCAATTATCAGGAGAACACCCCGAGCGGTTTGGAGCGTTTTTCAGGAGCCGATTTCTACATTGGACTATCCTACATGTTCTGACGCGAAAATGCCATGAATTCAATGCGGCCCGACTGAATCCAGCCGGGCCGCTTGCATTTCGGGCCGAAGGACACTTCACCTTTCCGTGAATTTTGCAAATACTAGTGATGCGTTAACATTAGTGGACACTAATGTGAATTAGTATTAAGACAAAGAATCTCCTGAAAAGATTGCCGCCTTGAATGAAAATACTTTTAACTTTGTAGGAGATATTTCGCGATATGGATGAAAAAGGAATAAAGGCCATAATCAGAGACATTCAAGCTTCGCCCACTGAGTGCGAATGGGTAGAGATTAAGCACAATAACGAGGACCCTGAGTTGATCGGAGAGTATGTCTCGGCCTTAGCGAACGGTGCGGCATATATGGGACAATCCCGAGGCTTTATGGCTTGGGGATTGGATGATGGTACGCATCAGGTAATTGGGACAAAGTTCAATCCCAAGACTGCCAAGTATGGAAATGAGGAACTAGAGAACTGGATATCCCGAGGACTGAGTCCGCGTATTGACTTTTCCTTTCAGGAGATAACCCTTCCTGAAGGCCGAGTTGTTGTAATGATGATAGATTCTGCCGGGAATACGCCGGTCAAGTTCAAGGGGACTGCGTTCATTCGTGTAGGTACATACAAAAAGAAGCTTGCCTCGCTGATGAGAAGGATGAATATATGTGAAGAACGAGGAAGTGGAATTGACAGAGCTCTTCTGCAATGCGAGATTTACCAACTCCCCGCACCTGACTTCCAGAGTGAAGAGTTGTTTACTAAGGTGATCATGTTTGCCCCGATGACTCTTCGCCAGATGAATAAAGAAGATAAACGCAGGGCATGCTATCAACACTGCTGCTTGGAGTATCTATCTGGGAAAAAGATGACCAATGAGAGTTTTAGAGGACGTCTCAATATCAGCGATGAGAATTACTCCATAGCATCGCGTATTATTTCTGATACTATTGCCGCCAAATATATCAAGTTAGACGATGCTACAGCCTCTTCTAAGAAATACGCGAGATACGTTCCGTTCTGGGTATAGTCTTATGTGACCGTCATGTGACTGAAGTTCTTCTATTTATCGCTAAATGATTGATATTCAGTATTGTGCTTATGTGACCGTTATGTGATTATGTTCAAATAACCGTTCAAACATGAAAACGCTTATTCGCAACATCGGCCTGCTGGCCGG
>JAEEGL015788986.1_pt1 | contig 10110 bp, 4 predicted proteins | sample 9134231 | NCBI WGS metagenome assembly JAEEGL01 (sample SAMN16246548, study PRJNA631951) | gut metagenome | biome: gut microbiome; feature: rumen; material: fiber-attached | host: Bos | place: Iran: Karaj | collected 2018-10 | reverse complement strand
GTCCTTCTGCGAGGCCATGGCGCTCGCCGGGCGCTTGCTGGACGACGCCGACAAAACGGCGCGGGCCCGGTCGATGGCCGACCGCGTGATGAAGGCGTTCCTGCCGGACGGGCTTCTCGCGGGCGAAGGCGCGCCGATGTCGCGACGCTCGCCGCGCGGGCACGCCTACGTCGACCTCGGCTACAACCTCGAGGAGACGCTGCCGTCGCTGCTCGCGTACGCCGAGCTCTGCGTCGACGGGCGGATGAAGGACGCCGTCCTCGCCTCGGCGGCCGCGCACGCCGAATTCCTCCTCCCGGACGGCGGCGTGGACGACTCCTTCGGAAGCCGGAGCGCGAAGTGGACGTACTACGGCAGCCGCACGTCGGACGGCCTCCTGCCGATTCTGGGCACCCTCGCCAAGGCGGGCGTGCCGTGGGCCGTCAAGGCGATGGGGCTTCACCTCGCCCTGTACGAGCGCTGCACGAACGCCGCCGGCCTCCTGGCGGGCGGCGTGCAGTACGACGCGGCCGGCGAACCGGCGTGCATCCACCATTCGTTCACTCACGCGAAGTCCGTCGTCGACGTCCTCCTGGACGATTCGATCCCCGAGCGGGGCACCGACGCGCCCCTGCCGCGCGAAACGGCGTACGGCCTCAAGTCCTTTTCCTCGATCGGCGTGGCGCTCGCCGCCGTCGGGCCGTGGCGCGCCACGTTCGCGGGAGGGGATTCCTTCGCGCAGGGCATGTTCGGGCTCCGGGTTTCCGGCGGCGGGCCGTCGCTGGTCTGGCACGAGGCCGTCGGGCCGCTCGTCGTCGGCACGATGGCGGACTACGAAATCGTCGAGGCCCGCAACCTGCAGGACCTCCGCCACGAGCGGACGGTGCTTTCGATGACGCCGCGCATCGAGGCGGACGATTCGTCGAGCTCGGCCCGGGACGTGGACGCCGAGATGGCGGCGATGTCCGCCGCGGGCGGCGTCGAGTGCCGCGCGCGCGGCCGTCTGACGGGCCGCGACGGGACGCGCGGAGCGGCCTACGAACTGGTTTCGCGCGTGGACGGGAACGCGTTCTCGATCGGCGGCAAATGCGACGCGGACGCGCGCTTCGTGCTCCCGCTCGTCGCGACGGCCGCCGACCGCGTCGAACTCGCGGACGGACGCGTCCGGATCCGGCGGGGCGACGCGGTCGTCACGGTCGAATCCGCTCTGCCGTTCGAACTTGTGCGGACCGATCGCGGCGACCGCGCCTTCTCCCCGATCGCGGGATTCCTCTACGCCTACCTGGCGGCGCCCATCCGCGCCGGCCGCGCGTTCTCCGCGCGGATCACGGTCGGATAAACGAAATCGGTTCGGCGAAGTCGAACGCTCCGGTATTCTTTTTACCCGATTTTGCCCGTCTTGAACCTATCCACCCGCGGGCGGGCGGGCGTAGAATCGGGGGCGTCCGGCACGAACACCGTCCGCGGCGGACGAAAGAAAGCCCGATCCAGCCAGGAGACTCCCCATGAAAGGCATCGCAAGGAGAAACGCCGCCGTCGCCCTCGCGGCGACCGTCGCGTCGTGCGCGTCGTTCGCCCCGCTCCCGGCGCGGGCCGGCAGCGCGGTCGCGGACGGCTCGGACTTCGTCGTGACGGCCGCCGCCGGCGAGACGTACACGGTCGACACGGCGATCGGGAACTACGCGAGGCTCGTGAAGAAGGGCGCAGGCGAGGCGGTGCTGACGGCGGTCTCGACGGCGTTCGCGGGCACGGCGGTCGTCGAGGAGGGCACGCTCTCCATCACCCGCCTCCGCGCGCTCGGCGATTCCGCGCCCGTCGTCGTGGAAAGCGGCGCGACGTTCTACCTCAAGGTGCCGCACGGGTCGAGCTTCGGCGCGCACAAGCTGACGATCTCCGGCGACGGCGCGGGCGGCAAGGGCGCGTTCCGCTACCTGCCCTCCGACGGCGGCGCCACGGACGACAACCTGCTGGGCGTCCTCAACCTCGCCGCCGACGCCACGATCGAGTGCGACTACCGGTGGGGCGCCGCCACGGTCAACCTCAACGGCCACCGGCTCCGCCGCATCCGCAACAACACGACCCCCAGCCTGGGCAGCAGCCAGTGGATGCTCAACGGCACCACGGTGAACGGGCCCGGCACGGTGGAGGCGTACGGCGGACGGATCGTGTTCATGGGGGACGTGAAGAGCTCCGCCGACGTCACGTACGTGGCCACGAACGCCGCCACCGTCGCCAATCTCTACGCCTTCCAGACGACGAGGGACATCCCCTCCGCGCTCGTGTTCTTCCCCGGACAGCGGTTCGAGGCCACCGGCTCGAACGCGGACCACAACCGTTTCTCCGGCCCGATCCGCCTGGCGGACCATGCGGGGTCCGCCTCGGGCGGCTACGTGACGTTCGCCGTGTCTTCGCCGAACGCGCTCCGTCTGGACGGTCCGATCACCGCCGACGCGAAGATGTCGTTCAACACGTCCGGCGACGGAAGCCTGTTCCTGGGCGGCGACGTGTCGGTCGCTCGCGACGTCTATCCGAACAGCGGCACGTTCGTGGCGATGACGAGCACGGCGTCGCGCGTGTACGCCAGCGGGTTCTATTCGTCCGGCGGGAGCCTGGTCCTGGTCGGCGACGGGCGCACGTTCTTCAACAAGATCAGCGTGGGCAGCGGTTCGAACAAGGGGGCCTTCCGGCAGACGGGCGGCGTCGTCGGCGCGAACGCGGGCGTGGTCGTCGGCGAGAACGCCTCGGGCGTCTCGCACTGGACGATGTCGGGCGGCGAGGCGTACGCGAGCAACGACGTCCACGTCGCGAAGTCCGCCGGCAGCTTCGGCATCTTCGTCCAGACGGGCGGGCTGTTCAAGCTGGACGGCGGGAACCTCTTCGCGGGCAACGCCGGCACGGCCGTGTTCCACGTGGCCGGAGGCACGAACGACACGCGCGTCACCGAGGGAGGGCAGGGCACGCGCTTCCGGATCGGCGACGCCGGAGGATGCTCCGACGTCACGGTGTCGGGCGAGGGGACGCTGCTCGCGACCGAGACGCTGCGTCTCGGCGGCGGCGGAACGGTCTCCACGAACGTCTTCACCGTGAAGGACGGCGCGGTGGTGAAGGCCGCGCGCTTCTTCAAACACAGGGACGCCGACGAGGCCTCCCTCATTACCGTCAACGCCGACGGCGGAACGCTGATGCCGACGTTCGGGTACGACTGGACCGGCGTCGTGCAGACCAATGCGAACTACTTCAAGGGCAGCCCCGACCATTTCGTGATCTGGGGCAATGGACTCGTCATCGATATGTCGGAATCCACCGGAAACGACCCCGAGAGCCACATGCCGTTCTCGTTCGAGTCGCCGTCCGGGAAGGGCGTGGCGTCCGTCGCGCTGCCGACCGAGGAAGCGTTCACGAACGCCGTCTACATCGGCCCCTCGCGCATCGTGTTCGAGGACGAGACCGGCTGGGGCGCGAGCGCCTACGCCGAATACGACTTCGAAACGAAGAAGCTCGCGAACGTCGTCGTCACCTCGCGCGGATGCGGCTACGGCGACAACGCGAAGGCGTACCTGGAGAGCCCCGACCGCACCGAACGCTGGGAATGCGCGCTCGCGCTCTCGGACAACGCGGGCCTGGGCGGCGAGCTGGTGAAGCGCGGGGAGCACGCGCTCCATCTCTACGCCGCCAACGCGACCACCGGCGGCATCGCGGTGGAGGGAGGGACGCTCTGCGCGGAGACGGCCGGCGTCGTGCCGCCCGGCACGCCCGTGCGCGTGGAGCACGGCGCGACGCTGCGGCTGCCGGACGACACCCCGATCACGGTCTCCTCGTTCACGGGATCGGGCTCCCTGGTTGCCGCGACGGGGGGCGGCATCGCGGTCACGGTGACGAACGCCGTTCGCGCCTCGTGCGCGGACCTGTTCGCGGGCCGGTACGAGGCCTTCCCCGACGTCCTCGAGTTCGCGCCCGGCGCGACGTTCGCGATCACGGACCCGGAGAACCTGGCGACGTACTCGCACCATCCCGCCGTCACGGCGTTCACGGCCCTCCGCGTGGACGGCACGCCCCGGCTGGCGTTCGAGGGCGAGGTGCCGCCCGGTTCGGGAACCTGGAGCTTCTTCAAGAAAAGCGGCGGCGAATACCGGTTCGGCCCGGTCTTCGGCACGATTCTCCTGATCCGGTAGAAATCCGTTTTACCCGTTTTTGGTCGATCCGTCCCTTTCGCCGCCGGCCGGAATTCCCTACCATTTGGCTCCGTGGCACGCGGACAGGCATCGCCTGCCCCCGGAACCGCCCGGAAAGGGACACGATCGATGAAAACGGATTTCCGAAAACAACTGGCCGCCGCGCTCCTCGCGCTCGCGCCGCTCGCCGTCCTCGCCGCGGACGAACCCGCCGCGCAGCGCGGCCCGTGCATCCCCGAGCCCCGGCCCGAGAGCCACGCGCACCAGTGGAACCTCTTCCGCGAGGATCTCGCCGAGATCAAGGCGCACGGCGCGAACGGCTACGACCTCGTCCTGTTCGGCGACTCCATCACGGACAACTGGAACTGGATGGCGCGGGAGGCGCTCGACGGCCTCGGCACGGGCTGGGGCCGCGTCTTCAACATGGGCATCGGCGGCGACCGCACCGAGAACCTGCTGTGGCGGCTCGACAACGGCGCGCTGGACGGCTACACGGCGAAGTACTTCAACGTCCTCATCGGCACGAACAACTCGTTCCAGAAGACGCCCTGCGACAAGCCGGAGGAAATCGCCGCGGCCATCCGGATGATCCTCGACCGGATCCTCGCCAAGCATCCGGAGTCGAAGGTGTTCCTGATGCCGATCCTGCCGTACCAGATGACGACCAACCCGCAGGGCGCGATCCGCCGCGCGAACAACGAGGCGGTGAACGCGATCATCGTCGACTTCGTCGACAACCGGAAGGTGTTCTGGGTCGATGTCCGCGAGCAGCTCGTGAATCCGGACGGCTCCTGCAAGGAGGAGATGTACTCCGAGAAGAACCTCGACGGCCTCGGGCACTGCCTCCATCCCTCGCCCAAGGCCTACAAGGAGGTCCTCGTCCCCGCGCTCAAGGAGGCGATGGCCAGGCTCGACGCCGGCGAGCTCCCGACGGAGAAGCCGGTCTTCAAGCCGCTGCCCGCCGCGCCGGGCGCCGCCGCGAAGAAGGCGCCGACGCCCCGAACCGCGCCTACGATTGCTCCCGCGCCTACGCCTGCGCCCGCCGAGAAGCCGGTCGCCGCCAAGCCGGCCGCGGTTTCGGACGCGATCGTCTGGACCGCGGAGCCGATGAGCGAGAGCGGCGACACGATCCGGACGGACGGGACGCTCGTCTACGCGTACGCCAAGGGCGACTACGTCGTCAACACGGTTCCGTTCCGGGGCCTCGGCGAGGTGAACCTCGACGACGTCGCCGGCAGCGTCCCGTTCGGCCTCGACACGGGCATGTTCCGCCAGGTGGACGAAGGCGCGGACGACTACGACAGCCTGCTGAAGAACCACTGGGTCGGCGAGGCCGGCAAGCGCGTCCTCGGGCTCAAGGGGCTCGCGAAGGGGCGCCGGTACCTCGTCCAGATCGTCCTCCACGGCAGGTCCGACGGGGCGTCCGCGACCGCGCCGAACGGCGCCCGCGCCCAGAGCGGCGGCGAGGGCTGGCCGAAGGGCGGCTCGCTCGTCGGCGTCTTCACGGCCGACGCCGAGGCCATGGCCTTCGCCCTGACCACCACCCAGTGGACCACGCTCAACGCCATCCAGGTCCGGGAGCTTCCCGCCGAGTAGCGAAGGACCCCGAAACATGAAATCCAATTCCGCTCTTGCCCTCGCGGCCGCGGCCGCGCTCCTCGCCGGCGCCGCCGGCGCCGCGACGGACGTCTCGTGGAGCGACACCAGGATGTCGCAGAACGGCGACACGGTCGTCACCAACGGCACGCTTCTCTACGCGTACTGCCAGTCGGACGGCGGCCGGGCCGTCACCAACGAGGTGAACACGGTTCCGTTCACCGGGATCCAGGACATTTCCCAGAACGGCGATTTCTGCTTCACGAACGTCTGGAGCCGGTATCTGAACGACGGCCGGAGCACGCCTCCCGCGCCCACGGGCCTTTCGGCCGCCTATTCCAACCTGCTGGCGCACGGCTGGTATTCGGATCCCGGCGAGCACGTGCTGCAACTGAAGAACCTCACGCCCGGATCGACGTACCGGGTCCAGCTGATCCTGGCCAACTGGGACACCTCCCACCGAGACGCCCCCGGCAACACAACGGTCTACGTCCCGGGCTTCGACTCGGTCTGGGCCGTCCCGAGCTGGAACTTCGGCGGCGCGCTGATCGGAACCTTCACGGCCCAGACCGCGGTCGAGTCGTTCGCCTTCAGGTACGAGAACGGATACGCCTTCCTCAACGCGGTCCAGGTCCGCGAGATCGCGACGGGCGGCCAGGCGCCCGTCGATCCGTCGATCGGCTCCCTCTCCGCCGTCGCCTCCCGCATGCGGGCGACCGTCAAGCTGGCGGACGTCGTGATGGGCACGGACGTCAACTGCAACCCCGCGGAGTACTACACCGTCTCCTACCGCCTGACCATGGGCGCGGACGTCGTCCGAACCGCGGACCTGTCCGCGCACCAGACCGGCGCGTCGACTTCGTTCTCGATCCTGAACCTCGCCGAGGGCGACTACGTCTGCGAGACGACGATCGAGACCGACCAGGGCAAGACGGCGTCGGCGACGGTCGCGTTCACGGTCCTCCCCGCGGGCGACTTCGACGCCCTCAGGGCGGCGATCGAAGGCGCGGCCGCGGGCGCGACGATCCCGGTCCCCAAGGGCTACTACGTCGTGACCAACACGATCAAAGCCACCGCGGCCGGTCTGACGATCGTCGCGGCCGACGGCAAGGACGTCACGATCCTCGACGGCGGCTCGTCGAACCGTCTGTTCCGGATCTCGGGCGCCGGCACCGTCGTCCGGGGCGTCACGTTCAAGAACGGCCGCAACACGCAGGGCGGCGCGATCAAGCTCGACGGCCCGGCGCTCCAGACCGCGAAGATCCTCGACTGCGACTTCATCGAGTGCACGGGGCGGTACGGCGGCGCGATCTTCGCCCTCGACGCCTCGCACACGGACTACGACGACCCGTCCGCCTACGCCCTCGTCCGCGGATGCACGTTCCTCCGCTGCGGCACGCCATGGAACGGAGACATGTGGAACACCGGCGGGGCGATCTACGGTTCGCTTTGGGTCGAAAACTCGGTGTTCGACGCCTGTTATACCGACCCGACCGCCAGCAGAGGCCAGACCTCCATCGCGGCAACGAGCCACATGACCGTCTTGAACTGCGTTTTCAGGAATCAGACGCTTCGCCAGTATGGCGGCGGCCTGGTCGGCACCGCATTCGATCTCCAAAACAACAATTGCGGAAACGCCGCGGTCCGTCTCGTCGGATGTGCGATTTGCGACAACATCGTCGATTCCGAGACCGTCGGGTTGTTCTACGACCGCGTTTGGGTCGACCGCTGCACGATCTCGGGCAGCACGACGCCCGTCACGTCCGCCCTGGTTCCTCTCTTCTCGGCGGCGAAGCCCGGCTTCTGCAAGGTGACGAGCACGCTCTTCGCCGACAACGGCTTCCCGTTCAAGTTGAACGGCGGCTCGATGCCCGCGCTCTACAACTGTACGTTCATCCGCAACGTCGGCGGCCTCGCGTTCGACATGGACTCCTCGTCGACGCCCGCGATCACGAACTGCGTCTTCTGGGGGAACGTCGCCAAGACCGACTGGCCCTTCAACACCCAGTACAAGGGCGCGCCCGGGCTCTACTGGCATCCGAGCTCGCCCCTGCCCGACCTGATCCGGCTCGGCAACACCGTCATCGAGGGCGGGAGCGCCGACGAGGACCTCGCGGCGATCCTGGCCGCCGACACGACCGGCAACTCCGCGCGCCTCACGGCCCTCGCCGACGAAAAGGGCATCCGCTTCACCGACGCCGCCAAGGGCGATCTGCGCCCCCGCGCGAAATCGCCGCTCACGGACGCCGGCGTCCTCTGCGGCTGGATGGCCGGCGCCTACGACCTCGCGGGCCGGCCCCGCGTCTTCAACGGCGCGCCCGACGTCGGCTGCTACGAGCACTTCGGCGAACCGGCTACGCTGCTGATCCTCCGATAGGGCCGCGCCGCGGGCGGCGGTGCGTTGTCGGGCGGTTCGTTCCGCTTGCTCCGTCGGATTCGTTTCGTCCTGCGTTGCTTTTCCGGTCCGCTTCGGATAGAATCGCTCCCGTTCGCCGATGCCGCAGCCTCGCGGCGCCATCGGCGGAACCGAGCAACCGACCACCCCGACCCGCATGAATGCCATGGAACGGAAAACGACAGTCCGCGTCTTCACCACCTGCACGGCCTTCGTCCTGGGCGCTTCCGCCGCGGGCGCCGCGAGTACCGAAATCGTTCCCGGACCGGACTCCACCAACGCGCTGACCCTCACGAAGACCGCGGAGTATTCCTTCGCAAAGAATGGCTGCGGCGGTATCGCCTGGTCCGGGCGGGCGGGGGTCTTCTACGTGCTTCGCGACCACGACGACGATAGCGACAGAAAGTCGAAAGTCTATCCGGTTTCCCTCGCGATCGATACCGCCACGGGCGCCATTGCGGAGCAGTCGATCGGTCCGGAGTTCACGCCCGGCTCTCTCCGTGATGCCGAGGGAATCGCCCGCGACCCGCAGACCGGCAATCTCTGGATCAGCGACGAAAACACGCCGACGATCGCCGAGTACAGCCTCACCGGCGTTGCCACGGGTCGGGCCGCCCCGGTTTCCGCCGTCCAGCGCAACAGCAAACAACCCAATCTTTCGCTCGAGGCGCTCACGGTTTCCCCGGACGGACTCACGATGTGGACGGCGAACGAAGAGGCCCTCATGTGCGACGGCGAGAAAGCGAAAGGAAATCCCGCCGTAAGCACCGTCGTGCGACTGACGCGCTTCACGCGCGCGACGCCGCAGGATGACTGGGCGGCCGACGGCGAGTGGGCCTATGTCTGCGACTCTACCAAGGCGTACGGCATTTCCAAAATCGACCAATTCGCCCAGAGCGGTCTTTCCGGGCTCTGCGCGCTGCCGGACGGTTCGTTGCTCGCCCTCGAGCGCGAAACGAGCGTTTCGACCTGGGGCCGATGCCGCATCTACCGCATCACGACGGGCGCCCTGGCCGCCGCGACGGAGGTCTCCGATTTCTCCGCGTTGACGAACGCCACGTTCGACGCGGTCGCGAAGGGAGCGGCCCTCGTGAACTTCCATGGAGCGGACTACGAGCACATGATCGTCTACGAAGGCATTGCGCTTGGACCGATTCTGAACGACGGTTCGCGTGCCGTCTATCTCGTTTCGGACGGCGGCGCCACGGCGTCGGCCGGGGGGCTCATTACCGCCGTGACGGTTCCGCGCCTCTGCGCGCTGAAGCTGACGGGGCTTCCCGACGACGGAGGTCCGACCGTCCCGCCGTTCCTCGACTGGCCCGCGGATCCCGACACGCAGATCACGGACGCGGTCCGTCCGGAGGACCTCGGCCTCGTCGCCGGCGCCTTCGCGGGCGCCTCCACCACGACGGCGGACCTGCGCAAGCTCTCGAAATGGGCGAGCGCGAACGGCGTGCGCTACGCGGGTGCGGACGTGAACGCGATGGCCTTCGACGCGGGCGGGAATCCGGAGACCGCGCATTCGACGGCTTACCTCTTCAACTGCTCCGTCGGCGCCCTCGACGCGGCGAAGGCCGCGTTCCGTTTCACGGAGTTCACGCCCGGGACGGTGCCGTCCATCGACGCCACCGGCCTCAACGGCCGCGTGACGGTCCTCGGCACGGACGCCCTCGGGGGCGCGTGGGCGCCCGCCACGTCCGAACACCACTTCTTCCAGGCGATCCTGACGCGCTAGCGGGGATCGTGCGGCCGCCGCGAAGCCTCAGCCCGCGCCGTCGAGCAGACGGGCGCGGAGCGCGGCGGGGGTGGCGCGATAGTCGTCGATCTTGAGGAACGGGAATCCGGCGAGGAGGACCGATTCGTCGTTCCCGCCGGGGCCGTAGTCGTCGCCGACGTAGAGCACTTCGTCCTTCGCGAGGCCGCGCGCCCCGCAGAGGCGCGCGAGGGCGTAGGCCTTGTCGAACGGCG
>JAEEGL015462585.1_pt1 | contig 10110 bp, 8 predicted proteins | sample 9134231 | NCBI WGS metagenome assembly JAEEGL01 (sample SAMN16246548, study PRJNA631951) | gut metagenome | biome: gut microbiome; feature: rumen; material: fiber-attached | host: Bos | place: Iran: Karaj | collected 2018-10 | reverse complement strand
CGGCCCGAGATGTCGGAGCCTGTGCACATCGACGCCCACCGCATCCTGGCCGCCTTCTTCACACTCAGCGAAGGCCGCTATTTCCTCCCCTGGACCGGGGAGGGGCAGGACGCCTGGCTCTCCAGCCCCGCCACGGTGGCCTGCACCCAGGCGGCCCGGGAGGTCTGCGAGTTCCTGGGGAAGGGGGACGCCGCCGTAATCGTGCGGGACCAGGCCCACGCGAACCAGGACCGGGACCTGCCGGACCTGATCGCCCTCATGGACCGGGAATTCTATGGGGAGAGGACGCTCAAAAGGCGCTTCCACGCCTCTCTCACCGGGCCCGACGGACGCCTGGCGGCGGACGGCAGCGGGACCATCCTGCCGGAGAAGACCTTCGGCTCTCTGCGGGAGATGGAGCGCAGCCCCTATTTCCTTCCCGGCGCCTGGCGCCCCTGGAGCCGCCCGGGAAAGCATACCCTGTGGATGGAGTCCGGTTCCGTCACCGAGGGCGTCGGCGTGACCCTGGTGTTTTACACGGATGCGCGCCGGGTGCGCCTGCGCCTGCCCGACGGGCGGGAAAAGCTCGCCCCCGTCACGGAGGGGGCGGCGGCGCTCTCCCTCAGCGGCGGCGAAGCCCTGGCGGGCTGCTATCTGGCCGTCGCCGAGGGGGAGAAGGCGCCCCGGCAGCTGGAGCTGCGGGGCTGGACGCTCCGGGACGCGCTGCGCCACAGCGTCACGGACAACAGCGCCCTGGGCCACGACGTGGGCTCCGGCGCCGCCTTCACCACCCCCGTGCTGAACTATATGGACGAAGCGGACGGGCCGCGGCTTTACCTGAACGGCGAGCCCCTGCCCGCAGACCGCTGGGACTATGACGACCGGGTCGTCCTGCCCGACGGGAGCGTCGCGCCTCAGAGCGGCTACCTGCAGCCCTATGGGGCCACCGTCACCCTCTTCGAGGGGACGGCGGGGCAGCGCCTGCCCCTGGGCGGCCGGGCGGTCTTCTCCCTGCGGAATATCCGGCTGGAGGCCCTGCGGGACTTCACCGTGAACCTGGATGTGGAGCTGGAGAAATATGACCCCAATGAAGGCGTGCCCAACGCAAGACCCCGCATGCGCTTCCGCACGGTCTATGACAGCCCCGACACCCAGACACCCGTATGGCCCCCGGAGCGGCGGCAGGATACCCCCCGCCTGGGCCTGCCCGCCGGGGAAGAGCGCTGGCCTCTCCTGGGGAATTGGGCCTCCGACTATGACGAAGGGGGAAAGCTGCGGCACCTGGACGAGATCCGGCCCCGGCTGACGGCGTCCTTCCCCTCCCGCTACGGGGCGGAGGTGCGCCTGCTGGGCCATGACCGAATGGGCTTCACCCTGGGCTTCAGCGAAGCCGTGAGCACCGGGGACCTGGGCCTGGCGGTGAACGTCCCCGCCTTTGCGTGGACTTGGGCAGCGGAGGGCCGCAGCCTTCGGGTGGACTATGCTTCCCCCGCGGAGGGAGAGGTCACCGCCTTCCTCTTCCGCAGCGTGGATGCCGGCGGGCACATGCTGGGCGGCCCCCTGCGCTTCACCCTTCCCGGAGAATGAGAAGCCGGTGCCCCGGCGGGGGATATGCCGGAGAATACTTGCGGGATGGGGACTGCTGTGGTAAAATATCAGGATAGGGAAAACATGGAAAAGGAGCGTGGCAGATGAAGATCCTGGTGACGGGCGGGGCCGGCTACATCGGCTCCCATACCATTGTGGAGCTGCTGGCGGCGGGCCATGAGGTGACGGCGGTGGACGATCTGCGCAATTCCGTCCGGGAATCCCTCCGCAGAGTGGAGCGCATCACGGGGCAGCCGGTGCCTTTTTATCGGGCGGACATCCGGGACCGCGAGGCGCTGGAGGAGATCTTCGGGAGAAGCAGCTTTGACTGCTGCATCCATTTTGCGGGGCTGAAGGCCGTGGGAGAATCCGTGCGGAAGCCCTGGGAGTATTATGAGAACAATATCTGCGGCACGCTGGTGCTGACGGACGTCATGCGCCGCCACGGCTGCAAGAACATCATTTTCAGCTCCTCCGCCACAGTCTACGGGGAGCCTCCCCGGAGCCCCATCCCGGAGACCTGTCCCAAGGGCAGCTGCGAGAGCCCCTATGCCCGCACCAAGTCCATGCTGGAGGATATCCTGCTGGACCTCCACACCGCCGACAAGGTGAACGGGGACCCCAAGCCCTGGAATGTGGTGATCCTCCGCTATTTCAACCCCATCGGGGCCCATCCCTCGGGCCTCATCGGGGAGGACCCCGGCGGCATCCCCAACAATCTGATGCCCTATATCACCCGGGTGGCGGTGGGCAGGCTGGAAAAGCTCCATATCTTCGGAAACGACTACAACACGCCGGACGGCACCGGCGTCCGGGACTATATCCACGTGGTGGATCTGGCCCGGGGACACGTGAAGGCCCTGCAGGCCATCGAGAGGAACTGCGGCGCGGAGGTCTACAACCTGGGCACCGGCCGGGGCTGCAGCGTGCTGGAGGTGGTCCGCGCCTTTGAGAAGGCCAGCGGTGTGACCATCCCCTGCGTGTTTGATCCCCGCCGCCCCGGCGACCTGGCCTCCTATTATTCCGATCCCGGCAAGGCCAACCGGGAGCTGGGCTGGCATGCGGAGTACGACCTGGAGGCCATGTGCCGCGACAGCTGGAACTGGCAGCGCCGCAACCCCGACGGCTACGGCGCTCCGCCGGAGAGAGAGAAAATCCCGTGAAAGTCCCTGCGGACCGGGCTTTCCCGCCGGAAATGCCCGCCCGGCATCCTTTCCGCCGCACACGGAGAAAAGAAAAGGAGAGATCAATATGAAGAAGCGTATGGTGAATAAACTGCCGCAGGCCTGCCTCGCGTTGCTCGTCTGCATCGTCTTGGCCCTGGAAATGCTGCCTGCTCCTTCCTTTGCTTCGGAGAGCGGCGGAAAATGGTCGTACACGGTCGTCGCCGAACCGCAGTTTGAGGACGTCCGCAATTTCTCCGAGGGCCTGGCCGCCGTCAGGGTCGACGGCAAATGGGGGTATATCGACGCCTCCGGCGAAATGGTGATCGAACCGCAGTTTGTGCTGGCGTCCGACTTCAGCGGGGGGATCGCCGCCGTTACCTTCGACGAACCGGAAGAGGAGTATGACGTCACAAGATGGGGATACGGCGTCCAGTGGATCGTCATCGATCAGACGGGCACGCAGTTGGCTTCCCTGGAAAACAACGGGTACACCGAGCAGGGCATGCGGGTCATCACCGGCGAAGTGAGATTTCCCGTCATACGGGACGGATATTTGTACCGGCTTCAGCTGGCGGTATTCGGCGGCGGCATGTACTACGACGTGTTCGACGCGTCGGACGGGTCCGTCGTTTTCCCGAAGCAGCTGGACAACGGCCGCTGGCTGGTGGCGTGCGGCTTCGGCGACGGCGGCGCCTGGCCGGTGCGTGAATCCGGATACTACGGAGACGGAGAAGGGCTGGCCAGTTTCCCGGATCTGTTCGCCTGCGGCTGGGCCGACGCCGGCGGGAACTGGCTCGAGCACTTCGAATGGTCGGAGGGAGCGGAGAGCTATATCAGCGCTGCGAGGAGCTTTGACGGCGATCTGGCCGCCGTCTGGCTGGCGACGGTGAACGACGAAGGCTATTATACCCATTCCCTGGGATTCATGAACCGGAGCTGTGAATGGGTGATCGAGCCGCAGTTTCAGTATTTCTCCTGGTCGGATTGGGACGGCCTGGGCATTGCCGTGGTCAACGCGGACGGCAATTACGGCGCGATCGACAGCCTGGGGAACACCGTGCTCCCGTTCCGCTACGGGAGGATCGACGAGGAATCGGACGGTATGCTCCTGTTCCTGGAAGGGGAGAAACACGGCTATCTGGACGCGGAGACCCTTCAGACGGCCATTCCCGCGCAGTACGGATGTGCCGGACGTTTTACAAACGGACTCGCCATGGTCTATGCCGGCGACAGCATCGGCTACGATTACGAGCTGGAAACCTATGTGTATGACCGGGAAAAGCTGCAGATCATCGACAAAACGGGCAGGGAGATCGAAGCCTTCGCGGCGCTGGACCTGTCGTATTATTTTGATCCTTATAAGGATTCTCCCGACTTTGACCTGGGCGAATGCATCGTCGTCTGTGAAAACGGCCTCTATGGCTTCGTAAAGCCGGTCTTCGTGCAGACGGAGGCTCCCTCCTCATGGGCCGCGGCGGAGGTCGCCGCCGCCATCGAGGCGGGCCTCGTGCCGAAGGAACTGCAGGGTGCGTATCGGACGCCCGTTTCCCGCGGCAGGGTGGCGCAGCTTTTTGTAAACCTCATCGAGCAGGCCTGCGGCAAGAGCATCGACGAGTTCCTGGCGGAAAAAGGCGCCGTCGTCAACGAGGCTGCTTTCACCGACACGGCTGACCGCGCGGTGCTGGCAGCCAACGCTCTGGGGATCATCAACGGCGTGGGCGGCGGAAGATTTGACCCGGAGGGAACGCTCACCCGCGCCCAGATCGCGGCCATCATCAACCGGGTCGCCGGCGTCATGGGCGTGGATACCGCCGGCTATACCCATGCATTCAGCGACGTCTCCGGCCATTGGGTGGATGCGGAGCTCGGCTGGCCCGTCCATGTCGGGATCGTCAACGGCGTGGGTGGCGGCAGGTTTGACCCCAACGGCGAGCTGACGACGGAGCAGGCCATCCTCATCACCTATCGGGCGCTGGCGGCGCTGAAAAACGCGGGATAACGCAGGCCCGGAAGGAGGGAAACGCCCATGAAAGCCTTTATGGACCGGGATTTCCTGCTGGAAACGCCCACCGCCCGCCGTCTTTTCCACGACTGGGCCGAGGGCCTGCCCCTCATCGACTACCACTGCCACATCAGCCCCAGGGAGATCTGTGAGGACCGCCGCTTCCGGGATCTGACGGAGGTCTGGCTGGGAGGCAGACAGCCCGACGGCAGCTATTTCGGGGACCACTACAAATGGCGCATCCTGCGCTCCGACGGGGCGGGGGAGGAGTACGTCACCGGAGACAAGCCCCCCTACGAGCGCTTTCTGCGCTTCGTGCAGGCCCTGGAAAAGGCCGCGGGGAATCCCATGGTCCACTGGTGCCATCTGGAGCTGCGGCAGTTCTTCGGCTGGGAAAAGCCCCTGAACGGGGAGACCGCGCCGGAAGCCTGGGAATTCTGCAATGAGAAGCTGCGCAGCGACCCCTCCCTGTCGGTGCGGGGCATCCTCAAAAAGGCGAAGGTGGCCTTTATCGGCACCACCGACGACCCGGCGGACAGCCTGGAGTGGCACCGCCGGCTGCGCAGCGAAGGCAGCCCGGAGACCCTGGTCTGCCCCTCCTTCCGCCCGGATAAGGCGTTGAGTATCCAAAAGGCGGGCTTCGCAGAATACATGGGGAGGCTGGCCGAAAGCGCGGGGAAGGAGCGGCTGGAGAGCGTTTCGGAGGTCTGCGCGGCGCTCACGGCGCGGCTGGAAGCCTTCTGCGCCCTGGGCTGCCGGGCCAGCGACCACGGACTGGACACGATCCCCTTCCGGCCGGGGCCGGATGCGGAGGCCGAGCGGGCCTACCGGAAGGCCCTGGCGGGGGAGCCCGTGGGCGCCGAAGAGGCGGAGGTCTACCAGACGGCGCTGCTCATGCACCTGGCGCGGGAATACAGCCGCCTGGGCGTGGTGATGCAGCTGCACTATTCCTGCCGGCGCAACGTGAATGAGGCCATGTTCGCCCGCCTGGGGCCGGACACGGGCTTCGACATGATCGCCCGGACGGACTGCGGCGGGAATATCGCCGCCCTCCTTTCCCGGCTGGAGGAGACGGGGGAGTGCCCCCGGACCATCCTCTATTCCCTGGACTCGGGGGACAATGCCATGCTGGGCAGTCTCATGGGCTGCTTCCAGTCCGGCGGGGAGCCGGGGAAGATCCAGCTGGGCTCCGCCTGGTGGTTCAATGACACCCGCTCGGGCATGGAAGCCCAGCTGCGGACCGTGGCTGAGCTGGGGATCCTGGGCAATTTCGTGGGGATGCTGACGGATTCCCGCTCCTTCCTCTCCTACGCCCGGCACGATTATTTCCGCCGCATCTTCTGCAATCTCCTGGGCGGCTGGGTGGAAAACGGGGAATATCCCCCCGACGAGCGGGCCCTGAAGCGGATCGTGGAGGGCGTGTGCTATGAAAATGCCCGCCGTTATTTCTCCCTGTGACGTCCGTCATTCCCATATGTAAGAAGAATCCGACTATGCCAAACAAATTCACCGCAGTGCTCTATAAACCCATCCGGGGCCTGGTGCGCCTCGTCTATCCGAAAACGAAGGTGGTGGGCGCGGAAAAGCTTCCGGCGGGGGCCGCAATCATCGTGGGCAACCACAGCCAGCTCCACGGGCCCATCGCCTGCGAGCTCTATTTCCCCGGCGAGCATGCCATCTGGTGCGCCGGGGAGATGATGTCCCTGCGGGAGGTGCCCGCCTATGCCTATCGGGATTTCTGGAGCTATAAGCCGAAGCCGCTTCGCCCCTTCTTCCGCCTGGCCTCCTTCCTCATCGCCCCCCTCGCCGTGATCATCTTCAACAATGCCGGCTGCATCGGCGTCTATCGGGACCGGCGGGTGATCTCCACCCTGCGGCGCACGGCGGAGTGCCTGAAGGAGGGAAAGCGGGTCATCATCTTCCCGGAAAAAGCGGAGCCGGGGGAGGGCTTTCTCTATGCCTTCCAGGAGGGCTTTGTGGACGCTGCCCGCGCCTACTGCCGACAGACGGGGGAGGGCCTGAGCTTCGTGCCCCTCTATGTGACCCCGCAGCTCCATGCCATGTATCTGGGCGACCCCGTGCCCTTCGATTCGAAGGCCCCCATCGCCCTCGAGCGGCAGCGCATCTGCCGGGAGATGACCTCCGCCATTCTGGCCCTGGCCCGGGCCCTGCCGGAGCACCGGGTGGTGCCCTATATGAACCTGCCCAAACGGGACTATCCCTCCAGCCGGAAGGGGGCGGAATGATGGAGATGCGCAAACCCGTATCCTACCGGGACCTCAGCCTCCGCACCCTCCGGGAGAAGCGCTATTCCCATCTCCTCCTGCTCCTGGGCTGGGTGGGCTACTTCCTCCTCTATGCCCTGACGGAGAACCTGATTTCTCCGGAAAGCTGCCATGTCATCCACTGCGCCCTGGACGACAAAATCCCCTTCTGCGAGTGGTTTTTGATTTTCTATGCCTCCTGGTATGTGCTGATCGTCCTCAGCCTGCTCTATTTCCTCCGCTGGGACATCCCCAGCTTCCGGAAGCAGCAGATTTTCATCATGATCACCCAGGCCGTCGCCATGCTCGTCTATATCCTCTGGCCCAGCCGTCAGGACCTGCGGCCGGAGGTCTTTCCCCGGCAGAATTTCCTCACCTGGGCCATGGGCGTCGTCTACGCCTTCGACACCAGCACCGGGGTCTGCCCCTCCCTCCATGTGGCCTATTCCATGGGCATCGCTTCGGTCTGGCTGCGGGAAAAGGCGGTCCGGCCTCTCCTGCGGGGGCTCATCGCCCTCCTCTGCGCCGTCATCTGCATCTCCACCGCCTTCGTCAAGCAGCATTCCGTCCTGGATATCCTGGCGGCCATCCCCCTGGGGCTGCTGGCGGAAGGGCTGGTCTACGGCCGCTGGTGGCGGGAGAAACTGGGGAGGAAGCGGACATGAAGGAAATGCTGCGCGTCGTCAAATTCACCCTCTTTTCCATCAGCGCGGGCCTCATCGAGATGGGGACCTTCGCCCTGCTCAATGAGCTTCTCCATCTGCCCTATTGGGCGAGCTACCTGACGGCCCTGGTGCTCTCCGTCCTGTGGAATTTCACCCTCAACCGTAAATTCACCTTCCACAGCGCGGCGAACGTGCCCGCGGCGATGCTGAAGGTGGCCGCCTACTATGCCGTCTTCACCCCCCTGTCCACCTGGCTGGAGCACCGTCTCACCATGGATCTGGGCTGGAATGAATACCTGGTGACCGCCGTCAACATGGTCCTGAATTTCGCTACAGAGTTTCTCTACCAGCGCTTCTTCGTCTTCGGCAGGAGCATCGACACGAAGAAAGAGAAGAAAAGCTGAACAGCAAGCTCCCCCGCCGTCTGTGCAGAACGGCGGGGGAGCGCTCTTCCTTCGGTCATTCATGGTCATTCATGCGCCGCCAGGTCGCTGAGGCGCTTGCCGTAGAAATAGTCGTGGGTGAGGCGGTCGTATCCGGCCCAGAGGGAGAGGGTCCGGCAGTTGTCCGCCCTGGGGCAGGGCGGCGCGCCGTCGCTGAGACAGGCCACCGTCGCCAGCGGGCCCTCCATCAGCTCCAAAATCTCTCCCACGGAGTAGTCCTCCGGGTTCCGGCAGAGCTTATAGCCTCCGCCCTTGCCGCTGACCCCGGTGATGAGGTCCCCGGCCACCAGGTCCTTGACGATGATCTCCAGATATTTCTTGGAGATCTCCTGCCGCGCGGCGATATCCTTCAGGGGGATATAGCCCCCCTCCCCGTGTTCCGCCAGGTCCATCATGACCCGCAGGGCATAGCGCCCCTTCGTCGAGATCATACCCATCGCCGCCTTTCCCACGTTTGACCTATTATATCGCGGGGTAAATGGGAAATCAAGAGAAAAACCTGTAAATAACCTATTGACATAGTAGGCGAATTGGTGTATAGTCAGGACAATCGTACCCGGAGAGGAGCGTCCGAAGCGTGAAGATTTATGCAGACAATGCGGCCACCACAAAACTGAGCCGCGCCGCCATCGAGGCCATGCTGCCCTGTATGGAGGAGCATTACGGCAATCCCTCCAGCCTCTATGCCCTGGGGCAGGAGGCCAAGGAGATCCTGGAGAAGGCCAGGGCTGACATCGCCGCGGTGATCGGCGCCCGGCCGGGGGAGATCACCATCACCTCCGGCGGCAGCGAGGCGGACAACCAGGCCCTCCGCAGCGCCGCCATGGCGGGAAAGAAGGCGGGGAAGACCCACCTGATCTCCACGGCCTTCGAGCATCACGCCGTCCTGCATACCCTCCGGCGCCTGGAGGAAGAGGGCTTCACGGTGACGCTGCTGCCCGTCCATGAGGACGGCCTGGTCCGCCCGGAGGAGCTGGCCGCGGCCATCACGCCGGAGACCTGCCTGGTCTCGGTCATGTATGCCAACAATGAGATCGGCACCGTCCAGCCCATCGCGGAGATCGGGGAGATCTGCCGGGAAAGGGGCGTCCTGTTCCACACCGACGCGGTGCAGGCGGTGGGCCATCTGCCCATCGACGTGGTTTCCCAGCATATCGACATGCTCTCCGCCTCCGCTCACAAATTCCATGGGCCCAAGGGCATCGGCTTCCTCTATGCCCGGAAGGGAGTAAGGCTCACAAACCTCATCGAGGGCGGGGCCCAGGAGGGGGGCAAACGTGCAGGAACGGAGAACGTAGCCTCCGCCGTGGGCATGGCTGCCGCTCTGAAGGAGGCCGCCGCAGCCATGGAAGCCAACGACGCCCGCCTGCGGCCCCTGCGGGACAAGCTGATCGCGGGCCTCCGGGAGATACCCCACAGCGCCCTGAACGGGGACGAGGTGAAGCGCCTGCCCGGCAACGTGAATTTCTGCTTCGAGGGCATCGAAGGGGAGTCCCTTCTCCTGCTGCTGGATGACCGGGGCATCTGCGCTTCCTCCGGCAGCGCCTGCACCTCCGGCTCCCTGGACCCCAGCCATGTGCTGCTGGCCATCGGCCGGGTGCACGACGTGGCACACGGCTCCCTGCGCCTGACCCTGGGGGAGGACGTCACGGAGGAGCAGGTGGATTACCTGATCCAAAATGTGAAGGAAGTCGTGGAATACCTGCGGGGATTTTCCCCCATCTGGCGGGACCTGATGGAAGGCAAGTCCCGATTCATACTCTAAGGAGGCAGCGTCATGGCACTCTACAGCGAAAAAGTGATGGAGCATTTCCGCCATCCCCGAAACGTGGGCGTCATCGAGAACGCCGACGGCGTCGGCGAGGTGGGCAACGCCAAATGCGGCGATATCATGAAGATGTATCTCAAGATTGAGGGCGACATCGTGGTGGACGCGAAGTTCGAGACCTTCGGCTGCGGCAGCGCCATCGCCTCCAGCTCCATGGCCACGGAGCTCATCATCGG
>JAEEGL015148217.1_pt1 | contig 10110 bp, 7 predicted proteins | sample 9134231 | NCBI WGS metagenome assembly JAEEGL01 (sample SAMN16246548, study PRJNA631951) | gut metagenome | biome: gut microbiome; feature: rumen; material: fiber-attached | host: Bos | place: Iran: Karaj | collected 2018-10 | reverse complement strand
CTGCAGGGTAAGAGGCCATGGAGTATGCCCTGATGGTAGGAGTGGTGTTGACCGCATGGATTCCGAAGAAACCATATTTCTCCCAGTCACCCTTGTAGATATCCTCCACGTCGATGTCAGAGAAGTTGATGTCATATTCAGGAATGTCGATCTGGATGTACTCTCCTGACTTGAACTCAATGTTCTCGCCTTCAGGAAGCCTTACGGTGAATTCCTTGATGAAGGTAGCCACATTGTGGTTGGAGATTACCTCGCATTCGAGCTTCTTTACGTTGAGAGCAGAGTCAGGAACCGCAATCTTGAGGTCCTCTTTGACTTTGACCTGGCAGCCAAGTCTCCAGTTGTCCTTGATCTGCTTGCGGCTGAAGAATCCGGTCTCGGTAGAGAGGATTGTGCCGCCGCCTTCGAGGACTCTTACTTTGCACTGTCCGCAGTTGGCCTTTCCGCCGCAGGCTGAAGGAAGGAAGATCTTCTGGTCAGCGAGAGTATGGAGGAGGTCTCCGCCCTGAGGGACATCGAGGACTTTCTTACCGTCGTTGATGTCGATCTTGACAGTGCCTGAAGGTGTGAGCTTTGCCTTGATGACAAGGAGCAGAGCTACCAGGATGAGCGTTACGACCACTATGACCGCAACAGCTGCAAGAATTGTTGTCTGTATTCCCATAGAAATTCTCCTTGTATCATTAAAGTGCTATACCCATAAATGTCATGAACGCGATAGCCATCAGACCTACTGTGATAAAGGTTATTCCGAGACCCTTGAGGGCTGCAGGAACCTTTGAGTAGGAGAGTCTTTCGCGGATAGCCGCAAGGCTCACGATGGCGAGGAACCAGCCGATACCTGAACCGAAGGCGTAGACGGTAGCTTCGCCAAGATTGACGAAATCCTTCTGCTGCATGAACAGGGATCCTCCGAGGATTGCGCAGTTAACAGCGATAAGAGGGAGGAAGATACCGAGAGCCGAGTAAAGGGACGGCGAAAATTTCTCTACGACCATCTCCACGATCTGGACTATCGCTGCGATTACGGCAATGAAGACGATGAAGCTGAGGAAGCTCAGGTCAACATTGGCGAATTCGCCGCCGAGCCATGCGAGAGCGCCCGGCTTGAGGACGAACTCGTTGAGGAGGTAGTTCAGCGGAAGGGTCACGAGAAGGACGAAGATAACAGCAACACCCAGACCGGCAGCTGTCTTCACATTTTTGGATACTGCCAGGTATGAGCACATACCGAGGAAGTACGCAAAAATCATGTTGTCAACGAAGATTGACTTTACGAACAAGCTTAAATATTCCATAATAATCCGGGGTTAATGTTATTTCTCCTGAAGGTCTTTCTGGATCGCTCTCTGCACCCAGACGATACATCCGAGGAGGATGAGGGCGAATGGAGGGAGGATCACCAGGTTGTTAGGAACATATCCGATGCGGCCGAGGATATCGAAACCGAAGAGGGTTCCGCTACCGAGGAGCTCACGGAAGAAGGCGACGATAAGAAGGATCATACCGTAGCCGACACCGTTGGCGATACCGTCAAGCATTGAAGGAACCGGCTTGTTACCGAGGGCGAAAGCCTCGATACGTCCCATCACGATACAGTTCGTGATGATAAGGCCGATATACACGCTAAGCTGCTTGTCGATTGCGTAGGTCGCTTCGAAAGATTTAAGTATCTGGTCTACGAGGATAACCATCATAGCTACGACAACGAGCTGCACGATAATACGGGCACGGCTTGGGATGGTGTTTCTCAGAATAGAGAGTATAAGGCTGGAAACGCCGGTCACCACTATTACAGAGAGAGCCATCACAAGAGCTCCCTTCATCGTTACAGTTACTGCAAGCGAGGAGCAGATACCGAGTACAAGGACGGTGATAGGGTTGCCCTTGAATATCGGAGTAAGAATCGTTTCTTTAAGTTTTGCGTCCATATCTTATTCCTCCTCTGCTATTGTTTCTTCGACAGCTTCTTCTGCAACCTCTTCCTCTACAGGCGCGAGACCCTCGAAGTAAGGAGCGTAAGCCTTGAGCCACTGGTTGATAGCCTCGGTAAGACCGTTGGATGTCATAGTGGCGCCGGTGATAGCGTCGATCTTGTTGTCTATAACCTCAGAACCGTCAGCCTCTTTCGGAGAACCGCCCTTTACGATCTCGAAGACCTTGGCAGCCTCGAAGTCGGCATACTCGTTCTTGAATTCATTCTGGAAGTTGACGTCATCCTTGATCCTTGAACCGAGGCCAGCGGTCTCGCTTTCATGATCGAAGTATGCGCCCTTGATAGTCTTGCCGTCAGGATTGAAGGCGATATATCCCCATACCGGACCCCAAAGACCTGCTCCGTAAACCGGAACGACAGTCGTCTGGTCGTTGAAGATGAATACAGGAAGAGCGGTCTCGCCGTCCTGCATGCCCTTGATTATATAATTGAGCTTCTTGAGCTCGCTTGGGGAATATACCTTGCCAGCCTCGATATCGGCCACTTTCTCGCCCTCGGCGTTGACCGTGAAGGCGGAAGCGATCTTCTCGTTGTATTCGGCAATCACTGCATTGTTGCCCTTGGCCTGGAAATCGGCTTTGGAACCGAACTGGGCGGCGGTCATCATCTGGCTGATGGTGTCAGCCTTCTCGTTTGCCTCCTGCTTGCCCTTGAGGGACTGTGACACGAAAGCGAGAACCGCAGCAACAACTACCACGATAGCCGTGGTATATATAATTGTATATACATTACTGTTTGTATTCATAGCAATTCTTGTTTATGCGGTTTTGAATCTTTTCGCCCTTCTGTTGATCGAAGACGTGGTCACACAGTAGTCGATCAGCGGTGCGAAGGTGTTCATAAGCAGGATAGCGAGCATCATACCCTCTGCATAACCAGGGTTGAAGAGCCTTACTACGACGCAGAGAGCACCGACAAAGAATCCGTAGATCCACTTGCCGCACTCGGTCTGGGCAGAAGTGACAGGGTCTGTAGCCATGAAGACCGTACCGAAGGCGAAGCCTCCGAGGACGAGCTGATAGTATGCAGGGATTGTGGTAGCGCCGAGCACGTTTGCGAGCCAGCCTACGAAGAGGGCGCCGATTACTGAAGAGCACATAATCTTCCAGCTTGCGACTCCTGTCCAGAGGAGGATGGCTGCGCCGAGGAGGATGGCGATGATGGAGGTCTCACCGACTGAACCAGGAACGGTTCCGATGAAAAGGTCCATGAAACTTGTGCCATACTGGGCTCCGGCGTTGGTAAGACCGTCGATTCCGTCAGCGGTGAAGGAAAGCGGGGTAGCGCCGGTAGCTCCGTCGACGAGGGCCTCTCCCTTGCGCATGGCGATCCATACTTCCGATCCCGACATCTTGGTCGGATAAGAGAAGAAGAGGAAGGCACGGGCGAGAAGGGCCGGGTTGAGGAAGTTCATTCCGGTACCGCCGAATACTTCTTTTCCGAAAAGCACTGCGAATGCGACAGCGATTGCGAGCATCCAGAGCGGAACGTCAACAGGGACGATAAGCGGGATAAGGAAGCCGGAAACGAGGTAACCCTCGTTGACTTCTTCACCCTTGATCTGGGCTCCTGCGAACTCAATGAAAAGTCCGACACCGTAAGAAACGACGAAGAGAGGGAGGACTTTGAGGAAACCATAGAAGAAGGTTGCCCAGAGGCCTGCGTCTACTCCAGTCGCGAGGTTATGCTGGTATCCTACGTTCCACATTCCGAAAAGGGCTGCAGGAACAAGGGCTACCACTACTAATATCATTACTCTCTTCAGATCGACAGCGTCCCTGACATGGGAGCCGCTCTTTGTGACAGTACCAGGGACACGAAGGAAGGTGTCAAAGGCGTCGATAGTCGAATGAAGGAATGCGAATTTGTTCTTTTTTTCTTCCATAACTTGTACTCCTTATGCCATTTCCTTGATCATCAGATTGATACCGTTGCTGATGATTTCCTGGATATTGTTCTTTGAAGGGTCTACATATTCGCAGAGAGCGAGGTCCTCAGGAAGGACTTCGTAGATTCCGAATTTCTCCATGTTGTCGATATCGCCTGCAAGGCAAGCCTTGGCGAGATAGACAGGATAGATGTCAATCGGAAGCACTTTGCTGTAGACGTCCGATACTACGAAAGCGCGAGGGCCGCCGTGGAGGTTGGTGTCCATGTCGTATTTCTTCTTTGGCAGGAGCCATGAGAAATATGAGCGGCTTGAGCTGAACTGGTTGAATCTGAATGGCTTTGCCCATCCGAGAATCTCTCTCTCGGTACCTTCATGGAGCAGGGTGACCTGATCGTCGAAGAAGCCGAGATAACCGTTTTCGCCTACGCTTGTGCCGGAGAGCACGTCGCCGCTTACGAAGCGGATGTCGCCGGCTGCATTGTCGTAGAATTCCTTAAGTTCTTTCATTGCTATTCCCGGGAGCGCGTCAACATAGCAAGGGTTGACAGCCTTAGGACCGGTGACAGCCACCTTTCTCCTGAGGTCAACCTTACCTGTGTTGAGAAGACGTCCGATAGCGGCGAGAAGCAGAATGGAAACAGTCCAGACGGTCTCTCCCTTTTTGATCGGATCGATGTTTGCGATCTGCACGCCTACATTGCCTGCAGGATGCTTACCGGTAACTTCGTGGATCTGGACATGCTCGACCTTATGGAAAGGAGAGCTGGAAGAGGTCTTGCCATTGATGCAGAAATGGATTCCGCCAGTGGTAAGTCTGGAGAGAGCATCTACGCCTGCCTGAACGTTAAGAAGCTCGTCACGGAGAGTGTAATCCGTGTCGGCGGCAAGCGGTGCGGTTGAGAATGATGAAACGAAAATTGCCTTAGGCTGGATCTGCGGATCAGCGATAATTCCATAAGGCCTCTGCTTGAGAGCTACCCAGAGACCGCTCTTCAGAAGAAGGGCCTTGACCTCGTCAGCGCTCATCGAGCTGGCTTTCTGTACGCCGAAATCAACAAATTCCTGAGTTCCTTCCGCCTTGATGCGGACTTCAAGCAACTTTCTCTTTTCGCCTCTGACGATCTCTGCCACACTACCGCTCACGGGCGATGTGACGAGTATGTCAGCAGACTGCTTGTCAGCCAGAATCGGCGATCCGGCCAATACCTTATCGCCCTCCCTTACAAGAAGTCTCGGTACAAGACCCTTGAAATCAGAAGGTTTCACTGCGATAACGTCTGGTACAATCGTCTTCCCGGTTTTCAGGACTGCTTCTCCGGAAATTGGGATATTCAGTCCGCGTTTCAAGTTGATGTTGTTTGACATTATTGTTATGATAAAATAAATTGTTCGGTATTTCCAAAAAACACGCCGCGAATTTACTCATTTTTTCTTAATTTCGCGTCAAATTCACAGCAGATTACTGCCAAAGATGACATTATGATGGAGAATAAAGACAATAAGATTCTTGAGGGGCTTGACAGTCAGCAGAGGCAGGCTGTCAGCTGCACGGAAGGACCGGTGCTCATAGTCGCCGGTGCGGGGTCGGGAAAGACAAGAGTACTCACAAGCAGAATAGCTTACATATTGTCCGGCGGAGAAGATCCGTCCCGGATACTGGCGCTTACCTTCACGAAGAAGGCCGCCGGCGAGATGAAAGAAAGAATTGCGGTGATGGTGGGGGAGAGAAAGGCCCGCAGACTTTACATGGGGACCTTCCACTCGGTATTCATCCGCTTCCTCCGCGAGTTCGCCGACCGCATCGGCTATCCGTCGGCGTTTACCATCTATGACACGGGCGATTCGACCAGCGCCATCAAGCGCTGCATCAAGGAACTCGGCCTCGACGACAAGGTCTACAAGCCGAAGGACGTGCTCGCCAGAATATCGATGGCCAAGAACAATCTGGTGACGGCCGAGCGCTACATGAGTGACACGGCCGCCAAGACCAACGACGCCCACGCGAAGAAACCCCGCATCTGCGACATATATATGCGCTACCAGACCATGATGCGCGCCGCCGGGGTCATGGACTTCGACGATATTCTGTTGAACATGAACATACTGCTGCGCGACTGTCCGGAGGCTCTGGAGTCGATCCGCAGCCGGTTCGACTATATCATGGTCGACGAGTACCAGGATACCAACTTCTCCCAGTATCTGATCCTGAAGAAACTGAGCGAGGTCCACAAGAATCTCTGCGTCGTGGGCGACGACTCCCAGTCGATCTACGCCTTCCGCGGCGCCAAGATCGAGAACATACTGAACTTCCGCAAGGATTACCCGCAGAGCCAGATCTTCCGCCTTGAGCAGAACTATCGTTCGACGCAGACCATCGTCGAGGCGGCCAACACCCTGATTTCCAGGAATGAGGGCCGTATCCCGAAGAACTGCTTCTCCAAAGGGGATCCGGGCGACAAGATAAGACTGATCCAGGCCTACACCGAACAGGAGGAGGCTATGCTCATAGCTTCGTCGATCATATCCACGATGCAGGAGCGCCACTGCGAGTACCAGGATTTCGCGATACTCTACCGCACCAACTCCCAGTCCCGCGCTCTCGAGGAGGCCCTCCGCAAGAGGAATCTCCCGTACATAATATACTCCGGCAACTCCTTCTTCGACCGGGCCGAGGTCAAGGACATGATGGCTTACTTCAAGCTGGTCGTCAACGTCAATGACGACGAGTCTTTCCGCAGGGTCATAAATACGCCGGCCCGAGGGATCGGCGACACTTCGGTCGAGGCGCTTTCCCAGGCCGCGAAGGCCGCCGGCTGTTCGCTGCTGAAAGCTGCCTATCTGGAGAATCAGGTGCTGGAGGCCAATGGGCTCAGGAATGCCGCGATAGTCAAGATCCGCCAGTTCTGCGACATGATTGCAGGATTCAATGCACGCTGCGCCGGCGAGGATGCCTACAAAATAGCTTCGGAGCTTTCTGACGCTGCCGGACTCTACCGTTTCTTCAAGGAGGATAATTCTATCGAGAGCCAGTCCAGGGCTTCGAACATAGAGGAACTCGTCAACAGTGTCAAGGGCTATGTCGAGGATAAGCATAACGAGTTCGTGGAGGAGCTTATGACCGAGGGTACGGTATCCGATGCTTCGGAGATTCCGGAGTCGGATTTCCCGGTCGAGACTCTTGGCGGATTCCTGGAGGATATCTCTCTTCTGAGTGCCGTTGACATGGGCGATGACGAAGATTCCAACAATAAGATTGCCCTGATGACGGTGCATTCGGCCAAGGGACTGGAGTTCCCTTATGTTTTCGTGGCCGGAATGGAGGAGAATCTTTTCCCGTCTGGTGGTATGCTGGCGTCGCCGCAGGACATCGAGGAGGAAAGGCGGCTGTTCTACGTTGCCATGACCAGGGCCAAAGTGGCGGTGCAGTTCTCGTTTGCGCAGACGCGCATGAGGAACGGAAAGCATGAGTCCAACAGTCCGAGCCGGTTCATCCGGGAGATCGATCCGAAGTATATCGAGAATCCGCTGCGCCGGGAGATCGAGGTGCCGTTCGGTGTCTCGGGAATGTCTGCCAGGGGAATGGCACCACAGTATGGTGCCGGACGGCAGTCGTCGGGAGGACAGTTTTCCGGGCCTTCGGGAAGGCGGTTTTCCGGCCCGTCGGGTGGGCAGTACCAGAGACCGATTTCCAAGCCGGAGCCGGTTCATGTACCGTCCAATCTGAAGCCGGTCCGCTCTGCTTCCGCGCCGGCTCCAAGGAAGGAGGATCCGAACTTCGTACCTACTCCGGTGCTCCAGCTGAAAGAGGGAATGCGTATCGAGCATAATAAATTCGGCTTCGGGAAGATACTTGAGATTTCCGGCCCTGCTGCCGACCTCAAGGCGAAAATCAGCTTCGATGATTACGGAGAAAAAATTCTTCTTCTTAAATACGCGAAAATCAGGACGATATAGTTTATCGGGGTAAGAAATAGTCGATTATTCGTGGAAAAGATTTGATTATTGAGAAATAATTTTTATCTTTGCCACGAAGTTTTTCATAGTTTAAGTTTAGGTTAAGTAGCGGGGCGTTCGCAGTGATGCGGACCCCCGTAAATTTTTTATATTTCTCGCCTTATTATAGCCATAAAAAAGTGTAGTTTTTAAGGCTAAAAGTTCCCACTTGACACACCAACTTTTTTGCACCTATACCTCATCCTCAGTTGCCGAAATACTGTGTTGAGGGTGCAGTGATGTGGCCTGCAGTGTGGTCTGAGGCACTTCCTTGCCCCCTCAGTGGCCGAATACAGTGGTTGAGGGTGCAGCGATATGGCTTGCAGTGTGTTCTGAGGCATTTCCTTGCCCCCTCAGAAGCCGAAATACTGTGTTGAGGGTGCAGTGATCTGGCCTGCAGTGTGTTCTGTGGCACTCCCTTGCCCCCTCAGCCGACAAGAATATTCTGACTAGCGGACAAAAATAATCCGACGAGAGAATGTCGCCGGATTAGATTATTACAAATAGAATTATTTATTTGAAAAGTTCGGAATGCGATCCCAGACGGACCAACGATATCGTATGTTCTTGTTCGTCTATCCATATAAGCAGAAAATCTCCCTCGATATGGCATTCCATGCATCCTATATAATTGCCTGCCAGCATATGTGGTCTATAAGCTGCCTGGACGGTACCTGTATCCCTTAAATCTTTCAGGACGATTTCCAGTTTTTCTATTTTCTGAGGTTGGTTCCGATATCTCTTCAGGTCTTTCTTGAATTTTGAGGAATATCGTATCTCCCACATACTACAATTTGTCTACAATATCTTTAAGATGGTCGGGATCGAGGGTCTCGAGGCGCTTGCCGCTGCGGACTTCGCGGAGAGCCTCAAGGGTCTCTTCGTTCGGTTCGTCATAGACGATGTCCATGAGGACGGTCTCGACGTAATTGTTCAGACTGCGGTTTTCTTTTTTTGCACGAGCCTTTAGTCTTCTCAAAAGCTCTGTGTCAAGACGGAACGCGGTCTGAACTTTTCCCGAAATAGTAGATGTATTGTTCATATATGTTAAATTATATATAGCAAATATATAACATTTATATAACAATTCAAAATTTATTGCAAGACATAGTCGGTGATGTTCTTGACGCCGGGGATGGAGTAGTATTTGACGATGTCGCCTTTGACGAAGAGCTTGTGGCCGAGGTTGGCGGGGTTGTCATGGACATTGAGGGCGTCGCGCATCGCACCTTTCTTCAGCTCGACGGACATGCAGGCGTCCTTCGAGGTGACGGCTGTCTTGCCTGCGATTGCCAGGTTGGTAGGGGAGACCGAGTCCTTCTGGAACGGGCTGGCGCTGCCTATGATGTACCCATAGACCCAGACGCCGGTGGCGCCGAGCAGGCCTCGGGCCTCCGAGACGCTGAGCGCCCCGCTGAGGTCGCGTCCATGGTCATCCCCCGAGCCGATCGTGAACTCCTCGTTGATCCATGATCTTGTAGTATCTATGCTGACTTTTATGTTGCCGGACGAGCTGACAGTCGGGGCGGAGATCGATACGTCGAGAATCTCACGGCTCTCGAGGACCCGGGTGAAAAGCTGGTGGTCTGTGCCGGCGTCGTTGAGGATGACCGAAACCTCGCCGGGGTTGAAGTAGGCAATCCGCTTCTCCGAGTAACTGTACATGAGCCTGCCATCCTCGGACTGGACGAACATGACCCCTTGCGGGTATGACGTCAGGAATTCCGGGGCGATGCGGAGCCGTATGCCGGCGTTGATCTGGCGGCACTTTAGATCGACATAGACCGTGGAGCCGGAGTTGACCTCGACGGACTGGGTGTCTCCGTATTGCGGGGCGTCGAACTTCGGGCTGGTGAACTCGGTCGAACGGGCGGAGATGGTGTATGTGCCTGCATCGACAGTCAGTGTCTCCGGCATGTTTCCGAAAGTGCCGTCGTAGATGACGTTGCCGCCGTAGCTGACGACGCGGAGATGGAAGGTGCTGGAGTCCGGGACCTCGGCCGAAGACCTGGTTGCGGCGTCCGGACGGGAGAAATGGATGACAAGAGAACCTTGGCCCTCGTCATTATTGAAAAATCCTGAACATGAGATTGCGGCGAGAAGCGCGGCCGCGGCGAAAAATGAGTTTGTCTTCATATGCGTTTTTTCCGAAATATCGCATGGGTTTGCGGATTTCAGATTAAAAAACGCGTTTAAATTTTCGTGCAAACTTTGAGCGGAATGCGAGGTT
>JAEEGL014038335.1_pt1 | contig 10110 bp, 6 predicted proteins | sample 9134231 | NCBI WGS metagenome assembly JAEEGL01 (sample SAMN16246548, study PRJNA631951) | gut metagenome | biome: gut microbiome; feature: rumen; material: fiber-attached | host: Bos | place: Iran: Karaj | collected 2018-10 | reverse complement strand
GAGAACGTTACGATCACCGGCATCACGCTCAAGGACCCGGGCAGCTGGAACCAGACCTACGACCAGTGCAAGGGCGTCTATGTGGACGGCCTCACCGTGGACAGCAAGTCCTACTGGAACAACGACGGCATCGACATAGTCGACTGCGAGGACGTCGTGATACGCAACTGCTACATCGACGCGGCCGACGACGTTTTCTGCTTCAAGAGCCATTCGCACGAACATATGTGCAAGAACATCCTGCTCGAGAACTGCGTCGGCAGGTCCAGCGCGAACGGCATCAAGTTCGGCACCGTGTCCAAGGGCGGATTCAAGGATTTCGTCATCCGCAACATGACCATCTTCGACACCTACCGCTCGGCGGTGACCTTCGCCGCGGTGGACGGCGCGGAGATCGAGAACATAGTCGTGGACGGCCTCAGGAGCATCCACACGGGCAACGTGATATTCCTCCGCATAGGCGAACGCTGGAACAAGATCAACTCCTTGGGACTCAGCGAGAAAGACCGCAAGAACGTCCGCAGGAAGGAGCCTTATATGCGCAATATCGTCATCAAGAACGTCTATGCCGAAGTCCCCATGGACAAGCCGGATGCAGGCTACAACTATGAAGGACCGGTGGAGGACCTCCCGCGCAACATCTCCCCCGCCATCATCGCGTGCGGCATTCCCGGCTACAAGATCGAGGACGTCACGCTCGAGAACATAGAGATCGTGATGCCGGGGGCCGGCAATCCCCTCTACGCATACCGCGGAACAAGCGCCGAGGACCTGGACGGCATACCCGAGATGATAGACTGGTATCCCGAGTTCTCCCAGTGGAAGGAACTCCCCGCGTGGGCGATGTTCCTGCGCCACTGCAAGGGCTTCACCCTGAACAACGTCAGCTTCAAGGCGGCTGCGGCGGACTACCGTCCCGCGGTCGTGGCTGACGACGTGGAAGGCCTCAAGCTCGTCGGGATCACCTACAACGAGCCTGCTTCCGACGGGAAGGAGCAGGTAGTGGCTTACAAGTCAACAGTGGAATAAGATATGGACAGGAAACTCAGACTCTTCCTCTGCGCGGCGCTCGGCCTGCTTCTGGCCGCCGGTGCCGGTGCGAAGGACTATTACGCTTCGGATTTCGGGGCAAAGCCTGACGGAAGGACGCTCAACAGCGCCAGCATCCAGGCGGCCATCGACTACGTGAGCGCAAACGGAGGCGGCCGGGTGGTCCTAACCCCCGGAATGTATCTCTGCGGCAGCATCTACCTAAAGAACGACGTCACCCTGCATCTGGAAGCCGGCGCCACCCTGCTCGGCTCCCTCAACCCCTGGGACTACGTCAAGGACCCGTATTGCAAATGGACGGCGTTCGTGTTCGCGGTGAAGCAGAGCAACATAGGCATCACCGGCGGCGGCACCATCGACTGCCGGGGCTTCGAAGTGGCCAACCATATGGTGGAATACGTGCACCGCGGCCTCTTCGACGACCCGCTCAAGCTCGACCGCCCGCAGGAGGGCAACCGTCCCGAGAACATCCATTTCCGCGAATGCAACAACGTGACCGTCAGCGGCATAACGCTGAAGAACCCGGCCAGCTGGAACCAGCAGTACGACCAGTGCCGCAATCTCCTGATCGACGGCATCACCGTGTTCGCCACCGCTTACTGGAACAATGACGGCCTCGACGTGGTGGACTGCTCGGACGTGGTGGTTCGCAACTGCTACATCGACGCGGCTGACGACGCCTACTGCTTCAAGAGCCACTCGATCGACGGCGTGAGCGAGAACATCCTAGTGGAGAACTGCGTCGGCAGGTCCAGCGCGAACGGCATCAAGTTCGGAACGATGACCTGCGGCGTCTTCAAGCACTTCCGCTTCAAGAACATGACCATCTTCGACACCTACCGTTCCGCCATCACCATCGCCAGCGTGGACGGCGGCTCGGTGGAGGACGTCGAGGTGGACGGGCTCCGCAGCATACACACCGGCAACCCCATCTTCATCAGGACGGGCAGCCGCCGGAGCAATCCGAAGGTCACCCCCTGCCTCAAGGACATAGTCATCAAGAACGTCTATGCCGAGGTGCCTTATGACAAGCCCGATGCCGGCTACAACTATGAAGGCCCCGTCGAGGACCTCCCGCGCAACGTGTGCGCCAGCGGCATCCAGGGAATCCCGGGCATACGCATCCAGAACGTGAGGCTCGAGAACATAGAACTCGTCTATCCGGGCAAGGCCAACGAGAATTACGCCTACCGCGGCCACAGCCCAGAGGAACTCGCAAGGATCCCGGAGCTCGAAAGGTCCTATCCCGAATTCTCCAACTGGAAGGAACTCCCCGCCTGGGGCTTCTACCTCCGCCACGTGGACGGGCTGGAAATGTATAATGTCAAACTCCGCGTGGACGGCCAGGACTACCGCCCGGCCATCGTCAGCGACGACGTCACCGGCCTCCGCCTGGAGAACGTGACCGTCAGCCAGGACGGAGCGGAAGGCAAGGAACAGATCATCAAGAACAACACCACTGAAACAAGATAGCAATGAAAAAGATATTACTGACAATCGCATTGGGCCTCGCCTGCATCTCGGCTTTCGCGCAGCAGGAATACAAGGCCACCGTTTTCGGCGCCAAGAGCGACGGAATCACCGACAACACCGGCAGCATCCAGAAGGCGGTGGACTTCATCAGCGAGAAGGGCGGCGGCACCCTCGTGTTCTATGTGGGCCGCTACATTACCGGCCACATCGAGCTCAAGAGCAACGTGACCATCAGGCTCGCGGAGGCGGCAGTGCTCGTGGCCTCCCCCAACATCTACGCCTACAAGGGCAAGAGCGCGCTCATCACCGCAGCTGAAGGCGCCGAGAACGTGGCCGTGGTCGGCCCCGGCGTCATAGAAGGCAGCGCGGACGCACTCAAGGCAAGCATCGACGCACAGGTGGCAAAGGGCTATCTCGCTTCAGCGGAAATCCCCGCCCTCATCGACCTCACCGGCGCAGTGAACGCGAAGGTGGAGAAGGTCAAGTTCTGGGATCCGGCAGGCGCCTGGATCAAGGGAGCCGAGAACGTGGAGAACACCGTGTTCTTCAAGGAAGGCAAGTGCATCACCCCCGAGGGGAAGACCATCAAACTCCAAAAATAAGCCACGATGAAAACCAGATATATACTCGCACTCGCAGGCATCCTCGCAGTGATGCCCCTTTCCGCAAAGGACTACTACGCAAGTTCCTTCGGAATCAAGTCCAACGGCTCCACGATGAATACGACCGCCATCCAGAAGGCCATCGACTTCATCAGTGAGGAAGGCGGCGGCACGCTGATGTTCAAGGTAGGCCGCTATCTCACCGGCACCATCCAGCTCAAGGACAACGTGACCATCAACCTCGGCGAAGGCGCCATCCTCCTCGGAAGCACCAACCCCTATGACTACAGGAAGGCCGAAGGCGGGGACTTCATTGCGCTCGTCACCGCCGTGGGAGCCAAGAACATCGCAATCACCGGCCTCGGCGTCATCGAGGGCCAGGGACGCGAGACCGCCAACAACTACCTCGCGCAGATTGCGAACGGCTTCATCAAGGACGAACTGAAGCTCGGCCGTCCCGCCGACCGTCCGCACCTCGTCTATCTCCGCGACTGCTCCAACGTGAAGATCCAGGGCATAAACCTGCGCAACTCGGCCTGCTGGACCTCCACCTACGACCGCTGCGACAAGCTCATTATCGAAGGGGTCACCGTGGACAGCCGCGCATTCTGGAACAATGACGGAATCGATATCGTGGACTGCACCAACACCGTAGTGCAGAAGTGCTTCGTGAGTGCATCCGACGACGGCATCTGCCTCAAGTCGCACTCCAACAAGGTCAGGTGCGAGAACGTCACCGTCAGGGACAACGTCATCACCTCCAGCGCCAGCGGCATCAAGTTCGGAACCTTCTCCAAGGGCGGGTTCAAGGACATCAAGCTGTTCAACAACACCGTTTATGACACCTTCCGCTCCGCCATCGCCATCGAGGCAGTGGACGGCGGAATGGCTGAGGACATCGTGGTGGACGGGCTCAAGTCCCTCAACACCGCCAACCCCATCTTCCTCATCGTGGGTGCAAGGCACGGCGAAGGCAGCTATATGAAGAACGTCACCATCAAGAACGTCTATGCGGAGGTTCCCGCCACCAAGCCGGACCGCGGTTACGACTATGAGGGACCGACCCTCGAGGACGAGCCTCGCAACACCAGCCCCTGCAGCATAGTGGGTCTTCCCGGCAACAACGTCCAGAACGTCACCCTCGAGAACGTTGAGATCAAGTTCCCCGGCGGCGGTGATGTCAATTACGCCCACGTCACCACCAAGGAGCTCGAGAACGTTCCCGAGATGCCGAAGGCCTATCCCGAGTTCAGCCAGTTCAAGGAACTCCCCGCCTGGGGATTCTACATCCGCCACGCCGAGAACATAGTCTTCAAGAACGTGGTGCTCAGCGCCGCAGAGAAGGACTATCGCCCGGCAGTCGTGCTCCACGACGTGAAGGACAGCGACTTCAGCGGCCTCAAGGCCGTCGCACCTAAGCTCAAGGCCAAGGTCTACAAATACAAGAGCAGCGGAATAAAATAATACAGGACAATGCACAGGATAACTGCAGCAGTCTTATCCTTCGTGTTGGGGGCGGCCCTTTGCCAGGCCGCCCCTGATGCTGAATGGAAAGGCAAATGGATAGGCAAGGAATACACCAAGTGCGCCACCAACACCTGGATAGCCTTCCGCAAAGAGGTCAAGGTGGACAAGGTCCCTGCCAAATTGGAGGCCAGGATCGCGGCCGACAGCAAGTACTGGCTCTGGATCAACGGTGAGACAGTCGTGTTCGAGGGCGGGCTCAAGCGAGGCCCGGCACCGGGCGACGGCTACTACGACAAGGTGGACATCGCACCATTCCTGAAGGAGGGCGACAATCTGATAGCCGTGCTCCTCTGGCACTTCGGCCAGGTCGGATTCAGCCACCAGAACAGCGGTTCGGCGGCATTCCTCTTCGATGCACAATCCCCCGAACTGGAGATCTATTCCGACCGGAGCTGGCAGGGAACGGCCCATCTGGCCTACGAATCCAAGGAAGAACAGACGAACTACCGACTGCCGGAAAGCAGCATACGCTTCGACGCCCGCAAGGACATGCTCGGCTGGAACACTGACATCAGACGGGCCATCAAGGGCAAGGCGCTGGTGCATCCGTTCGCACCCGGGAAAGCGCCGCTCGGGGCACTCGTGGAAAGGCCTATCCCCATGTGGAAGGTAAGCGGGCTCAAGGAATACGGCGAGCCGGTGCGCAGCGGCGACACCCTGAAATTCAGGATGCCGCACAACGGGCACTATCACCCTTATTTCAAGGTGGAAGCTCCCTCGGGCAAGGTGATCAGGTACGAGACCGACCACGAGAACGTGGACGGGGTGAAATGCGTCAGCGGCGAATACGTGACCCGCAGCGGCGTGCAGGAATACCTCAGCCTCCCCTGGATGAACGGCGACTGGATGTACTACATCATCCCCGAAGGCGTCAAGGTCCTAAAGACCGGATACGTGGAAAGCAGCTATGACGCGGAGATCAGCGGCTCCTTCAGCTGCGACGATCCGCTCCTCGACGACTACTGGCAGAAGGCCGCAAGGACCCTGCTCGTATGCATGAGGGATACCTATTACGACTGTCCCGACCGCGAACGCGCGCAGTGGTGGGGCGACGAGGTCAACGAACTCGGAATGGCCTTCCACGCCCTCGACCGCAAGGCCGACGCGCTGGCGTTCAAGGGCGCAAGGGAACTCGTGAACTGGCAGAGGGCCGACGGCGTGCTATTCGCTCCCATCCCCGCCGGGAACTGGTCGAAGGAGTTGCCGATGCAGACGCTCGCGTCCATAGGCTGGTACGGATTCCGCACCCTGAGCTGGTACAGCGGCGATTTCTCCCTGCTCCCCGAGATCTACGGACCCGTCCACCGCTATCTCCACGAAGTTTGGAAGCTGGATGCGGACGGACTCCCGATCTACCGCGGAGGCGACTGGGACTGGCCGGACGCCGGCGAGAACCAGGACAAATACGCCCAGCTCCCGCCGTGGTACTACCTTGCCCTCAAGGCCGAAGCCGAATTCGCGAGGATGCTCGGCAAGGAAGCCGACGCGGCGGAGGACGAGGCGATGATGGCGCGTCTCGCGGAGAGTTACAACCGCCTCTACTGGACGGAGGACGGCTACCGCAGCGCTGAGAACCAGGGGCCTACAGACGACAGGGCACAGGCCCTTGCGGTGGTCTCTGGCATCGCCGGCGCGGACAAGTATCCGACCATCCTGAAGGTGTTCGGCGAGCAGGCGCACGCCACCACCTATATGTTCAAATACGTGCTGGAAGCCCTCTGCAAGATGGGACACCCCGAACTCGCCATCGAGAGGATGCACCGCTTCTACCCTACCATCATGCGCGACGGCGTGACCACGCTCTGGGAGCACTGGAACTTCGACGGTTCCTGCAACCACGCCTGGAGCGGCAGCGGCATCATCATCCTGAACGAAGAGATAGCCGGCATCAAGCCGACCTCACCGGGCTACAGGACATTCAGCGTGAAGCCGCAGATGGGTACGCTGAAGAGGCTGGAGACCAGCCTGGACACGGCCTCCGGCAAGATATCGCTGAAACTCGAGAAGAAGGGACGCAGGATAAGGATGCATCTCACGGTGCCCGAAGGCACAAAAGCGGAAGTCCCGTCCTCCAAGGGGAAAACGAGACTTCTGGAAGCAGGTGAATATGACCTGACTATTTAGGATTCCGCGAACCCCATTCCGGCCTCTATGGCGTGGATGAGGGTGTGGATGACCTTTATATGGATCTCCTGGATGCGGTCGGAGTGCGGAGCCTCAGGGGCGCACACGGCCGCATCCGCCATTTCCGCAAGGGGATTGCCGGCGGGGCCGGTCAGGGCGATGAGTTTCATCCCCTTATCCTTCGCGGCCTTGGCGGCGAGCAGGACATTGCGGGAAGTGCCGCTGGTGCTGATTCCCAGCAGTACGTCGCCTTCGGTGCCCACGCCCTCCACATAGCGGGCGAACACCTCGTCGTACGAGAAATCGTTGGCAGTGCAGGTAATGTAGGCGGGGTCGTTGATGGCGATTGCCGGGAGGGGCCTGCGATTGCCGCGGTAGCGGCCGGTCAGTTCTTCGGCGAAGTGGGTGGCGTCGCAGAGCGAGCCTCCGTTGCCGCAGCTGATGATCTTGTGCCCGGCGGAGAGAGCCGCGATGCATATTTCGGCGGCCGCCTTCATGCTGCCGATGGTACCGGGATCCGAGAGGAAGCGCACGAGTTCGTCCTGCGCCTCGGCAAGGTCGTGGATGATCAGTTCTTCCATACTACAACGATGCTGCTATGCTGAGGGACGCGAAGTCCCCTATCTGTTCTCCGAGTTCCGCGGGCTTGACCTTGCAGACCGCAGCGGCGGCAGGAAGGGCTTCCCTGTCTATGACGGCCTGCATGAATGGACGGATGAGTTCCTCCGCCCTCACGAAGATGCTGCCTATGGCTATGACCTCGGGATTGACTATGTCTATGAGGATGGACAGCGCCTTGCCGAGATAGGTCGCGGAGGTCTTATATACGCCTATGGCGAGCTCATCACCGGCCGCAGCCGCCTCGGCGACAGTCTTGGCGGTGATGGCGCCGAGGTCCCCGTCCGGGCACCAGGCCACCTTCTCCCCCATCATCAGCTTTTCCTTGACGGCGGATGCAGCGAGCTGAGCTATGCCGCCGCCGCTGGCGAAGCCCTCGAATGAACCGGCCTTGCCGTAGCCCACGGGGCCGAAATCGCTGAGGCGGATGTGTCCCACCTCACCGGCGTTGTCATTGGTCCCGGCATAGAGTTTTCCGTCCAGGACGAGGCCGGCGCCCATTCCGGTGCCGAAGGTGAGGAAGACCATGTTCCGGCTGCCGCGGCCGGCGCCGTACTTCCATTCTGCGAGTGCGCAGGCGTTGGCGTCGTTCTGCAGACCGGCTTTGATGCCGACCGCCTCCTCCACCATCTTCACGATGGGAATGTTGTCCCATCCGGGAAGGTTGGGCGGAGACATCACCACGCCGCTGCGGCTGTCCAGCGGGCCTCCGCAGGAGATGCCCACGCCCTTGGTATTGGAGCCGTCCAGACCGTGCCTGGAGGCCATCGCCTTGAGTTCCGAGAGTATGCGTGCTATGGTCTCGTCCACCTTGGCGGTCGCGAATTTGACCTTGTCGACGATTTCCAGGCTGCCGTCGGTGTCCACACCGTAGATGACGGCGCACTTGGTGCCGCCCACGTCTATTCCGAGAAGATTCTGTTTCATATTCTACTGCACTGAGAGGTCATAGATTCCGGTTTTCTCCATCCACTCGCGGTATTCGCCGAGCTTGAAAGGAGCGGTCCCGTAGAGGTAGTGGTTCTTGTATTCCCTGCCCCCGACGGTGTAGGTGATGAGGTAAACGCCCTGGCCGCCGGCCTTCTCCGGGATGCCGGCAACGTCCGCCTTGGAGTTCTTCGCGACGTGGAATTTGCCGCTGTAGACGGTCCTGCCGCTGGCCACGTCAGTGACCTTGACGCTGCCGTCCACGGGGAAGCGGGTGTCATTTACGGCCACCAGCGGATGGGAGCCGTCCTTGGCATCCATCATCAGGCAGCAGACGTCGGACTGGACGTTCTTGATGAAGTAGTAGGCAAGCTTCTTATTGAAATAATAGTCCACCACGGCGTCGGAGATGTCCGGCCAGCCGTCCTTGACATTCCACCAGATGATTCCGGTCTTCGGGGCGAACTTCTGGCCCCTCCAGAACTCCACGAAATACTTCATGGCCTCGGCCTGCACGACCTGCGAGCCGAAGATGAACTGCTCCAGGTCGGTGGGGCAGGAACCGAAGAGAAGGTTCTGCTGGTTGATCATCAGGTTGTTGCGATCGTAGGTCTTGCCCAGTTCGGGGAAACGGCGGACACTCTTGGTAAGCCATTCCTCGTTCCAGTTCCTGTCGCTGCCCATGGGATTGACGACCGCTCCCCTCTCGCAGGCGAAGGAGGAGCCTCCGCCCACCTCGGCGTCAGCGACGGCCCTGACGGCCTTCTCCTTTGCCTTGAGCTGTTCCTCCGTGAGCCAGGGATAGACGCAGCCGGGCGTCATCATCTGCCTGAGGGAGCTGATGTCAGGCGCTCCGTGATAGCCGATCTCGCTCACGAACACGCAGCCCGCCTCCGTATAGAACGGGGTCTTGTAGTAGCCGCGCGGGCCCCAGAGATGGTTCTCGGGGAGATGCTCGTAGTCAATGAATCCGCGCTTCCAGACCTCCTCGGTATAGTAAGGCGAACTCGGGATGAACGGCCTGGAGGGGTCGAATTCCCATATCACCTTGGCGATTATGTTGCGGCTCACGTTGTCCTTGTTGGGATCCGGGTCGAAGCAGGAGATGGCGCGGCGCAGCGAGTAGTCGATCTCGTTGTTGCCGCTCCAGAGCGCGATGCTCGGATGCTGGCGGAGCTTGATGACCACCGCCTTGGCCTCGTCCCAGATGCGGCGGCCGAAATCCTCGTCCTGGGGATATGCGTTGCAGGCGAAGGTGAAGTCCTGCCAGACCATGATGCCGTACTCGTCGCAAAGCTCGAAGAAGCGGTGGTCCTCATAGACGTTGCCGCCCCAGCAGCGTATCATGTTGCAGTTCATGTCCGCGCATAGTTCAACCGTCTTGTCCACCCAGAGCGGGTCGCGGCTGTGGAGGGCGTCGAGCGGAACCCAGTTGGTACCGTGGATGAATATGGGTTCGCCGTTGATTATGAAGCAGAAACGGCCGGGGGCCTCCGGCAGGTTGATCTCGTTGAAGTCCAGCTTCACGGTGCGGATGCCCACCTTGCGGACATCCGTGGCAAGCACGGTGCCGTCTTCGGCGACGATCTCCACCTTGCCGTCATAGAGGGCGGGCTCGCCGTAGCCGCGCGGCCACCAGTACTCCACGTCATTCACTGTAAACTTTTGGCGCAGAGCGTGATAGACCATGGGCTGGCTGGCCTTGTAGACCACCTTGCCGTTCCGGGAAAGGGTGAATACCGCGTGGGACTTGTCATAACGTTCCACCGGCATCTCCACCTGCAGGTCG
>JAEEGL013942612.1_pt1 | contig 10110 bp, 6 predicted proteins | sample 9134231 | NCBI WGS metagenome assembly JAEEGL01 (sample SAMN16246548, study PRJNA631951) | gut metagenome | biome: gut microbiome; feature: rumen; material: fiber-attached | host: Bos | place: Iran: Karaj | collected 2018-10 | reverse complement strand
CCAATCCCCAATCCCCAATCCCCATTGATCGTTTTGAAAATAATGAAAGAAAAATTTAAGTATTTTTAAATAAAATTAAAAATATTATTATAAAATATTAAAAATCATAAACCTATTAAATCTTTATTTTTTTTTTAAAATTAAAAAAAATAACAATAAGTTTAAATTATTCTAATAATTTTAATATTTGAAAAAAATGAAAAGATTTTCTATAATTGAAAATTTTAAAATTCCAGAAAATATAAATAAAAATAAAAATATAAAAAGATATTCAACTCCAAATAACAATTTATTATTATTCAAATTACCAAATGTTCAAAAAATAATAAATAAACCAAAAAATAAAGAAAAAAAAATAAATATACCAGTATTATCAACAGAAAGAACAAGTACAAAATATCATAGTGATATATCATTTGATAATTCAATGAATTCAAATAATTCAAATAATATTTCTTTTGATTTACATTTAGGATATAAATCAAGTTCAAATTCAAAATTACCAAAAATGAAAAATGATGATTATTTTTCAATATATCAAAAAAGAAGAATGACAAGAAATATTTTAATTAAAAATAATAAATTTAAAGAATTTTTTAATGATAATAGTAATAGTACAATCCAAAAAAAAAATAGAACTATAATTAATATATATAATACTTCTGTTAGAAATTCACCTAAAATTTTTTTGTTATCTTCTTTTAATTCTAATTCTTTTCAAAATAATTCGAATAAAAATTATAATAATTTAAGTAATAATGTTAAAAGAAAAGATAAAAAACTTTCAAGTATTAAAAATCAAAGACAAAATAATAATAATTTTTCTTTAGATAAATTAAAAAATGTTCAAAGAAGAAATACTGATGTTACAAGAATAACTTTAAAAAAACAGTTAAAATTAAATTTAAAAGGAAAAAAATTAATAGATTATAATAATAATCAAAAACAAATAAAAAGTTTATCATCAAAAGACAATAAAAATAAAGAAAACATAGAAAAATTTATTGAAGAAGAAAAACAAAAAAATTTTAAAGATGGACCTGATTATAATGAAGAAATAAGGAATAAATTTATAAAAAAAAATATAAAAGAAAAAGATGAAATTGAATTAAATAAATTAAAATTAGAATTATCACAAAAAATAAAAAAGAATATAAAAACAAATTATCAAAGTATAATAATAGAAAAAACAAAAAAAGAAGAAGAAAAAGATATAAAATTAATATTAAAAACTTATTACTCGGAAATAATGAATAATGAAGAAAGTATAAAAAATTTAAAAAAATTTGAAAATTACTTAATAAAAACAATAAAAAGGAAAAAAAATTTATTAATAAATACAATTCCAGAAAAAATGCCAGAAATATTAATAAAAATATATTTTGAATATGATATATATCCATATATGGTAAAAACTTTATTTAAAATAAGACAACATAATTATATAAAATTATATTGTTATAAAAGTATAAAAGCTTTAGAAAAACAAAGACAAGATTTAGAACATCAAGAAAATTTTTCTTTTTTATTAGAAAGATTTATAAAAAATGATATAATATTAGAACCAGAAGAAAATATTTCATTTCATCAAGTTCCAGTTTTTAGAAAAATTTCAAACAACAATTATTATTTGAGTAAATCAAATAAATTAAAAAAAGTTAAATCAAAAAGAAAATTTTCGTTATATAATAATTTAAAAATTCCATCAACAATTTTAACTAAAAAATATTTTAATAGAAAAAAAGATAAAATAAATATTGATAGAAGAGTATCATTTATAAGAAAATTAAAATTTCGTCCAACTGCAAAAATTCAAAATTTAAAATTTCATATTTCTGATGAACAAAGAGAAATGAAAAAAAATAGAAATATGACAAAAGAAAATTTAATATTTAGAACAGAAGAAATAAAAAATAAAATGAAAAAAAAATTAAAAACAATAGAAGAAATATTGTTTTTTTTAATAAAAGAAAATAATTTTAGAGAATTTAAAGATATTCAAGAAAGATTTCAAGTAAATTTAGAATCAAGAAATAAATTAAATGATACTTTTTTAATTTTTGCTTCAAAATGTGAAAAAGAAGATTTTATAGAATATTTAATTAAAAAAGGAGCTTTTGTAAATGCACAAAATAATGATTTAAACACACCTCTTCATTATTCTTTAAATAATAAAAATTTTAAAATTTCTGATATGCTATTAAGAGCTGGAGCTGATGAAAAAATTTTAAATAAAATTAACTTAAGTCCTTGGGAATTTATGGATTATAATTTGTAAATATAATTTTGTTTTTTCAACTATTTTATTATTTTTTAATATTTTATTTATGTGTTTTTTGATATATTTATTATTCATTATTTATATATATTATTTTATTTCTTAGTTAAAAATAATAAGTTTATTTTATTTTTTTTTTTGGTTTTTAATTAAAAAAAAGGGTTCTATATTTATTTTTTATTTGTTTATTGATTTTATTTTTTCGGAAATTGAAAGATTTTTAATTTTTTTTATCGTCATTATTATTCAATCCACATTTAAAAGGTTTCAATAATTTATCCCAAAAAGATTCTGGAGATTTTAAAATGATTTTTTTATGTTTTACATCTTGAGCTTTATTTAAAATATTAGCTTTTTCAAAAAGTAAAATAGCATTTTGTACATCGTTTTCTTTTTTATTATATTTATTTTCATAAACTTTTCCTGAAAAATCATCATCTGGAGTAGGAGTAGATTCAATAAAATTTTTTTCGTTTTTTAAAACTTCATTTATTTCTTTATAATTTTCAACATATGTTTTACTTCTTAAATTTCTATTTCTATCTATTGGTTTAACAAAATAATCTAAATCATTGTTATTGGAAATATTACTTTTAAAAATATCACTATTATAATTATTATTATCATTTAAATTATTTCCGTAATTATAATTACAATTAATACTAAGAGGAGCATTTAAATTATTATTAATAGGTTCTAAAAAGCTTTGTCTAAAAATAGAAAATCCTTCTTGATTATTATTATTATTTTGATTAATATTAGTTTTATCTTTTAATTCTTCTTCTTTAATATCTTCTATTTCAACATTTTTAATGACATTAATATCTCCTATTTCAACTTTTTTAATATTATTAATATCATCAATTTCAACTCTTTTAATATTATTAATCAAATTATCATTTTTATTTTTCAGAGCTCCTTCTCCTCTAATAACTTTTTTTTTCTTTTGAGAAACTTTTTTCATAGCTTTTTCAAAAACATTATCTTCTTTAATAGAAACAATTTCACTTTTTACTAATTGATCATTATTAACTTTACATTTTTTTTCATCTTCATTATTTGGGTTATTGTTGACACTTTTATGTAAAATTGAAATTTCTTCATTTTCATTAATAACATTATTATTATCAATAAAAGTGTTATGATTATTTTTATAAATAACTTCAAATTTTTTAACCCAAGGATGCAAAAAAATTTCTGGAGTTTTAATTCTTTTTTTGGAATCAAATTCCAATAATTTATGAATCATATCAATACATTCTTGACTTAAAGATAATTGATTATCAATTTTATATTCCCTTTGAATAATATTTTTAAAAATTTCTTTATAATTATCATCATTATTAAATTTATCGTTTAAAGCTCTAAAAGGCGAATAACCATGTAAAATTTCAAATAATAAGACACCAAGAGACCAAACATCAATACTTTGATTATAAGGTTGTTCCTTAATCATTTCAGGAGCAATATATTCGAAAGTTCCACAAAAAGTTTTTCTTTGACCATCATTTAAAGATACACACCATCCAAAATCACATAATTTAATATTATCATTTTCATCTATTAATATATTTTCTGGTTTTATATCTCTATGTGCATATCCATTTGAATGAAGAAAATATAATGCACTTGATACTTGAATAAAATATTTAAATGCTTCTTTTTCTTTTATTTTTCCCTCTTTTCTTATTTTAGAAAATAAACTTCCTTTTTTCGCATATTCCATTATTAAAAAAAAATTCTCTTTTTCTTTTTGATATGAATATAATCTAATTATATTTGGATGAATTAATAAAGAATGAATTTGGATTTCTCGGTAAACAATATTAACACTTTGTTTAGCTTCTATTAAATTTTTTTTTTTAATTAATTTAATTGCATATTGTAAATTATTTTTAATATTTTTAGCAAGAAGAACTTCACCATAAGCTCCGAAACCACAACCAATAATTTTATTATTTTTTTTACTTCTAATAAATTCAAAATTACTTAATGAATAAATTGGTTCTTGAACATAAGTTTCTAATATTATTCCATTTTTAATAAATATATTCTTTGATAAAGGAGAAAGAGACGGAGCTGCTGATTGTAATAATGGATTTTTTTTTGAAGGATATATATTATTATTATCTGAATTATTATCTATGTTTTTTAATATGTTTATTCTGTGAAATGTTGATTTGTGAATTAATTTACAATTATTTGAACAACAATATTCTTGACATAAAGGACATTCTATTAAGTTTGATAAGTTTGATATTTCTGTTCTACAGTTTATGTTTGCACATTTCATTTTTTTAATATTTTTTATTTTTTTAAAATAATTCGACTTGAAATATTATTTGTTCTTTGTAATTAATATTTTGTAAATGTATTCTTTATATAAATTAAAAATAGGGAGATTTATGATAATTTTTGATTTTTATGTTGTAATTATAAATTAAAGTATTATCTTATTTATTTTATATATATCAAAAAAATAAAAAATTAATTTTTAGATTATTTATAATAAATTTACAAAATATCCTATAATATTTTATATTATATACTCAAATATTTTGAAGAATTATTCTTATATTTTTATATACATTATATTTTAAAAATTATATTATTAACACTATTTAAAAACAATTTTGTTATTACTTCTTTATGAATACTAAATTTATTACATTCATTATTTTTCTTTTTTTGATGATTTCAAACAATATACAAATTTTGAAGACATAATATACAAAACACTATTTGTTTCATATTTTAAATAAATCCAGAAATATCATTTGCATTAAAAGAATTATCAGTTGTAGAATCTCTAGAATTTCTACTTTGAGAACTATAATTAAAATTATAAAATAAATTTTGATTATATATTTGTTGAGTTTTAATAGGATTATGATAATAATTAGCTAAAATATATTTTAATCTTTTTTGGCATTGAATATATTTTTCTTTATTGAAATTAATACCATAAATTTTCTTAAAAATTTCATAATTAAAACAATCAAAATTTTCCAAAATCATTTTAATAACTGTTAAAGCAATTGTATAACTAGAAAATTCAAGTGAAAAATTCTCTTCAATAATAATATCTATAGCAGAAATACAATTAAAGAATAAAAAAGATATATCAATAAAAATATTTTCAGAGTTATTTTTAGTAGGAAAAATAACTCCAAGAGAAAAAAACAAATTAATATAATCTAATGAAGAATACATTCCTAAATTATAATCAAGACATTTTAAACAATAAATTTCTAATTCTTTTAAATTAATAATATTTTTAATATAATTTCTAAAGCCATTAAAATCAATAGAAGAACTTTTAGAACAACATTCATTAAATTGAATAGCAAATAATAAGCAAATAATACAAATATTACTAATTAAATCTAAAGAAACATTATTATTTAAATATATGTAATCTAAATAATTAATTGCTTTATAAACAAGATTATTTGGAATTGAGAAAAAATTAGATTGCATTTTAATAAAATTAATGCATTTTCTCCTCATATTTAAATAACAATTAATATTATTGTTTGAGTTATCTATTTTAAATTGAAATGGTTTATATTTTAATAAAAGTGGATCCACTGAAATTGTTGTTTTTGTTAATGATGGTACTGAAAGAGATGGTATTTCTTTATATGATAATGTTCCACATATTGTACAATATGATACATTTTTTTTTGATCCTTTTTTAAAAGAGTGATTGCACATGTTTTTTTAAATAATATTATATTTTTTATATTTTATTTATTTATATATATTTTTTTTTTCTTAGTTTTTTTTTATTTTTTTGATTTTTATTTGATTATTGAAAATATTAATTATTTTATATGAAAAATTTCTGATTTTTTAATTTTTTTTGTTCAATTTTTTATTTATGTGTTTTTGATTAAACAACAATTTATTTTTTTACAGAGTTACAAAAGGAAAAAAATATATATTTAAATTTTTAAAATTACATTATATTAAAATAAATCATTTAAAAAAAAAATAATGTCTAATAAAGTAAAACCAATAATAGACAGAAGTAAATTTATTGACTTAGCAAAAAATGTTTCAAAAACAAATCTTTTTGCAAAAAAATTAGAAGAAACACCAATAAAAGTTCATAGAAAATTATGTTCAACTTTAATATATAATAATATATCTTTAAGTAAAGAAAAGACAAAATTAGCGAATGAAAGTCTTCAAAAAATTCTTAGAAAGAAAAACAATGAAAAACAAAATTTTTCATCAAAAAATTCAATTGATAATGACTATAATAATAATACTATAAAAACAGATGCAAATACGGAAAATACTTTTACAACTTCTTCAGAAAATTTTAATAAAGAAAATTCCGTTAATTTTCATAAAATTAATGTAAATGTACTTAAAAAAAATTCACAAAGAAAAAATGATATTTCAAGAAATTCTTCTATATTAAATGATACTCAAACAGAAAGTATAAATATAAACGATTCAAGAAATAATAATTTAAATGAAAGTGAAAGTGAATATAGAAATAAAGAAATGAACTTAAGATATAATCATAATAATGAAAATAAAAAAAATTCTAATTTAAGTTTTAGAAATGTTTATTTAAGTAGAATTCAAACTTATGAAAATGATAAAAATAAAACTTCATATAGAGATTTAAGAAAAAATATTCGTAATTTATTTTCAAGTTGTTCTCAAATAAAAAAAAGTGAATCTAAAGAAAAAACTTATACTGAAGGGAATAATAATATTTATAATAATAATAAAAATAATGTTACAATTTTCAGAATAGAAGATTTAATTGTTTTAGAAGAAAAACTTTATAAAATTTTAAACAGTTTTAAAAATATAAAAGATGTAAGAAAATATATTGTTGATTGGTGGACTTTTTATAATTATACTTCTTTTAAAGGAAATTTCGAATATTTTTTTAAAGAAAATAATCAAAAAATAATTTCTCATGAAAGTTCTTTATTAGAATTTTTATCTATTATTATTGTTTATGAAGCTTTAGGAGAAGGAAATATTAATGTAAATGAAATTCATAAACTTCAAAATTTAATTTTTTGGGTTCATCAAAATTATCTAATTATTTGTGATTATATATTATTTACTGTTTCTGAAGTAAAGGGAAATATTTTGGTTAATAAATTACAAAATATTGTTTTATCTAAAATTACTAGAAAAATATCAAATAATGAAAATATCAATTTATTAAAAGATGGTAATCATAATATTATGGTAATGATAAAAAATATATTAAAATTTTTTACACAAAGTGAAACAATGAATGTAAATGAAATAACATATTATTTGAAAAAATCAGATGAAACATCAATAAACACTTTAAATGAATATTTTAAAAAAAAAATAAATCAAAATGCATATAAAAACTTACATTATAATAAAATTCAAACAATTCAAACATCACATTATAGAACATTGTCAAATCCAAACATTATAAATCCCAATTTAACATCAACATACAACAACAATAATAATAAGTATGCAATTAATACTTATAATACTATGATAAATAAAAATAATAAAAATAAATATATAACAAATTCTAATAACAATAATATTGAAAAAGAAAAAATTCCATATTTAGAGAAAAAAAAAGACATAAAAAAAGTTTTTACTTTAGTATTAGATTTAGATGAAACATTAATAAGTTTTCACAGAGATGAAAATGGAAGAGGAATATTAAAGCCAAGACCATATTTACATAAATTTTTAACTGAAATGAATAAACTATATGAATTAATAATATTTACAGCAGGAACAAAAGAATATGCTGATCCAATTTTAGATATAATAGATAAAAAAAAAGAATTTTTTGATCAAAGATTATATAGACAACATATTATAATTAAAGACGATATTTTTATTAAAGATTTAAGTAAACTTGGAAGAGATTTATCTAAAATTATTATTTTAGATAATTTACCTCAAAATTATGATTTACAAAAAGAAAATGGAATTTTTATCAAAAATTTCTATTGGGATGATAAAGATGATAATGCTTTAAATGAGTTAATTCCTATTTTAAAAAATATTGCTAAAAATCCTTTTAATGATGTTAGAGAAGAATTGAAAAAAGTTAAAGATGAAATTTTTAAAAAAATTACTACGAATTTAAAAGAATAACAATAATAATAATTATAAAGATTTTTTTTAATAATAATAGTAATTTTTTTTATTGTTTTTTGAATTTTAATAGTAAAAAAATTATAAATGATATGATTTATATATAAATAAATTATTATTAAATAAAATATAAATAATTATAAACATCAAAAAAAATAATTAAAAAACTTTTTAATAAAATAAAAAAAAGAAAAAAAAAACAAAATAACTAAAAACTTTTTAACATTAAAAAAATTTATATAAAAAAAAAATATACAGAATAAATAACATTAATCTTCAAATTTAAAAAAACTATTTTTTTAATCCTGACTTTCACTTTCTTCACTTTCATCATCTTCTTCACTTTTAAAACAAAGTAATAATCCATCTTTTCCTACATGATTAAATTTAACTAATTTAAAATTACTCATAACAGAATCACCAAATAAACTTTTATCATTTTTTTCTCCAGTCATAGGAACAACTATTAAATTAATTTCATCAATACAATTTGCTTTTAAAAAAGCTCCATTAATAGTACTTCCACCTTCTAACATTAATTTATTAATTCCAAAATTTTTTTTTAATTTTTTTAAAGCAAGTGGAATATTAATATCAGTATTTCCTGCAAAAATATAAGAAATATTTATTTGTTGTAAATATGTTAAATAATCATTATCTACGTTTTCTGTCATTATTTGAATTATATATTTATCCTTTGAACCTGGTAAAATATTATTTTTCCATCCTAAAGATCCTCTTCTATCAAATGCAATTGCATAATTTTTTTTTTTATTTTTTACTATGAAATCTACTTTTTTTATTTTTCTCTTTTTTATTTTTGTTAAATCCGGAAAATAATCATTCGTATATGATTCATTCATTGTTGTTTTTCCACATATAAATCCATCTACTTTAAATTCTTTATTCATTTTATTATATAACGATAAAAAAAAAGAACATTTTTCCGAACTTAAAAAATTACCTGTTACTTTACCATCTATTGTCATTATCATAAAGCAATTTATATATGGTTTATCTTCTGGCAATTTTTCCATGTTTTCAAAAAATAACAGATAATTTTTTTTTGATTTAAAAAATTATTTTATGTTTTTTTATTGAATTAAAGGATTGGTTAATTTTTATTTATTTATTTCTACCCAAAACAATAAACAAATTAAATATTTCAATTTATATAAAATAAATAGGAAATAAAAAAATTAGTGAATCACGCCTTTGTAGTAATAAGATAAAAAAAAGATAAGATGTTCAAAATGATCTTTAATTCCTTATTTTATAATTTATTCAAATAATCAAATAATCTTAAATTATAAAATAAATAATCAAATATAAATAATTATTTAAATGAAAGGTATAAGAAAAATAAAAAAAAATGCAATGAAAAACACAAATTATATTATTGGATAAAAATTATTTCTTTTACTTAAAATATAAATATTTATAATTATTTTGAACCATAAAATTGAGGAGATAAATTAAAAAATTTTAAAATAGAAACTACAAACAAAAAAATATAACTTAAATTGATTAATAAAAATCTCAAAAAAATAATAGATAAATATATCAAAATATTTCAACCAAATATATATAAATAAAAAGGATTAAATCAAGGATAATAATTTTTTAATTATTCGAACTTTAATTTTCTCTTTGAAATATCTTTTATTAAATCATATTTATTTTTTGTTGATTTGTTT
>JAEEGL012625126.1_pt1 | contig 10110 bp, 9 predicted proteins | sample 9134231 | NCBI WGS metagenome assembly JAEEGL01 (sample SAMN16246548, study PRJNA631951) | gut metagenome | biome: gut microbiome; feature: rumen; material: fiber-attached | host: Bos | place: Iran: Karaj | collected 2018-10 | reverse complement strand
GGACGACGTTCTGAAACGCCTGAGAATCAATAACGGTTTCGCACAGAATGAGGCCGGCGGACGGATCAAGCACGCGCCACTTTATCGGCTCATATTTGAAATAGTAGGTCGTGTTCGTGAAATAGCCGTTTTTATACTGATAGGAATTTTCTTCTTTGGAGGTATAACTGGTCAGTTTCGATCTGTACTTAGTAAATTTAACGGCGCGGTATTTTACGCCGCCGGAAACAAAATCGGCATATTTCATATAATCGCTTGCCGTCATACAGCCGTCATAGTTGCCGTTACCGATATAATAGAAGTAGCTGTTCCATTTCGCGGCGTCGGCGGCGTTTTTCAGCGCCGTCGTCTCACTGACCTGTGTCTGCGGATAGTTGCCGAATTGAATAATGTTGCCGACGTCCAGCGCGCTTGCCGTCATACACAAACCGACAGACACGACGCCGAGCAAAAGTATCAGCGAGAGAATAACGGATAAAAGTCTTTTACCTGTTTTCATAAGTTTACCTCCCAATCGTTTTCAAGAATGGCTTATTTATATTATATCATACCGATATGTCTGAATACAATAATTATTTTATATATCAACAGATTCGCCGCGAGGGTGAATTTGCTTTTTGTGCTTTAAGCATCAGATTCTGTTGACTGCTCTTCAGCGTCTGTCCGGGTTGTATTATCCGTATCACTCGAATTTGTTACCTCGGTGATAGTAGAAAGCTCAGTGTCGGAAATTTTAACATCTTCAGCAAACGCTGTCACCGAGCAGACAAAGAGCATAAGAGCGGTTATAATAGCTGCGATAAGTTTTCTGTTTTTCATAATTAAAGATTAAGCCGCCTGTTTTCACAGACGGCTTTTGTTTTGATTGTTGTCATTTATCTGACAAGGTTTTTGAGGAAACAGAAGATGTTTTCAATCATCTTCCACCAGAAAAGTTCAACGTGGATTTCGCATTCATCCGATTCTCCGGTTTCATTGTTTGTGCAGGTGATAGTGCAGTTGCCGACTCCGTTGGATATAACCCGTCCGGTTGAATCAACGAACGCGATTTTGAGATTTGAAGATGTGAATGTCACGTCTTCAGGAGTGAGCGATTTGTCAAGATTATTTATCTCTTTTCATTTTAAGTCCGTTTCTGAAAAACTCAGCCATGCGCGCCTTTCCGCTTTTTGTTTCAAGGTCGGAGAGCGTCATTTCGCCTTTGAAAACGAGCTCCATAATCTTGATATACGCTTCACCGAGCGCGGCGGTGATGACGCCAGCCGTACCCGCCGAAATCGCGCCGCCGGCTATCGAGCCGGCTCCGGGAACGAGCTTGAAGAAAGTGCCGACAACCGTTTTGCCGAGCAGAGTCGCGCCTCCCGAGCCGATTGTCGAGGACAGAAACGCGGTCAGAATACTCTTGTTCACGCTGAAGCCGAAAATCACGGTTATTGAAGCAATCATCGTGAGCTGTGTCGGGATGAGTAACGCACAGTCGGCTATCGGAATGGGTGTCGCTCCCTCACCCGCAGCCAGAAGTGTCGCCGACGCTACCGCCGCCTGTGCCCTTCGTTTTTTTTCGGCAAGACTCGCAATCTGAACATTCTGCAGGGTATCGCCGAGCTCGTCCGGCAGAACGTCCGCCATAATATGAATCAGCGTGTCAAGGCCGTAAGCCCTGACGGTGTATTCATCGTTGATAACATAATCCTCCGCAAGCACCGAAACAATCTGAAGCACATTAAGATTTTCGTTTATCAGCATATTTCTGAGCTCGCGCGCGTTCTGCTTCGAAAAAGACTGGGTAAGCACAATGATAATCGGGACTCTCGTTACGCTGTTTTCCCGGGAAAGCTCGCGCAGCCATTCGATTTCCTCGGGCTCGACGCGGTTTGAGGCGGTGTTGATGCAGTACCAGATACAGTGAATCGCTTCGTTGATATCATTCGCGGCGAGACCTTTTGAAACGGTTTCGATAACCTCCTGCTTGACCTGCTTCTGCACCTCCCTGCCGAGTTCAAACCCGCGGGTATCGTAAATGGCAAGCGGGACATCCTTCTTTGTGATTTTGCGCATGTGGTCCGTAACCGGTTTTCCGATTCCCGTTTCGGCAAGCTTCTCTTTGAACACCGCGTTTATCAGCGTGCTTTTTCCGACTCCCGTCTTGCCCGCGACGATGATATTGAGTGTCTTGAGATTCCTGATTCTTTCGGAAATCATATTGATTGCGTCCTGCGCGGTTTTATATAAATCAATATTAGCCAAAATCAATCCTCCCCTTCTTCATACCTGTTTATTTTAGCATAAATAAATTACGGATTTAATAAAAAGAGATGGAAAAATTATTAACGATGCCCGCCGTGATTCTTACTTTTCGCTCTTTCGAGTACGGATTTGTCAATCTTTTTGAGGGAACGGTTCTTTCTCCGGTTTTTTATCAATAAACCTGAAAACAATTATTACAATGTTCTAAACTGACAAGGAAAAATACCGCAAATCAGTACTTCCGGTTAAAGCGATATAAAATCCATTGTTATTGCTGTAAAAATAATAAACAGGTGCTCACGCAAACAAAATGCGTCGCCACCTGTTACTTGTTTATTTTGGGATTATTTGTTCTTTCAAGAAGATAGTCTGTTGAAACATTGAAATAATCGGCTATTTTAATTAACTCATTCAGACCCGGCTCACGTTCGCCGGTTTCATACCTGCTTATTGTATTCTGACTCATATTCAGTTCCATCGCAAGTTTAAGCTGGGACAATCTTTTTTTCTTCCTTATCTCCTTTAATCTCATCACAATCACCTCTTGACAAGATTATCCCATATTGGTATAATTAAAATATCCCATTTTGGTATATAAAATTATGGAGAGTTTGAAAGGAGTAAAAATATGAAATGTCCGAATTGCGGAGCAGAAACGGGAAACAGTAATTTTTGCGAGTTTTGCGGATCTCAAATATCCACAGAAATGCAAAAAGAAAAAGAGCAGCTTAACAAAAAAACCTGTCCTAATTGCGGAAGTACCAATATTGAGTATAAACGCGAAAATCAAGGAGAAATCAAAAGCGACACTAACAAAGAAATAATTCACAGAACTGTTGCTGTTTGTAAGGACTGCGGAAACACGTGGTTTTCTGATGACAGGGAGCCCGTAAAGAAAAGAAAAACTTGGCTTTGGGTTTTAGGATGGATTTTTATCTTTCCGTTACCTCTCACTTTAATTCTGATAAAGAAAAAAGATATGAAGCCAGCATTAAAATACGGAATAATTGCCGCAGCTTGGGTGCTTTATTTAATTTTTGCATTTGCCGGAAACGCAGGCAGTTCCGATAATTCAAATACACCCTCTGCTGAGCCCGCTTCTTCGGTAACAACAGTGGAAAAAAACACTCCTGAGAAATCAGAATCTACCGAAGAAGAAACAGAAGCACTTACAACTAAAGCTGAAACCACAACAAAGAAAATAGAAACTACTAAAAGTAATATTTCAATCGGAAAACTGAACGCATTAAGAAGCGCCGAATCATATTTAAGATATTCAGCATTTTCATACAAAGGATTAATAGAACAGTTAGAATTTGAAAATTATTCAAATGAAGAAGCAAAATACGCAGCTGATAATTGTGGTGCTGATTGGAATGAACAAGCAGCTAAAAGTGCAAAATCATATCTTGAATACTCATCTTTTTCAAGGCAAGGTCTAATAGAACAACTTGAATTTGAAGGATTTACGCATGAACAAGCCGTTTACGGAGCAGAAGCCGTAGGATATTAATTATTGTTACAAAATCAACCGGGCAGCAAAAACTGCCCGGTTGATTTTTTCTTATCTTCAGTTATTGTATCCCGTATCAAGCGCCTTGAAGTTGATTTCCTTCAGGTTTGCTTTTCTCGCGGAAACAACCTTGTCGAGCGCCTTGTCGATATTGTCATAGGGAACAACATTTGTTTCCTTGATGACCTTGCCTATCATTATCATATTGGCAAGCGTGGGCGCCTGGATATCCATCGCGAGCTTGGTCGCTGGGATGTAGTAAACATCGACGTCGGTCCTTTTTACCTTTCTCTCGATGAGGGTGGAATCAACGAAAATCTTTCCGCCGGGAACCACCGCATCCTCATATTTGTCAAGCGAGGGAAGGTTCATAACGATAAGAACGTCGGGCTTTGAAACTATCGGGGAGCCGACCGGCTCGTCGCTGATGATGACGCTGCAGTTGGCGGTGCCGCCTCTCATTTCGGGGCCGTAGGAGGGAAGCCAGGATAACTGCTTGTTTTCAAGCAGTCCTTTATAAGCAAGGAATTTGCCGGCAAACAGAACGCCCTGTCCGCCGAAACCGGCAATCAGTATCTGAGTTGTCATATTATTCCGCCTCCTTTGCCGCGCTTCTGTCCTTATAAACGCCGAGAGGATAATAGGGAATCATCTTTTCGTCTATCCATTTAAGAGCGTCATCGGGAGTCATACCCCAGTTTGTCGGGCAGGAAGAAACAACTTCAACAAGGGAGAAGCCCTTATTGTTTACCTGATTTTCAAACGCCTTTTTGATTGCCTTCTGAGCGTTCTTTACGTTCTTGACATTGTTGACCGCGACTCTCGCGATATATTCGGGGCCGTCAAGAGTGGAAAGAAGCTCACAGATTCTGATGGGATATCCCGCAACGGAAACATCTCTGCCGTAGGGAGAGGTCTGTGTGACCTGACCGGGGAGTGATGTGGGAGCCATCTGTCCGCCCGTCATACCGTAAATCGCGTTGTTGACGAAGATAACGGTGATGTTTTCGTTTCTTGTGGCGGAGTGAACCGTTTCCGCCATACCTATTGACGCAAGGTCTCCGTCGCCCTGATAAGTGAAGATGATGTTATCGGGAAGAGATCTCTTGAGACCTGTCGCGACCGCGGGGGCTCTGCCGTGGGCGGCTTCAACCATATCGCACGCGAAATAGTCATAAGCCATAACCGCGCATCCGACCGGAGCAACGCCGATCGCTCTGCCTTCAACGCCCAGATCGTCAATCGCCTGAGCGACAAGGCGGTGAATTATACCGTGAGTACAGCCGGGGCAATAATGGAGCGGTGTATCGGTAAGACTTTTCGGTTTTTCAAAAACTACCATTATTTATTACCTCCTGCCGCTTTTTTAATGGATTCAAGCACTTCGTCGGGTGAAGGAATCATACCGCCGACTCTGCAGCAGAGCTCAACGGGCTTCCTGCACGCTGTGGCGAGCTTGATATCCTCAATCATCTGACCCATTGAAAGCTCAACGCTGATAAAGGTGTTGACCCTGTCCGCCGCCTCGGCAAACGCCTTCTTCGGGAACGGCCAGATTGTTATGGGTCTTATCATGCCGACTTTGATGCCCTGCTTTCTTGCCTCAACAACCGCGTTTCTCGAAACACGGGCGGCAATTCCGAAAGCGGCAACGCAGATTTCGGCATCGTCCATCATGAAGGACTCATAACGGACTTCGTTTTCTTCAACGAGTTTATATCTTTCATATCTCTCGATATTTGTCTTCTCGAGTTTTTCGGGAACAAGATAAAGAGAATTGATAATGTTGTGCTCTCTCTTCATCCGGGTTCCTGTTACCGCCCAGGGCTTGTCAATAAGCTTGGGAGCGGTTTCGGGAAGTTCAACGGGCTCCATCATCTGACCCATTGTACCGTCGGCGAGAAGCATCGCCGGCATACGGTATTTATCGGCAAGCTCAAACGCGAGACCGGTAAGATCGGCCATTTCCTGAACGGAAGCCGGGGTAAGAACGATAAGGTGATAGTCGCCGTGTCCGCCGCCCTTGACTGCCTGGAAATAATCCGACTGTGAGGGCTGGATGCCGCCGAGACCGGGGCCGCCTCTCTGAACATTGACGATGAGCGCGGGAAGATCCGCACCCGCTATGTAGGAGATTCCCTCCTGCTTGAGCGATACTCCGGGGCTTGACGATGAGGTCATAACCCTCTTTCCGGTGGAAGCTACGCCGTAAACCATATTGATTGCCGCGATTTCGCTCTCCGCCTGAAGGAATACGCCGCCCTCGATTTTAGGCATTCTCTTTGCCATATATGCCGCAAGCTCGGTTTGCGGAGTGATGGGGTAACCGAAGTAATGAAGACAGCCTGCTCTGATGGCGGCCTCGGCGATTGCCTCGTTACCCTTCATTAATACTTTTTCTGCCACTTTCAGCACCTCACTTTTCTACGGTAATGACACAGTCGGGGCACATTGTCGCGCAGAAAGCGCAGGCGATACACTTGGACTGGTCTGTCATTTCAGCGGGAGAATGTCCTTTTTTGTTGATTTTGTCCTTTGCTATGACAAGAATCTGCTTCGGACACGCTGAAACGCAAAGTCCGCAGCCCTTGCATAAATCGGTTGCAAAGGTAACTTTAGCCATAGATACTCATCCTTTCACAGATAATACTTTGCCTGCAGTTTAAGCGGAAAAATGTTTTCGCCGCTTATTTCGCCGGCCAAAGAGTCCTTTACGCAGGTCATATATACCGGAAGACCGGTAAGCGATGAGAGTTCATCGGCGAGAGAATAAGTTTTCTCAACATCCGCCGCCGTTGTTTCCTCTCCCAGATTGGAGTTATTCACTATTCCGGTGAACGGCACCTTGCCCGCGGTTTCGATTTCCCGCATAACCTCAAGCGCCTGCTCCGCTGTACGGGTAAGCGGGCGGTAAAAATTCGCGACAAAGAAATTGTTATAGTTGTTTTCCTCAAGAATAAACGGCGTGAAACGGCCGAGCGCGTAAGCGCCTCTGTCATCACCGCCTATGTCGAGGACAGCGCATTTGTCTTTGAATTCAAACAAGCCGTAAAGCTCCTGGGGAAGCGCGGGTAAATCGACATTGGAATTGGCGAAACGGGGGCTTATCAGCCGCACGCCCGCTCCGGTCAGTTCCTTTTCGCTGTCTTTCGTGCGGAAATACGGATTGACTATGTCCATATCCGCTATTTCAACCTCTTCGCCCTGCTTTTTCAGGTAAAGAGCGTAATTGACCGCGATATTTGTTTTTCCGCTGCCGTAATGGCCGCAGAAAAGAGTTATTCTTTTATGCTTCAGCATACCTTATGGCACCAGCCGTGAGTATCTTCTATCTTGCCCCACTGAATGCCGGTAAGCTCATCATAGAGCGCCTGTGTGACTTCGCCTATGACACCGTTGTTGACAACGAATTCCTCGCCCTTGTAGCTGAGCCAGCCGATGGGAGAAACGACCGCCGCCGTGCCTGTGCCCCACGCTTCCTCAAGAGTGCCGTTCTTGGCAGCCTCGTGAAGCTCGTCGATGGAGATAAGACGCTCGGATACTTTATATCCTTTTTCTTTGAGAAGTTCAACACAGCTCTTTCTTGTGATGCCGGGAAGAACGGAGCCGGTGAGCTCGGGAGTGACGATTTCGCCGTTAATCTTGAACATAACGTTCATTGAGCCGACTTCTTCGATATACTTTCTGTGAACGCCGTCAAGCCAGAGAACCTGGGTAAAGCCCTTCTTCTCGGCTTTTTCGCCGGCGCGCAGGGACGCAGCGTAGTTGCCGCCGCACTTTGCGTAACCTGTGCCGCCCTTGACCGCTCTGACATCTTCGGATTCAATGGCGATTTTAACGGGGTTGATACCCTCGGCATAGTATGCGCCGACGGGTGAGCAGATAACAACGTAGGTTGCTTCCTTTACTGCGTGAACGCCGAGGTGGGGCTCATTGCCGTACATAAACGGTCTGATATAGAGCGAAGTGCCTTCGGAATGGGGAATCCAGTCCTTCTCAAGCTCAACGAGTGTGTCGAGAATCTGCATCGCGTCGTCCTCGGGAATCTCGGGGAGGCAGAGACGCTCGGCGCTGTTATTGAGTCTTCTGATGTTTTCAATCGGTCTGAACATACGGATTTCGCCGTTTGCCGCTCTGTACGCCTTGAGACCTTCAAAAATCTCCGTGCCGTAATGAAGTACGGTTGAAGCGGGATGGATTGAAAGGGGGCCGAAGGGGATAATTCTGGCATCGTGCCAGCCCTGACCTGCGGAATAGTCCATCATGAACATGTGGTCGGTGAAAATACGTCCGAAACCAAGTGCCGATTCGTCTGCGGGTTTTGCTTTGGGTGATGTTGTTTTCGTGATTTTGATTTCCATAGTATATTCTTCCTTTCAACGTTATTATAATTTATTTCTCTGGATCTTGCCGCTGACCGTTTTCGGTAGTTCGTCGCGGAAGACGACAAGTCTCGGATATTTGTAAGGAGCGGTATGCTCTTTTACGTAATTCTGGATTTCCTTCTTGAGCTCTTCAGTCGGCTCCGTGCCTTTGACAAGCACTATGCTCGCTTTGACAATCTGACCTCTGACCTCGTCGGGAGCGGCGGAAACTCCGCATTCAAGAACATACGGAAGCTCCATGATAACGCTTTCAATCTCGAAGGGACCGATACGGTAGCCGGAGGATTTGATAACATCGTCAACTCTGCCGACATACCAGTAAAATCCGTCTTCATCCATCCAGGCGGTATCGCCGGTGTGATACCAGCCGTCGTGCCAAGTTTCATTCGTCTTGTCCTCGGAGTTGTAGTAGCAGACCGCGACGCCGTAGGGAATGCCGTTGCTTATGTCTATGCAGATTTCACCGACCTCGCCGACCGGAACGGGTTTTCCGTCGGGGTCAAGCAGCTTGACATTGTAGGTCGGAACGGGTTTTCCCATCGAGCCGATTTTATGGTCTGCTCCTCTGAGATTGCCGATAATCAGCGCGGTTTCGGTCTGACCGAAGCCCTCTAAAATCTGAAGCCCGGTAAGTTTTTCAAACTGACGGTAAACCTCGGGATTCAGCGCCTCGCCCGCTGTTGTCATGTGACGGACAGAGGATAAATCGTACTGCGAAATATCCTGGCGTATCAGCATTCTGAGTATGGTCGGCGGAGCGCAGAAGGTGGTGATGTTGTATTCCTTGAACATCGGAAGCACGTCTTCCGCGTGGAATCTGTCAAAGTCATAGACAAACAGCGCGGTTTCGCACATCCACTGTCCGTAAAGCTTGCCCCACGCCGCCTTTGCCCAGCCGGTGTCGGAAATGGTGAAATGCAGTCCGTCGGGGTCAACATCGTGCCAGTATTTCGCGGTGTGGAACTGACCGAGCGGATATTTATATGTATGAGTCGCAATCTTGGGATAACCGGATGTGCCCGATGTGAAGTACATCAGCATGTAATCGTCGCCGCAGGGCGCGTCATCCGGTCTCGGATAGTGACTGCTGTAAAGAACATATTCATCGTTGAAACTGCGCCAGCCCTCTCTCTCGCCGTTGACGATAAGTTTGTTTACCATGCCGTCATAGGACTTGAGAGCCTCGTCAACATTCGCCGCGACGTCTCCGTCGGCGGTACAGATTATCGAGGTGATGCCCGCCGCTTTGAATCTGTATTCAAAGTCGTGAACAAGAAGCTGATTGGTCGCGGGGATACCGATCGCGCCGAGCTTGTGAAGCCCGAGAATCGCGAACCAGAACTGATAATGCCTTTTAAGAACGAGCATTACGCGGTCGCCCTTTTTGATACCGAGAGATTTGAAATAGTTTGCGCAGCGGCTTGAATTCTGCTTGATTTCCTTCCAGGTGAATCTTGTGGGAACCTTTTGATTTGAAACATAAATCATAGCCGTTTTGCCGGGGTCTTTATCCGCTATTTCATCTATGATATCAAAAGCGTAATTGAATTTTTCCTCGTTTTTAAATCTGATTGAAACCGGAGTCCTGTTTTCGTCCTCGACGGTTTCGATGTAACGCTTGTAAATTCTGTCCTTCGTGTCGCGCTTGTGGCTGATTCCGGGACCTGCCACCTTCTTCGCCGGAACGAGCTCGGGAATCGGCTCGCCCGAGGGATTCATTACTATGGCGTAAAAGCTGCAGTCTTCGCCGCCGACGGCTATCATGCCGTGGGGCGTATCGGAGTTATAATAAATACTGTCGCCGGGCCCGAGCGTTTCACGGTGCTCGCCGACCTGGACAAGAAGGTTTCCCGAAATGACAATGTCGAGCTCCTGACCGTCGTGACTTGTCAGCTCTATATCTTTTATCTGCGCGTCGGGATTGTATTTGCTCACCACGTAAAGCGGCTCGGAAATCCTGTTCTT
>JAEEGL012178642.1_pt1 | contig 10110 bp, 6 predicted proteins | sample 9134231 | NCBI WGS metagenome assembly JAEEGL01 (sample SAMN16246548, study PRJNA631951) | gut metagenome | biome: gut microbiome; feature: rumen; material: fiber-attached | host: Bos | place: Iran: Karaj | collected 2018-10 | reverse complement strand
GCCGCGCTCCTCAATGCCATGCGCACCGACTTCCTTGCGGAAGCAGGGCGAGTAGGAGGTCAGTGTCATCGGGAGTTTGGCTTCATCGTTGATTGTGTCGATGAAGCGGCCGATCATTGAATGTTCGGAGGTTCCGATCAGATAGAGGTCTTCTCCTTCGATCTTGTACATCATGTTCTCCATTTCCTTGAACGACATGACGCCGGTGACGACTTCCGAACGGATCATGAACGGCGGAACGCAGTAGGTGAACCCTTTGTTGACCATGAAGTCGCGGGCGTAAGCCAAAATCGCGGAGTGCAGTCTGGCAATGTCGCCGGTCAGGTAGTAGAAGCCGTTTCCTGAAGTCTTGCGGGCGGAATCCAGATCAATGCCTTCAAAACTTTCCATGATGTCGGTGTGGTAGGGGATCTCATAATTAAAAGTCCTCTTCGTGCCGAACTGCTCGATCTCAACGTTTTCGGAATCGTCCTTACCGATCGGGACGGAAGCGTCGATGATGTTCGGGATCACCAGCATCCTCTCTCTGATCTGGGCTTCCAGTTCGGGCTCCTTCAGTTCGCAGGCTTCGATCTCTTCGCCGATCTTCTTGACGTTGGCCTTGATCTCTTCCGCTTCTTCTCTCTTTCCCTGTGACATCAGGGCGCCGATCTGCTTGGAGATGCTGTTGCGCTGGCTGCGAAGTTCGTCGGCTTTCGTGCGCAGTGCACGGTATTCTTCATCGAGTGCCTTGACTTCGTCGACCAGGACGAGTTTGTCATCCTGGAACTTCTTTCTGATGTTTTCCTTGACCAGTTCCGGATTTTCTCTGATTAGTCTGATATCAATCATAAATTCCTCCTGAAAAACAAAAAGGTGATAATCCAAGGGCGCTTTCGCGCGGTACCACCTTTGTTTATATCTCTTTCCTTTAACGCAGGACCACGTGTCTGATTGGGACATCGCTTAAGACGGATTCATCGGAACCTTGCCGGCAGTTTCCACCATTCCTGCCTCTCTGAAGACTTCTTTCCGACTACTGCTCCTTAACTTTACATAAAGAATAATAACACAAAATCAGAAAGAAAGAAAAACATCTTTATATTTCCTGAGAAATATTTAGATGTCTCTTAAGAAAGAAAAGGCGACAAAACATTCCGCCGCCTCTTGAATATTATTCTTCTTCCTCTTTTTCTTCTTCCTTCTCGTCACTGTGCGCCATCAGGCTGACGGCGGAGACGACCGTTCCCTCCTGGGGTTTGATCAGTCTGACGCCCTGGGTCGCACGGCCCATCGTCGAAACTTTCTCCAGGTGGATCCTGATGATGATGCCGTCGTTGGTCATGATCAGGCAGTCTTCGTCGCCGTTGACCGCCTTTAGAGCGACCAGATCACCATTCTTTTCGTTGATGTTGATCGTCTTGACGCCCTTGGCGCCTCTGGAAGTCAGACGGTACTCGGATACCGGCGTCTTCTTGCCGTAACCGTGTTTGGACACGACGAGGATGTTGGATCCTTCCGCGTCGGTGCACATGCCGATGACTTCGGAGCCGTCGACATTCATGCCCTTGACGCCGCTTGCGTTTCTGCCCATGGCGCGGACGCCTCTCTCATCAAAGCGGACAGCCTTGCCGTTGGCCGCGCCGATGATGATCTCGGAGTCGCCCTGCGTCGGACGAACGGCTACCAGTTCGTCGTCTTCCTTTAAGGAGATGGCGATCTTGCCATTCTGGCGGATCGATTCGAACTCGGTTGCCGGTACCCTCTTGCACAGACCGTTCTTCGTAACAAAGAAGAGATAACCCTTCACTTCCCACTCGCGGTCGATCGGTACCAGTGCCCTGACTTTTTCGTCCTTGTCGATGTTGATGATGTTGATGACCGGGATACCCTTCGCGTTGCGTGACGCTTCCGGAATGTTGAATCCCTTGATCCGGTAGACCTTTCCCTTGTTGGTGAAGATCAGCAGGAAATCGTGGGTCGACATCGTGACGTTCTGATCGACGACATCGTCCTCGTTGAGGCTCATGCCCTTGACGCCTCTGCCGCCCCTGTTCTGCAAGCGGTAGGTGTCGATCGGCAGTCTCTTGACGTAGCCGTTGTTGCTTAAGGAGATGATGACATCCTCAACCGGAATGAGGTCCTCGTCTTCCATGGAGATCTCGCCTTCGATGATCTCGGTGCGCCTCTTGTCGCCATATCTGTCTTTGATGGCGGTGAGCTCATCCTTGATGATCTGGATGACACGCGAATGGTTGGCCAGAATATCTTTCAGGTCGGCAATCTCGATATAGAGTTCCTCCAGTTCGTTGATGATTTTTTCCCTGGAGAGACCTGTCAGCCTTCTGAGCTGCATATCCAGGATCGCCTTGCCCTGAATGTCGTCGATGCCGAATTCCGCATTCATCTTCTCCATCGCTTCATCATCATCCTTGGAACTTCTGATGATATCGATGATGCGGTCGATGTTGTCTAAAGCAATCTTAAGGCCTTCCAGCAGATGGGCGCGCTTTTCATCTTCGTTGAGGTCGTACTGCGTCCTTCTTCTGATGACATCGATCTGGTGATTGATGTAACAGCTGATGATTTCCTTCAACGACAACAACATCGGTCGGTTGTTGACCAGGACGTTGTTGTTGATGCCAAAGGACGACTGTACCGGTGTCAGTTTATAGAGCTGATTGAGTACGACTTCCGGCTGAACGTCTTTCTTGAGTTCAATTTCAATACGAATGCCGTTTCTGTCATTGGAAAGGTCCTTCATATCGGAAATGCCGTCGATGATCTTTTCCTTGGCCAGCTGGTGGATCTTTTCATACATGACCAGCTTGTTGACCAGATACGGGATCTCCTTGATTGTGATCTTATGCTTGCCCTGCGGCATATCTTCGACCACCACCTTGGAACGGACGATGATCGACCCTCTGCCGGTTTCATAAGCCTGGCGGATACCGGAACGTCCGACAATATATCCGCCGGTCGGGAAATCCGGTCCCGGGATCTTCTCCATCAGTTCAATCGTGGAAATATCCGGGTTGTCCATGACGGCGATGATGCCGTCGATCGTTTCGCCCAGATTGTGCGTCGGCATGTTGGTTGCCATGCCGACCGCGATGCCCATCGATCCGTTGACCAGCAGGTTCGGGAAACGGCTGGGCAGAACCACCGGCTCTCTGTGTCTGGCGTCGTAGTTGTCGCGCCACTCAACCGTTTCTTTCTTAATGTCCTGCAGAAGTTCGAGCGAGATCTTGGACATGCGCGCTTCCGTATATCGCATTGCCGCTGCCCCGTCGCCATCCAGAGATCCGAAGTTTCCGTGACCGTCGACGAGCGGATATCTGTAGGAGAACGGCTGAGCCATACGGACCATCGTATCGTAGATCGCCGTGTCACCGTGCGGGTGATATTTGCCCATGACTTCACCGACGATGTTGGCTGACTTGACGTGCGGTTTGTCCGGCAGGAAGCCGGCATCATACATCGCCCAGAGGACTCTGCGGTGTACGGGTTTCATACCGTCGCGGACATCCCGGAGGGCACGGTCGATGAGGACCGACATTGAATAACTCAAAAAGTCTTCTCTCATCTCGGATGAGATGTTTATTTCCTTAATGTTGCCGTGATTGAAATATCTGTTATCTAATTCTTCCATGTCCGGCCTCCTTATATATCAAGGTTTTTGACGAAGTGGGCGTTTTCCACAATGAAGTTCTTGCGCGGTTCCACTTCATCTCCCATCAGCATCGAAAAGACCGCATCCGCATCGATCGCATCCTGGATCGTCACGCGTTTGAGCGTCCTGTGTTCCGGATCCAGTGTCGTCTCCCAAAGCTGGCTCGCATCCATCTCACCGAGACCTTTGTAGCGCTGAATATCGTACTTTTCATCTCCGAAGTCGCGCTTCGCCAGTTCCAGTTCCTCATCGGAGTAACAGTAGCGCAGTGTGCGCTGTCCTTTGAAAAGCTTATAGAGCGGCGGTACGGCGATGTAGACATAGCCGCCTTCAATCAATGGTTTGAAGTATCTGTACAGGAACGTCAGCATCAGCGCGGAAATGTGCTGGCCATCGACATCGGCATCGGTCATGATGACGATCTTGTGATAACGCAGTTTTGAGATGTCAATTTCTTCACCGAAACCACAGCCGAACGCCTGGATCATCATCCGGATCTCGGCGTTGTCAAAAACCTTATGTATTCTCGCTTTCTCGACATTCAGGATCTTGCCTCTGAGCGGCAGGACGGCCTGATAGTTGGAATCTCTTCCGTTCTGGGCGGAACCGCCGGCGGAATTACCCTCGACGATGTAGATCTCACAGATGGAGGGATCTTTGGATGCGCAGTCTTTCAGTTTTGTCGGCAGGTTGCCTGAACCGAAGTCATCCTTTCTGCGGACGGTCTCCCTGGCCTTCTGGGCAGCCAGGCGGGCTTCGGAAGCTGATTTTGCTTTTTCAATAATGATCTTGGCGACAGCAGGATTTTCCAGCAGATACCTCTTTAAGAAGTCGCCGAAGATCTTGTTGACGACAGGCTTGACTTCCGCATTGCCGAGTTTTCCTTTGGTCTGTCCTTCATACTGGGGATCCGGATGTTTGACGGAAATGATCGCCGTCAGACCTTCCTTGAGATCGTCATTGGTCAGGTTGGGTTCGTCTTTCTTGATGAAGTTGTTGTCTTTTGCATATGCATTGATAACTCTGGACAGGGTCTGTCTGAAGCCATCCATATGCATGCCGCCGTCAGGAGTGAAGATGTTATTGCAGAAAGAGTAGACTTTCTCTGAATAAGAGGTGTTGTACTGTAATGCCACTTCCACCGCGATTGAGTTCTCTTTTTCCATTCCGTCGCAGTAAAGAACATCTTCGAACAGTTTGTTCTCATTTTTATCCAGGAACTCAACATACTCCTTGATGCCGCCTTCATAACAGAAGGAACGGCTGCTTTTGTGTTCGTCGTCTTTGTTCCAGTTCAGAACAAACTGAATCCCCTTGTTCAAAAAAGCCATCTGACGGATGCGGTCGAATAAAATCTTATAATCATAGATCGTACTTTCAAAAACCGCCGGGTCTGCCTTGAAGCGGACGATCGAACCGGTGTGTTTTAATTCGCAGCTGCCGATTTCCTTAAGTGACTGATCAACCTTGCCGCCGTCTTTAAAACGGATGAAGTAGATTTTTCCATCTTTATGAACGGTGACTTCCATCCACTCGGAAAGCGCGTTGACGACGGAAGCGCCGACGCCGTGCAGACCGCCGGATACCTTATAGGCACCACCGCCGAACTTGCCGCCGGCATGAAGTACGGTGAAGATCGTCTCAACCGTGGAAACGCCGGTCTTCGGATGAATTTCGACAGGCATGCCTCGGCCGTCATCCTCAACAGTGACGACATCATTATCATCGACGCTGATGATGATTTTGGTTGCATAGCCGGCAAGTGCCTCATCGACCGAGTTGTCGATGATTTCCCAAACAAGGTGATGCAGACCTGCGGAAGAAGTCGTTCCTATATACATGCCGGGTCTTTTTCTGACTGCTTCAAGACCCTCAAGTACCTGTATATCATCAGAAGTGTAGTTGTCATGTTTGATACTCGTGTTTGACATCTCATTCCCCCTTTAATTCAATTAATCGATAGTTCTTTCTGATATTCAGATTATGAATATCCGTATTTGTAATGATCACCTGACTGTCTTCAGGAATGATGTTCAGCAATCTCTCCTGATTTTCCTTATCCAGTTCAGACAGGATGTCATCCAGCAGGACGACCGGTGTCGTGCCGGTCATCGACTGAATGTATTTCATCAGTGCGAATTTGAAGGCGATCAGCACCATTCTCTTCTGTCCCTGGGAAGCGATGGAATTGAGTTCATAGCCATTCATATAGAAACTGTAATCATCGTGATGGGGACCGAAGGTGGTGTAGTGATAGTAGTAATCCTTTTCTTTTGCTTTCTCAAATTCTTCTTCTATCCTGTCGACATCGCTGCATTTTTTATAAGTGATCAATATTTCACTTTCTTTTCCTGATATCTGACTGTAATTTTCGGAAATATACTGATTGATCAGACGGAAGAATTTCTCCCTTTCCTCAATAATATTCCGTATCATCGGAATCATCGATTCATTGATCACATCCAGAAGCATTTCATCAACTTCCAGCTGTTTGAGCAGACGATTCTTGTCCTTCAACAAGGAATTGTATCTGAGCAGGGATTGAATATAGATCCTGGAAACTTTGGAGATTTCAATATCCAGAAGCTTGCGCCTCTCACCGGGAGACTGGGTGAAGAGTTCCAGATCGCTTGGCTTGAACAGGATCGCATTCACTTTGCCGATGAACTCGGAAGTTCTTTTGACGAGGTTATTATCAATATATAGAGATTTGTTTTTCCTGTTTATGACAACTTTATATTCTCTGTTTTCCGTATCAAGGCGGATCCGCGCAAAATCGCAGCCCTTTCGAATCAGGTCTGCGTCATTGTTTGTGCGATAGGATTTGGTATTGGAAACAACGATAATACTTTCCAGAATGTTGGTTTTGCCGGTGCCGTTGCGGCCAATGATGATATTCAGCTGCGGATCAAATTCGAAATAAGCTCGCTGATAATTCCGGTAATCATTGACTCTGATCGTCTTTACCGGCATATCTGAAAGACCTCATCATTGATTTTGATCAGATCCCGGTCATACAGTTTTCTTCCTCTGCGATCCTCTCTGACGCCATTGACGGATACATCGTTTTCACTTAGGAAATATTTCGCTTCACCGCCTGAATCAATCAGATCACAGATTTTGAGAAACTGCCCCAGACTCACAAATTCATCCTTAATCCTGATACTCTTCACATTTGTCATATACGCTTAAATTATACCATTTTCGGCTTTATTTTTCTAATTTGGAACATTCATATTTTGATGTGATACACCTCATAGAAAATAAAACCCGTCGGAAACGGGCTTTATTTTGCGTTATTTTTGATTTTTGATTTTTAGTGGTAGGTTCTTACCGGTGAAATCAGCTGAATCAGGGAATCATCCCCTTCCCTCTTGACAACCATCGGTTTGAGGTCGCCGGAGAACTGAATGACCACTTCATCGGAACCGATTGCCTTTAAAGCATCCTGCAGATATTTGCCGGAACAGGAGATCTCCAGTGGATTTCCTTCGTAGGAAATGACATCGATCTTTTCAAATGAAGAGATCATTGTCTGGTTGGAAGAAGTCAGTTCCAGTTTCTGGCTGTCGATGTTCATTTTTATTGTATTCTTACCGTCAGCCTTGATGAACAAAGTGCGGTCAATCGCCCGGATCAGTTCTCTGGAAGAGACAGTCAGCTTCTGCTGAAAGGAAGTCGGAATCAGCCGTTTCGTATCAGGGAACTCATCATCCAGAAGTCTCGTTTCAATGATGGAATTGCCGAAGATGAAAGAGATCTTCTGATTGTCGATGGCGATCGTCACTTCTTTTTCGTTGGTGATTGCATGGCAGATCTCATTCAGATATTTGGAAGGAACGGTGATGTTGAAATTCAGATCGCTGTCAATATCCAGCGTCTTGGATGCCAGACGGTAGGAATCTGTCGCATTGGCATAGAGCTTTCTGTTGCGGGCAAGCAGATTGACACCGGTCAGCACCGGCCTGGTCTCTTTTTCGGAACACGCGAAGGCTGTCTCGTCGATGATCTGACTGAACAGCGTCGTCTCGAGTTTGAACGGCTGATTGTCACGGATATCAAAGCTGATATTCGGATACTGGAAGGCATCCATGCCGTTGATCTTGAATTCGGAGTTGCCGCCGTAGATCTTCATGAGCGTGCCGTCGATCGTTTCGACATTGATGAAATCGCTGTCGATCTTGCGCGCGATCTCCAGTATATACCTGGCTTCCAGAACAACCTCGCCCGGTTCGTAAATGATCAACGCGTTGCGGTCATTATTGTTGACGGCTGTGCGGATCGAGATATTGGAATCGGAAGAGACAAGGATCAGGGAATTGTCCGTCACCGTGAATTTGATTCCGGATAATGAGGGCAGCGGTGTTGTTGTAGAGATGGCTCTGGATGAGAGTGACAGTACATCCAGGAATTCTTTTTTGGATATTTTAAAATTCATGGCGCCTCCGTTCTTTTATTATCTGTTTACTGTAATTCTTATTAACATTACTTTGTTGATAAGTGTGGAAAAGTTCAGAAAACAGTGTATTTATAACTCTATTTTAACATTTTTGGCGGTTGGAAATGCTGTAGAGAACTTATTTGATCCGGCTTTCGATCTCGTTGATTGCCTTCAGATACAAAGGATCGGTCTTGATTTTTTTCTCCACACTGGCGATTGCGCTCATGACTGTGGAGTGATCCCGTCCGCCGAATTCCCTTCCGATATCGTCATAGGTCGCATCCAGAAGCTTGCGGCACAGATACATGGAAATCTGTCTTGCGTTGGAGATGTTCTTGGTACGGTTGGCGGATGTGATCTGTTGTTTGGTGAGGTTGTAGTAATCACATACCGCCTTCCGTACCGTTGAGATAGCTAATTCGTTCCTGTTGTCCCTGATCTGATCTTTAAAGGCTTCGATCGCCAGTTTTAAGGTGATGCGGTTGTCTTCTTCCAGATTGGGATACATAGCCGAATAGAAAAGCAGACGATTGACAGCACCTTCCAGGCTTCGGACATCCTGAGAGAAGTTGGTTGCCAGATAGCTGTAGACCTCTTCATCGATGTCGTTGATGGAAGATTTATTGTAGCCGGGATAATTGGCGACCTTCATCTTTAAAATATTGATGGAAGTGTCGTATTCCGGTGCCTCGATATTGACGTTGAGTCCCTGATTGAAGCGGGAAATGATGCGGTCCGAGAGACCCCTGATCTCTCCCGGTGTGCGGTCGGAAGTGATGCAGATCTGTTTTTTATTGTTGATCAGTTCATTGTAGATGGTAAAAAAGAGCTCGTTGGTCTTGTCTTTGCCCGCAATATTCTGAATATCATCGATCAAAAGAAGATCCAGATCTCCGAAGACCTGCTTCAGTTCATCGAAACGGTTTTCCTGAGAAGCCTTCTTGACATTGTCGACAAATTCCAGTCCGCTCACAAAACCGATCTTCTTATCCGGATATAAGGAACGGGTATGATTACCGATGGCATTGAGAAGATGCGTCTTGCCCAGTCCCGGATTTCCATATATAAATAGAGGATTGAAGTAAACGCCGAGGTTGGAAGCGCAGGTCATCGCTGCGACCTGGGCCTGTGCATTGGATCTGCCGACGACAAAGTCTGCAAACGTCTGATTGGTGTCGATCTTACGGGTGAGAAAATCGCTGTCGATTGAATTTTCAGGAACGGTTGCTTTATTGTAATCATCCTGCTGAACGACTCTGACTGACAGATGTTTGCCCAGAACCTCTTCCAGACAGTTTTCAATCAGCTGACTGTGTTCCGACATGATCGCAAAATTAATAAAAGTCGGAACCGTAACCACGGCTTCGCTGTCATTCAGGGATGCGAGTTTTGAGTCAAAATAAGGCAGAACACTTTCAGCAATCTGACCGGAGTCAGCAATATATTTAAGAGTCTGTGACCACATGTCGTTCAGGTAGTAATCAATCGTCGTCATTTCAAATCACCTCATAGAGGTAAAAATATGATAACATCATTTTTCCACAATTTTAAGGCTCAAAAAAGAGAAGTTTTCCACAATCCACAATCGATAATTTTAAAAAAATCCCATTTTATGTACCTAATGTGGAATTTTCCACATTTTTCCACATTTTTGTTTTTGTTGAAAAAATGTTCATTTTTTCTCCACTTTCGTTTCCACTGCCGAAAAAAGGGGATAAATTGAATAATCCACCGGAAAAAACAGACGCAAAACAGCACAAAAAACCTATATTTAAAGGTTTTCAAGAACTTTTCCACATTTTTAAACAACGTTGAAAACTCAGAAAAGTTGATGTGGAAAACTCAGAAAATACCCCCTTTTTAATATTGAAGAAGCAGAAAAAACATTCGCATTTCAAAATCTATTATTCAACAAAAAGTATGAACTGCTTTTATATATAATAATGATATGAAGAAAATACACCGCTGCATTTTGACAAATATTTGCCTGGTTTACAACGGCGACGAGATTCTGGTG
>JAEEGL011377652.1_pt1 | contig 10110 bp, 9 predicted proteins | sample 9134231 | NCBI WGS metagenome assembly JAEEGL01 (sample SAMN16246548, study PRJNA631951) | gut metagenome | biome: gut microbiome; feature: rumen; material: fiber-attached | host: Bos | place: Iran: Karaj | collected 2018-10 | reverse complement strand
TTGGAGAGTTGGCAGAGTCTGGCTGATTGCACCACATTGCTAACGTGGCATACGCTAAGGCGTATCGGGGGTTCAAATCCCTCACTCTCCGCTATTTTGTAAACACATTATATAACTGATGAATTTTAACCACAAGCCCGTTTAGTTGTGAAACTGGACGGGCTACTTCAATTTGTGTCACATGAACTGGAATGACAAAGCAAGTGAAATAGCCGAGGAAATCTTAGGAAAGATGGAAAACGGAGTAGAAGGCAGTTATGCCAGGTGTGATGTTTTGCGAGGCTTACAACAAGCGGCAAAAAGTGGAATGGCATTTGAGTGTGATAATTGGGTTCTAAAAAGACAATGATAAAATATGAAACACGAACAGGTAATATATGGTTCTGTGCCGAGCAAATCAAACTGTTACAAGATAATCACTTTGGCAGGACATGGTAGTTTGGCAAAGACTTCTGCAATGAAGGAGTTCGAGAAAAAATTCTATCTCCAATGCGGTGCTTATCGTAATAAGAACATACAGGGTTTTTTTGAGCTTTATGCAGATGTTTATTTTCAAAGCAATCAGCCGGATTTGGATAACTCGTTGAAAGGTCTTCTTGATTGTTTGCAAGGATGCAAGGCTATTAAGAATGATAGAAACTGTGTCAAGATTGTAGCCAACAAGTTTATCGACAAAAACAACCCACGGATTGAGTTCACGATTGTTGAAGTAGGAGGCGTAGAGAGGAAAGATTCAAATACTCCATCGCTATTCGATTAAGTATCATATATTCACTATATACATCGGCATAGCAAAGATTGCTTATATTTAGAAGTGAAAACAAAAAGTATTTTGTTTGAGGGTCAGCCAGGTCGTGAGATTAGGCTGACCTTTTTTTGAAGAATTGAAAGATGATGGAAAAAGATATACTTATTAAATATGCTGTTCTTGCTGAGAATTACTTTGTTCAGCAAAACATTGAGCGTTTTGTTCTGGAATTTAGCACAATAGAAGATATTGAGATAATGGCAATCTCTGCCTGTTGGCTCAATATTGGTATTCGTGATGAAGGAGTCGCATACGCTATGTGGGCTTACAATAAGTTCAAAGAAGACGAAAGTCCACTTCAGTATGTCCTAAACAAGAGCCAGAACTGGACGAGATACCAACAGAACTACTCAAAGTTCACAACCAACCACACACTTCATGGATGGTGGCAGTTGATGGGTAGGCTTTATAAGATTTACTCCAGCGGAAGCACCATACTTCAAGAAGTTTTGTCAGGCATCAAGGAAAAGGAAACTACCGATGTGCGTGACGCAACGCTTGAAGTGTTGTTCGATATGTTCTCTGGCGTTAGTCAGATGCCTACTTCTCTTGAATACTTGCCAAACAAGTTTGTGCGGTTCGTGATGATGATGGTTCGCCCACGTCCCAACGGAACGGCTGTCTGGTCAGAAACAGAGCCAGAAATATTCGATGCTACCAAGACCTACATTCCTTTGAACAGCGAATTGCTGAAGGCTATCTCAGACAATGACCTTCTTGATAGTCCGAATATGTCTTGGGAATTTGGGAAGTCATTACATGAATACTTTTCTGATGTCTTTCCAAACGATCCTGCAAGGGGGTGTTTTTCTCTACTTGGATTGAAAGATTATTCACCAATTAAATAACGTTATTTTTATGGCTAATACACAATTAAAAGTATCAACATTAAAGTCATTCAATGTTGCTATTCGTGACACTCGAACACAGGAGTATCTGATGCAAGTGTTAGGCACGAAGAAGTCAGAGTTTGTGGCAAACTTGATTTCCGTCGTATCTGGTAATGAGGCTTTGCAGAAATGCGAACCGATGTCGCTTGTCTTTACCGCTATGAAAGCGACGGCACTCAACCTTCCTATTGAACCGTCGCTTGGTAAGGCCGCAATTATTCCATTCAACGACACGAAGGCAGGTGTTGTTAAGGCACAATTCCAGGTGATGCGCGATGGATGGGTAGAATTGTTGCAGCGCAGTGGTCAGGTGCAGTTCATCGCCAACGAGCCAGTGCATGAGGGCGAACTTGTCAAGAAAAACAAGTTCACGGGTGAGTACGTCTTTGACGAGTCGCAACGGAAGTCGGACAAGATTATTGGCTATATGGCCTATATTCGTCTTAACAACGGCTTTGAGAAAACAGTTTATTGGACGGTCGAGGAAATCAATGCCCATGCGACACGTTACAGCCAGACCTTCAAGAAAGGTTATGGTCTTTGGGTTGACAACTACGATGCTATGGCATTGAAGACCGTTCTGAAGCATCTAATTAAGAAGTATGCACCAACAAGCGTTGCTGTTATCAACAAGGCTATGGAGCTTGACTACTCCACTTTCGATAGTGAGAATAAAGACAGAGCTCAGTATCTCGATAACCCGCAAGACGAATTTGCAGAAGCCGAGGAAGTCACTACTGACGAGAAGAAAGAAAAGTTGCGCAAGCAGCCAAAAGAAACACCTAACCTCCCATGAACAAGTACAACGGCTATACGCCGGACGAGTTGCAAGACCTCTTGTCTGGCTACCTCATTGATTCATGGTCGTATAGCAAAGTAAACACATTCGCTCGTAACGAAAAACAGTTTGAGAAGAGTTATGTCTATCTCGAACCAGACAAGCGTGGTGTGACGAGTATTGCAGGTAACGCATACCATGAAGCATTGAGAAGTTTCTTTGAGCAGTTCAATGACGGCGATAAGGTTCCTGATCTTGTCAAGTTGACACAGGTTGCTTATGACTACATAGACAACGATGTTGCAGACAATGACTGGAGGCTGACAGATAGTTTACCGACTGTTGACCAAGCTCGTGAGAAATGTATCAATACCGTCACGGCATTATTGCAAAACTTCTGTGCCGAATACACAATCTATACAGATCATATTGCAGAGGTTATTTCCGTTGAGGAAAAAGATTCGGCCATGGTAGTATGCAACGGTGTTGACATACCTTTGCCGCTACACTATGTTGCTGACCTCGTTATCAAGACGAAGGACGGCAAGACGGTGATCATCGACCACAAGAGCAAGGGGCAGTACACGTCAGACGATGAAGTGTCGCTGGTGCATGGTCAGCAAGCCATGACATACGTTCTTGGGTATGAGCAAAGTCTATCAGACAGCGACCGACATGTAGATGAAGTCTGGTTTGTCGAAAACAAATACTCCAAGAATAAGAACAAGAGCGAACAACTCCGTCTGCATCGTTTCGTGATGGACGAAGATTCGCGCAAGCTGCATGAATACTACCTATATCAGCCCTTGCGTCGAATGCTGGAAGCAGTCAGCGATCCAGACTACATCTACACCATCAATGCCTCTGACAATCTTGCAGATAAAGCAGAACTTTATGAATTTTCTGCGCGGACGCTTATCGCTGAAGTTGATGATTTCCCCAACATTCCAGACAGCAAGAAACCACTCATTGAGAAACGCCAGAGGAAAATCAAGGATTCGAGCATTGCAGTTATCTCTCCGAGGGTTATCCGTCAGTTCAGAAAGAGTGCTGCATCATTCATCACATTCGACTATTCTCATAGTAATATGACAAACAAGGAAAAGATAGAACACAAGTTCCGCACCTTCGGTAAGCAGGTGCAGGTGAGCCATGAGATAGATGGGTATTCATGCAATACCTACCTTTGTGAAGTGGCTGCTGGTATTGCGATAGACTCGTTGAAGACTTACGCAAAGGATATTGCCTATGCGTTGGACGTTCCGAGTGTCCGCATTGCGCACGACCTTGTAGTTTATGAAGGCAGGTCGTATCTCTCTATTGAAGTCAGCAAGAAACGCACAGAGACACTTGATTGGGATGCGTCGTTGCTTGACGGTCACAAGATACCACTTGGCAAAGACAATTTCAAGCAGGTAGTGTCATGGGATTTGGATAACCACTCAACCCCACACATGCTTGTATGTGGTGCAACTGGCTCTGGCAAGTCAGTCCTGATACGCTCGACTATTGCTTATGCACTGTTGGCAAATATGCGGGTTATCATCATGGATCCGAAGTATGAGTTCACGGCATTGTCGGTCAAATGTGAGGTATGGAATGACATCGCAGACATAGAACGCCGGATGAAAGAACTTGTAGAAGAAATGCAAGGTCTGAAAGGAACTTTTGGCGGCATGACGCTGATAGTCTTTGACGAGTTTGCCGATGCCGTTGCATCCGCAAGGTCAGGCAAGGAACTTGACATCAAAGAAGAAGTTATTGTCGGTGAGTACAAAGATGGTCGTCCGAAGAAAGCATGGGAAGTTGTCGGTCGAGAGAAGAGCCTCGAAGAGAACTTGAAGATGCTGTTGCAGAAAGGACGCTCACTTGGCTACCGCATTGTAGCGGCTACACAGCGAGCTTCTGCAAAGGTAATCACAGGCGATGCCAAGGTCAATTTCCCGTGCGTATGTTGCTTCCGTGTTCCCAAGGCACTTGACAGTAAGGTTGTCATTGACGAAGACGGCGCACAGGCTCTCGCGGGTGGCGGTGACGGTTTGTTCAAGTCACCAGAGTACATGGATCAATTAGTACGATTCCAAGGTTTCTTTTATAAAGGTTAGAACAGATGGAAATAACAGGTAAAGTAGTACATGCACTTGAAATAAAGAAAGGTGTGTCACAGCGCACAGGCAATCCTTGGATGGCGCGTGATTACGTTTTGGAAATCCCAGGTCAATACGAAAAACACATGGTGTTTACCGTGTTTGGTGAGGATAGAATTAAGCAGTTCGCACTTCGCAAGGATGAAGAAGTTACGGTACATTTCGATGTTGATGCAAATGAGTATCAAGGAAAATGGTATAATAAGATACAGGCATACAATATAACGCGAGCTGGTCAGCAAGCGGTAGCACAACAACCGCCAGTTGCAACAGCACCCGCGCCGCAAGAAAGTACAAGTGACAACACAGATGATCTGCCATTCTGATAAAGGAAAGTATGTCGGTTCGATTCCGACTCGTTGACCGAGGTTTGGTAAGAAGGAACGCCGTCCGATTCGGCGTAGCATCGTAAGGTGTGCCCTTGGTGGGAGCAGGTCGAAAGAGCCGTGTGATTAACCTCACGCGGCTCAACTTATTCTTACAATATGGATAAAGGAAAAGAAAGAAAGTTGCTAATGGCTTTATACCCAGACACCCCTAATGTAGAGATTGCTCAACGTCTTGGTATATCAAAAGGCATGGTACAGCAGAAAGCCAGATACCTTGGTCTGAAAAAAGATCCGAAGTATTTAAGTGAAACCAACAGACGTTGTGGGTTAAAGAGTCCTATTGCTAAGACATGGAAATGTAACAGAAAAAGTTAAAAGTAAACGAGGATAGGAAGGAGTTGCTAACTTCCGATGTGGGTGTCCGACAGCCCCTCCTCGTTTACCGTTTTAATGTCGGGCAAATTGTCGGAAATGGATAGTGGATTCATCATGTTAAGTAGAGATATTCTGGAAGATGAAATGTATTTTTCAGAAAGGTTTACTCGTATGCAAGCCTTCATTGACCTTTGCTTTCTTGCGAATTTTAGAGAGCGAACATTTTACAAGAGAGGTATAAAGGTTGACATCAAGACAGGTCAGTTGGCTAAATCTGAAGAAGAACTTGCCGAAAGATGGCGTTGGAGTCGTAACACAGTAAGAAAGTTTCTTGCTGAACTTCAAAAAAGCGGCAGGATTGAACAACAGAAAAGCCGTTTAATTACAGTGATTACGATAAAAAACGGACTTATAGTTGAACAACAGATTGAACAACAAAATGAACAACAGATTGAACAACTAACAAGAATAAAGAATAATAAAGATAATAAAGAAGATATAGATATAGAGGTTGTAGAAGAAAAAAAGAAGAAAAAAGAAAAAATAAAAAAAGAAAAAGACGAAAAGTTTGAAGAATGTTGGTTGGCTTACAACAGGAAAGGCTCCAAGGCAAAATCTCTCGAATATTGGAACAAACTTACCGATGAAGAGAAGTCTCTTGTACTTCCTCATATCAAAGTATATGTCAGCAGCCGTGAAAGAGTATATCAGAAAGACTTTGAGCGTTACCTTCGTGACAAAATCTTCAGAACTATTATAGTAAAAGGTAATGATACCATTTATGACCCAGAGCAGTTTACTGATACAAAGGAATACAGACCTATAACAGATGGTATATTCCAAGTATGGAATGCAGACAGGAAATGTTTGCTTTTTAATGGTTTTGTTGAGCAACTGAATGACGGTTACACTCCAGACAATAGACCTGATGGCGCAAAGATTGCAAGCGGCTTATACGAATGGATATGGAGCAGTCAAACAAAAGAATGGGTTAAGCAATGATTAACGAGAACACTCTAAGGCAATGGTGGCACGTCTTCAAGAACGATTCCGAGTTGGTGGAAATCCGCATACTTGGAAGATTCCAGTATAGCGGATATTTCAAGAGTATCGAAAATCTTATTGAAGAAATCAAGCCTTATGAGGACATGCCTGACGAGCAGATATACTTCACAATAAATGATGTTGATGAAGGGTGCTATGGTCGTGCGCAATGCGAGAAAATCATCAAGTCACCGAAGACTACGACATCGGACAACAATATAACTCATCGCTCATGGGTGCTGATAGACTACGATCCTGTGAGAGTAGTCGGAACTAATGCAACCGAAGAAGAGTTTGAACTTGCTCACAAAAAGGCACAGCAAGTTTTTCGCTATCTTCGCAGTGTCGGTTTCAGTGACCCAGTAATCTGCAAATCCGGCAATGGCTGGCATACCATATACAAGTGTGATATGCCAAACACAGAAGAAGTTCGTGACATGCTTTCACGTTTTCTTCAGTCCATTGCATTGATGTTTACCGACGAAAAGGTAGATATTGACGAGTCAGTGTTCAATGCCGCCCGTATATGCAAACTTTACGGTACGACTGCAAAGAAAGGCGCAAACCTTCCAGAACGTCCGTGGCGAATGTCTGAAATAGTCTATGTTCCAAGTGAAATCAAGGCTAATGACATTTCACTGTTCCAGGCGGTTGCCAATCTATTGCCAAAGGAAGAGCCAAAGCCAGCGTCACCTTATCCGTATCGCGGAGGTGCAAACGAGCCGTTCGACTTGGAAAGGTTTTTGAATGAGCATAACGTCCAATACAAGAAAGAGACTTGTGCGAAGTGGACGAAATACGTCTTAGACCATTGCTTTTTCAATCCTGAACACAAAGGTAAGGATGCTGCCATTATTCAGATGGCAAGCGGTGCAATCAAATACACCTGCTTACACAACACCTGTCAGCAACATACATGGCAAGAAGTTCGGCAGATGCTCGACCCGAATGCTTATGCTCCGAGACAGCAGACTTACCAACAGCAATATCAACCACAACAAAGAAGAGTTGTAACACAACAACCTACACAGCAGCCTTCCGTTAAGCCGGAAACACCAGAACTTGGGAAGAAGTGGTTTTCGATGAAGGATATTGCGAAAGTCAATATCAACGAACTGGAACATTTCTATTCAGGCTTTAAGGAGCTTGACAAACCGACGCATGGGCTTTTTTACAGTTCTTTGACGATTGTCAGTGGCTCTAATGCTTCGGGTAAATCATCATGGCTGAACAGTCTTTTACTCAACGCCATCAATCAAGGTCAGAAATGCGCTTTGTGGAGCGGTGAGTTAAGACCTGACGTGTTGAAGACATGGATTCAAATGGTAGCCGCAGGTAAGGATTTCTTGCGGCAGTCTTCTAATGGTCAATATTGGTATGTGCCTAATGATATTGCGACAAAGATAGACGATTGGACTGACGGTAAGTTCTTTCTCTATAATAACGAATACTCAAACAAGTGGGAACAGATATTCGCCGACATGAAAGAACTTCTGGCGCAAGGTGTCAGGATCTTCATTCTCGACAATCTGTTTTCGCTCGATATTGACGTTTTCGATGGTGACAGCAATAAGAAACAAAAAGAACTAATCAACCAACTCACAGACTTCAAGAAGAAAAACAAGGCGCACATCATTCTCGTAGCCCATCCGCGAAAGACAACTTCTTTCATCCGAAAGAACGACATTAGCGGAAGTTCCGCAATTATTGACGCAGCGGACTACATCTTTATCATTCATCGTGTCAACAATGACTTCAGAAAGGCGGGTGGTGACTTCTTTGGTCAGCAATACATACAGACATTCTTCAAATTCAGCAATGTCCTGGAGGTATCGAAAGACCGCATGATGGGTACACAAGACTATCTCGTTGGCATGTATTACGAGATTGAGAGCCGTCGTTTTAAGAACACCATTGATGAAAAGGTCGTTTATGGCTGGCGTGACGATGTAGGGGTGCAGACTGACATGTTTGCACAAACAGCAGCGCACGACGATCCTTTTGGTCCGCCACTATCAGACAGCGAACTACCATTTTAGGGTAACATTACAGGAATAATGTAGCATGGAAGTAAACAAGATTTATAACGAAGACTGCCTTACAGGACTAAAAAGACTTCCAGACAACTGCATTGACTGTTGTGTGACATCACCACCTTATTATGGACTACGAGATTATGGTTGTGACGGTCAAATTGGTTTGGAGAAGTCGCCTACGGAATACATTGACAGGCTAACAGAGGTATTTGCAGAGGTGTTTCGCGTATTGAAGCCAGAAGGTACGTTGTGGCTAAACATCGGCGATTCCTATGCAGGTTCTGGCAAAGGCTCTGCCAACTATCCAGAGAGCGTTGTCGGAACAAAGCAAGGTACAAATCGCGGTTGTGTTGGCAACCGTACTGGTTACAAGTACGTTACAGACTGCAAGGATAAAGACCTCATTGGTATTCCTTGGATGGCTGCGTTTGCCCTACGTGACAGGATTGGTTTCTATCTCCGTAATGATATTATCTGGGCGAAGCCTAACGCAATGCCAGAAAGCGTTACTGACAGGCTAACAAAGAGCCATGAGTATATCTTCCTTATGAGCAAGAGCCGCAAGTATTACTTCGACCATGAGGCAATACAAGAAGTCGCCACGGGGTATGATGGAAGAAAAGACACCATGATGCACGGCTCTCCTAAGTATAACATTATTCCTGTAATGCCGCATGGAAAGCGTCAAGATCTTGCAAAGAACGAGCATCAGCGGTGGCGTTTCAAGAACCTACAAGAAGACGGTCAGCAGCCAAACACCATGCACCTTCGCCGTGCTGAAGGACTCCCTGATAAGCAATACCCTGTAAGGAACAAGCGAGACGTGTGGTTTGTGAATACCAAGCCAGACCATAACGCCCATTTCGCAGTATATCCAGAGGAACTGATAAAGCCATGCATACTCGCAGGGTGTCCGAGAGGTGGAATAGTCCTCGATCCGTTCATGGGTAGCGGAACGACTGCCCGGGTAGCCAGGACATACAACAGAAATTTCATAGGTTATGAATTAAATCCAGATTACATCAAAATAATACAGCAGAAAATCATTGTCACGCCCGACATGTTTGCGTGATACATTATCTTTGTAATGTGACATGAAATATAACAAGAATAACAAGCTCAGATTGTTTGAAATATGTGCCGGATATGGCTCACAAGCCCTTGCACTCAATAGGTTACAAGAGATTTATCCCGATTTCGACTACGAGTTAGTGGGATGGGCTGAATTTGACCCAGAGCCAGATGCAAACCCAGATATTGACAAGCAACCTGCCGTAATCGCCCATAATGCGCTACATTCGGGCGGAATTGGCAAGAATTGGGGCGACATTACAAAGATAACGTGGGAAGATTTGCCAGACTTTGATCTGCTTACTTACAGTACCCCATGCCAGAGCGTTTCACAGGCTGGCTTGCAACATGGGTTTACTGAAGGAAGTGGTACAAGGTCGAGCATTATCTGGAATGTGAGAGACTGCGTAAAGGCGAAACGACCGAAGTTTCTTATGTTGGAGAATGTTAAGGCCATGGTAAGCGGAAAGTTTATTGGTGTTTTCAATCTCTGGCAGAATGAACTTGAAAGATTGGGTTATGAGAACTTTGCCCAAGTCCTCAATGCGAAGGATTTTGGCGTACCTCAAAACAGAGAGAGAATTTTCCTTATAAGCATAAGGAACGACGATAACGGGATAGTGAGGTATCAT
>JAEEGL011198067.1_pt1 | contig 10110 bp, 5 predicted proteins | sample 9134231 | NCBI WGS metagenome assembly JAEEGL01 (sample SAMN16246548, study PRJNA631951) | gut metagenome | biome: gut microbiome; feature: rumen; material: fiber-attached | host: Bos | place: Iran: Karaj | collected 2018-10 | reverse complement strand
TGAACTTCTTTTATAATTTCTTTTACTTTATTTTTATCATTAAAATAATTAGTAGTATATAAATCAACAACATTTAATTGTATTTTAATTAAATCTGCTCTTTTTTCTAATGATTGACCAATAGTAACAATTGATTCAGCAACTTCAATATAATCTTCTTTTGTTAAAATTGAAGTTTGAGATATTGTGTTTATTATATTTACAATATATTCAATTTTTTTATTATTATCTTTTACTTGTTTCCATAAAGTTTTTAAATATAATTGAATGTATTCTATATATTCTTTGTAAAATTTATCTTTATAAATTTTCATTTGTTCAAATAAAATTATAGCCTTATTTAATACTGGTATTATTTCATAAGGAAAAAATTGGAATTGAATTTTAATTCTTTCTTTTAAGAATAATAATATATAACTTATCATTTCTATACATTTTTCTTTTGACATATTAGTAGAATCAAATGTCACTTCTTCATTTTCAATTAATGTTTCATTTTCATTTACAATTGAATATTCTTCTAAACTTGTTGAAATTCCACTTTCTTCTGTTTTTATTATAGAATCTCTTTCTAAAAAAAAATCCAAATTTTTTTTATCTTCAATTTCATCATTATTTATTTTTTCTTCTTTTTTACAATTTATAAAAATTTTATATGTCAAATATAAAATTGAATCACAAAAGATTCCTACTGTACCTTCTGTATTTTCTTTTAAAGTTCCTTCATAAATATCACTTATAATTAAAAGTAATTGAAAATAAGTTTCTGGATTAGGATTATTTATTAAATTTATTACTTTTTTAATATTTTCTTTAACAGAATCAGATATTAATATTTTATTATTAGCAATTGTATAAGAAGTTAAAATATTTTTTATTATCATTTTAACATAATATGTTTTATAATCAGTTTCTATTTTTGATTCTTCATATACTAATTTATTTAATAAATCTATTGACTTTTTTTTCCTATGATAAGGATCCATATATTTAATAATTGTTGGTAAATTACCAATTTGAAATAAAGTAACTTTATTACTAATTATAATTTTAAATATAGATTCAAATTTGTTTAAATCATTTTCTTTGAATATATAAAAATCATAATTGATTGCAGATTTTTCTAAATTATCTATTTCTTTTTCACTTAAATTATTTTCTTCATTATTTTTTTCTTTTGCATCTTCTCCTTCTTCATCTTCTTCTTCTTCTTCAAGTTCAAATGTTTTTTCAGGATTAAGAATACTTTTATTCCTTTTCTTATCTATTTTTTCAAGAAAAGTTACAATAACATTTAAAAATGTATCAATAATTTTTGATCTTCTATATCTATGATAATTTTTTGTGAATTCATTTATAAAAATCATAATAAATTCTAAATTCTCTAAAAATTCACTTAATTCAAAATTTTGGAAATCTTTTGAATTATTTGATATTATAATTAAAGGTCTTAAAATTGGAGAAAAATTATCAATTATTAATGAATTATCTTGTTCTTTATAATATTTTAATAATCTTTGAATTAATTGAACTGTTTTTTTTCCTAAATTCTCTTCAAATTTTGTTAATGTACTAATTTTCATTAATACCTTATCTAAACATACAAACAAATATTTTTCATTTAAATCATTAATAATCCAATTTAAAATTATGTCATTATAAATTTCTCCATTATTAATTAAATTTAATATTGAATCTATTATTTGGCTTTTAAATTGTTCTATATCTAATTCTTTTATTTGTCCGAATGAATTCAAAATTTCTAAAATAATTTTATAAATATTTTTGGCATCTTTTTTTATTTCCTCATTTTCCATATTATAATAAGTAAGAAATTCATCATTCATTAAATTTATGAATTGTAAATAAAAATCAATTTTTATTTTAATAGGTAAAGAAAACATATAAGGAGTAAAATGAAGGAAACAAAAATAATTTGCAAAAAATGCAATTAAAGGCGAATTAAGTTTTTGAATTAAACCAACTATATAATTCATTTTTTCTTCTACTATATTTTCATTTTCTATTACTTCCATATCAAAAATTATGAAATTGAAATATATGTTATACAATAATCCACTTTCTAAAGGTGAAAGCATATTATAATATGTCTTATAAGTTAAATAATTATTATTTTTAAGATAGGTCATTAAAAAATTTCTAATATTAAATAAATAAGTAAATATAAGTCTGTAATTTTCATAATAAATAGATGGATATTCATGGCTTGTGTCTATCACTTTTATTAATTGTCTTGTAAAAGCAAATACCCCTATAATATTTTTATTTCTCATTTCATTTTCTATTTTATTATTAATCTTAATTATTTTTTCCCGGTCTTGATCAATTTTATTTTCCATTTTAAAATTAATAAAAATAATTATTTATTTTATTTAATATATAATTTTAATATTTGAAGGATAAAATTTTTACTTTTTATATTTAAACTTAATAAATTCAATAATTTGATTTAAATTAAAAATTAATCTAAAGTAATTTATTCTATTACTTTTTATTGTCAAAAAAAATAATTCAATTAAATTTATTGAAAAGAAAGTTTAATAAAAGAAAATCCATCTTCAAGACAAAAATACCCAAAAACTCCTTCATTTAGTTTAGGCATAATAGTTTGATGAAAAGAAGCATTATCAGAAAGGATTAAAGGAGAATTACTAAATTCATTAGTAGTAAAATTATATTTAATACTTTCTTTCTTATTTCCTTTTCCTCCAATAATAAAAATAGAATCTTTATCACTAGGAATTATAGTTGAATGAACAAGATTATAATTTCCTGAATCATTAATAATAGTAAAATCTCCTTTTCCAGTTAAATTACCTTTTTCAACACTGTTAATAAAACCATCAAACATATTATTTCCAAAGAAAACATATAAAACATTTCCTCTAATATATAATATAGGATGAAATCTATTAATTGTTAAAACACCATTAATTTTACTCCATTTTTCTTTTTCAATACTATATTTGGATATAGAAGTTAAATTTCCTCCAACAACATATAAATTATTTTTATCATCAATTATCATTGTATGACTATGTCTTTTTTCTGGTAAATCATGTAATCTTTCAATACTATTTCTAATTGGATCATATCTTAAAAATTGTTCTGATATTTGTCCATTAACATATCCACCAGAAATATATAATTTATTGTCTTTATTAAACCAAGCGCATTTTTCAGGAAAAACTTTAGAAGTAAAAGTCCCAAATTCAACTTGTTTTCTTGTAATAGTTTCAATATCACATGTATATATTAAAACTTCATTAGTCCCTTCAATTGGTTGACAAATATATCTTTCATTAGGACCAAAAATATTTTGTTGTGATGTAGTGATAGCATTATCTGATTGATATTGAATTTTATTTTTTCCTCTAATTCCAGATTGAAAAGTATAACTTCCACTTGATTCTCCAATATTACCTTCATTAAATATATTATTATTTTCTAAATTAGTGTATTGTTTATTTATTATTGTTGTTGTTGTTGTTTTACTTTGACTTGGTATCATATTAAAATGGCCTGTTTGAATACTTCCTTGTTGAATATTATTTCCACTCGAAAATGATGTATAACCAATATTTCCATTCCCTACAGAAGTATAACTTCCAGATAATTGATTATTATTATTATTTAATGCATTTATTTTTGAATGAGTTTGCATTGAAGAATATCCAATATTATAATCTTGGTTATTATTATAATTGTTATTATTATCGATATTTTCATTATTATTTGTTGTATAAGTTATAGTTTGATAACCACTTTTAAATCCAGAACCAGAACCACCGAAAGAAATTAAAGTATTTGCATTATTCACAGCTGCATTAAATTTAGAAGCATTCATTCCATAATTAATATTAGTATTTTCATTAATATTTCCTGAAGAATTATATTGAGAACCAAAAGTATTAACTTGATTAAAGGGAGCACCAATATTAACATTTTTTTCGATATAAGAAGATCTTTTAGTATATACAGTTTCAACATTACCTTGGATTTCAGGTAAACTTAAATTAATATCATCTTCATATTTATATTTTGGAGGAGCTCCTTTTATATTGAAATTATTAACCACAATAGTACCTAAATAACCATTAGGATGAGATACTCTAATTGGAGATATTAAGAGAGTTGGTTCAACATTATATTTATTATTTAAATTTAATAATATTTGTTCTGGATTATTTAAATGAAGAGAATTTATATTCATGTGAACATCACCTCCAGGATATTTTGATTCTATTTCTCTTAGTTGTCTTTTATAATCATCTCCTTCGTCTTTTTTCCCTGATTTATATGGTTCTGTTCTTGGTTCAATTCCTCTTAATACTTTATCAAATATTTCTTTTCTATTAATTGGAGCACAAACTATTTTTCTATCAATTTCATGTGCTATATTATTATAATAATCACTATTTAAATATCCATTTAAAAAATTAAATATATCATTATAAACTTTTTCAATTGCTCCATTTATTATTTTTAATTGTTCTTGAAATAATTCATATTGTTCAACATCTAATTTTAATTTATCTTTCTCATTTCCAATTTCTTTAAATTTTTTATCAAAAGTTAAAAAAATATTTTCATCAAGCATCATATCTTCAATAGAAATTTGACCTTTTAATTCATCTAAACCATCAGCACAATGTTTTTTAAGTAATACTAAATTTTTTCTTATACTTTCTAAATTAATACTCTCTTTTTCAATGAAATCAGAAATAATTGTTGATAATTTCATAGCAATATCATTAAGTAATTTATTAAGAATAGGCCATAAATTAATAGTTATTTTTTCTTTTAATTCATCAATAGTAATTTTGTTAAATCCTTCAATAGTAATTTTTAAATCTTGAAATAATTTTTCAACTAAAATTCTGGAAGATTGTAAATAATCATATTTTTCTTTAATTTCATGTCCTTGATGTTGAGGATTCATAACACAAGAAGAACAAATACTTTTACCACAAGTGAAACAATAAAAATAAGGATATTTAGCTGTATGTAAAGGACAATATTGTGTGTTTAATCTTAATTTAATTAATTCATTACAATCATCAATTGTATCATATGCAAAAGATAATGTAAATTCTACTGTTTGTAAATGAGGAAATAATGAATCTAAAGTTTCATTTTCATTTTGAGTGTATTCTATTCCATTCTGAAATATTCTTAATCCTATATTTCCTATGTTTGCTGCTGCTATTATCATTTTTTTTAAATTTTTAAGAGTTATGTTTTGGTTTACATCAAAAGAATATTTCCTGTCTTTGTCTACTATAAATATTGCTTTTCGAATTTGCATTTTTATTTTTTTTTTATATTAATTTTTAGATGTACAATTTATATAGATATTTATTTTTTTATTATTTTTTATTTTTTTGAAAATTCATTTAATTATTTATTGATTTTTATATAATTTGACCAAATTATTATAATATTATATTTTAAACAAGGAAAAAAAATATATATTGTTCTTTATTGTAAAAAAATTATTTAAGCATATATTTATTTTCAAATAAATAAAAAAATAATAAAATTAATTGATTTATGTTTAATTTATGAATTATATTCCCTTAATAAATTTTCATTTAAATTTTGCAATGTTAATTTATGTTTTTTTTTTGTTAAATCAAATGATTTTAATATATTTGTCTCTCCAACACTTTTAGCTTTAATTTTTGATTCAGTTAAAGAATTAAAATTTACATTATTTCTTTTGTTCCCATTTTTATTTTCTTTATTCTCTTTATTTTCTAAAGTTAAAATACTAACAATATTTTGATTGTCAAAATTATTATTATAATTATAATTATTATTATAATTATAATTATTGTTATAATTATAATTATTGTTATAATTATTATTATAATTATTATTAAAAGGTGGAAAATCATTTCTATAACTTTGCATATTATTTATTTGTTTTTTTGAAATACCAAATTTTTGTAATATAATGTTAGGAACTAAATTTTTATTTAAACTATTATTTTTAACTTTACAAGTAATAATTTTATATGAATTTTGAAAAAAAGACCAATGCATTTTAAAAAAAATTTCTTCAGTTTGAGTTCCAGTGTCAACTTTATTTCCATTTACATTAGTAATATTTATAGAATTACAATTAATATTAATAATAATATTTCCATTATTTGATAAATTTTTAGATATAATAATATCTTTTTCATTTAAATTTTTATTCAATATATCATTACTTTCTGCTTTAATTGGAGTTCTAATTTTAAGAACTCTTTGATTATTAATATTATTATTTAATTTAGGTAAAGTTAATGGTGGATTTGAAACAATATTTGGATTACTTTTAATAATATCATTTTCTTTATTATTTATATTATTATTTAAAAGATTTTTCTTACCAACATTTAATGGGGCAATTTGTAATAAATGATTTTTTTTATATGAATGTTTTTTTTTCTTTTTTCTTTTATTTTTATCTGGAATAGGTAATAAATTTTTAATTTCTTCAATATCCAAATTATCTCCACTAGGATCACTTTCACTATCACTTTCATTTTCATTTGGATCATCATCATCATCATCATCTTCATTTTTTTCTTGAGTAGTTGAACTATTTCCAGATTTATTTGATCTACTATTATTTTCTTCTTCTTTTTCTTTAAATTTCTTTTCTTTATTATCAATAAATTGATTAAATTCATAATCAATTACATGAACATCACTTTCAACTTTTTTCTTTAAATTAGGATAATTACTTATATTTTCAATTCCATTTTTCATATTTGAATGATAATATAAATATAATATTCCAACACAAATATCTCTTCCAATTTCTTTTAAAGTTTCTGTAGTAAAATATTGATTAGAATAATCTTTTGTATTACAACCAAAATATGAAGTTTCTAAAGTAACTACATTATCAATATCTAATTCTTGGAATAAATTAATTCTTCCAGTTCCTTTTTTATATTTAGGCATTGAAAAACCACTTTTTTCAAAAGAAATAACTTTACTTTTTTTAGCACAAGTAAAAGGGAAAAATTTTCCATAAGAAAAATTATCTTTTCTATGATTAGCATAAAAAAAAGAATTAAAAGCACCAAAATGACCATGAAAATCAACAATACATTTAATTTTTCTTTTATTAGAAAAATCTTTAATCATATCTTTAGCATAATAAATTTCAGGATGGAAAAATTCATTAGGATTTCTCCATCTTCGATTTAAATCACAACCAGCAATAGAAGTTCTAGTATTTCCTTGAATAACACCATCTACATTAACCATGGGAATAATTTTAAAAATGAAATTATCTCTTAAATATTTTGCTTCATCACTTTCGCCCATTAAAAAATCAATAGCTCCTTTAATTGTCCATGAACCTACTGTTTCACTAGGATGTTGTCTTGCAAATAATACTATTCCTTCTTTATCTTTTGAATTATTTTCATAGTTTTTTAAATTTGAATTATTTATTGTTATATAATCTACATCATTTCCTAATAAAGTTTGACATAATATTTTTCTATGAAAAAAAGGATATTTTGAATTTTCATATTTTGTATAATAATTTAAATCTCTCATTAAATCTGTATATGTATATGGGATACAATTTGCAAAATAAATATAATCATTATCATATTTAAAAGTAAAATCAAATGATAATGTATAAAAATATTGTCTTTTCCCTTTTGAATTTCTAAATAAATTATTTCTATAATATTTTACATCTTCATTTGTATGATGCCAACCTATATTATTTTCTATATTCTCTTTTTTACTATAATACCATATTTTTATTCCATTTTGATATTTTGAACGTTTTCTTAATAAATTCATTATTGAAAAATTTACTTTTTTTCCTTTTTTTGTATTTGATACTCTGAAAAAAAACCATTGATTATATCCTGTTGTATTTGTATCATTTGATAAAAATAATTGATATTTATCTATATCTGTTATCGAACCTTCTTCATCTTTTCTTTCCGTTAAATATGCTATTTGTAAATTTCCACTTTCAAATTTACTTTCAAATATTAATGTATCTTCAATATCAAAATTGTTTTTTTTTATCAATTCTTGTGGTGTTATAAAATCATTATTTTTCTTTGATTTCTTTTTTTTCTTTTCAAATTCTCTTAAATTTATTATATTTTCTATTGTTACTTTATTATTATCATATTTTTCTTTATAATAAACTAATCTTTGTAATAATTTAAATGAATTTATATATATATCAAATAAGTATTCTTTTTCTGTGATTAATATTTTTTCTCTTTTTGTTAAAATGAAATTTTCTGAAATCATGTCTTTATAATCGAATTGTTCTAAATTAATAGTTGGAAAATTTTTTCCAAATTTTGGTTTATTTAAAGGAATAATTTGTCTTTCTATTAAAGGGTCAGGAGGAGGAATTAAACTTTTTCTTAAACTTAATGATTCATTATTTTGGTTTTTAACTTGTCCTGTTTCATAAAAAGAATTAAAAGTTTTAACTGGTTGTTCCATCTTAAAATAAATTATATTATTAATAAAGCAAGAGTAAAAATAATTAATTTAAAAAGTAACATATTTTTATATATCAAAATAAATTTAAATGCTATTGAAAAAATTAAAAAAGAAAAATGGAAAAAAATGGTAGAATACCTTATTATTACAAAAATCAATTAGTATATGAATGGGAGCAAAATTTAGAAGAAATAATAATTTACATAAAAGCTCCAGAATGTATATTAGAAAAAAATAGAGAGATAATAAAAAAAAATTTAAAGCCAGGTCAAAAAATGCCTAAATTAGAAATAAAAATAACTCCGAATCATTTAAGTGTAGGATTAATAGATTTACCTCCTTATTTAAGTGAAGATTTCACAAAAACTGTAAAAGCAAGTGAATCATTATGGCAATTAGATGATGGAGAAATTGTTATTACTTTAGAAAAAACTATTAAAGCTGATACTTGGACTTCTGTTTTTAAAGGACATCAAGAAATTAATGAATTTCAAAAAGAAGAAATGCAAAAAAAAATGCTTCTGGAAAGATTTGGAGAAGAAAATGCTGGTTTTGATTTTAGTGATGCTGAAATTAATGGAAATGTACCTGATCCTAAAACTTTTATGGGAGGAATTAAATATAATTAATTTTTTTGTTTTTAATTTTTTTTTTTTATTATCTTTTAATTTTGTCTTTTTTTTATAATTATGAATTTTAATGAACAAGAATTAAATTTTATAACTCAGGAATTTCAGAAAGATAATATTAATAATAATTTGTCTAAATCTCATAAAAGACAAATAATTGATAATATTTACAAATATAAAAGTAACTTAAACATTGATATTTTACCTATTCTTAAAGATATGAAAAATGATAAAAAAAGTGTTTTATTAGCAATAATATTTTTAGGTGATTTAAAAACAGAATTTAAATATAATCCAAAACAATTTTGGTATTTTATTTTCAAGTTAAAAGAATTTTATGTTCTTTTTAAAAAAATTAGTCCTTTTAAAATAAGAAATATATGGGAAAAATTAAAGCAAGGAAAGAAAAATTTTCCTTTAATTGTTAATTCAAAAAGATAATAATATAATTAATGAATCTTATGGAATTCAACTTATTGATATTTGTAATATTTTAGTAAAAATTTCTAAAGGTAATGAAATAAATATAAATACTCTATGTGAAAAACTAAAACAAGAAATAAAAAAAATTCCAGAAATTCAAAATAAATTAGTGAAAAAAAAGAAAAAAAAGAACAATTAAAAACAAATAGTTTAGAAAAAGCATTTAAAATAAATAATAAAATAAATTTAGATATAAATATAAAAAAAGTAAATACTAAAACAATTGATAAAAATTCAGGATTAAAAATTTTAAATTATTCATTATTCACAAAAGATACAAACAAAGAAGAATTTGATTTAATTACTAGTGCAATTCAAGATGTAGGAAAATATTTTAATAATGTATCAAAAGAACAAATATTAAATATTTTACATTCAACATCTCTTAATCCAGGACATGCTTATTTACAATTAAAATATCCTGAAAAAGCAAATTTTGATTTTTTAGAAAGTGAAGATTATATAATTAAATATATGAAAAATACTT
>JAEEGL010573445.1_pt1 | contig 10110 bp, 6 predicted proteins | sample 9134231 | NCBI WGS metagenome assembly JAEEGL01 (sample SAMN16246548, study PRJNA631951) | gut metagenome | biome: gut microbiome; feature: rumen; material: fiber-attached | host: Bos | place: Iran: Karaj | collected 2018-10 | reverse complement strand
TGGAGCCTATTGCAGCTATGATGGTTGCAATTCCCGACAGATTCAGAATGCTGAACCTGGCCCTTGTAGACGTAGGAGCAGGAACATCCGATATATGTATCACCGATGATGGAACCATTACAGCCTATGGTATGCTTCCGATTGCCGGTGATGATATTACAGAGATCATAGCACAGCACTGTCTTGTGGACTTTAATACAGCCGATGAGATCAAGATTTCCGCAAGCCACAATGACAAGGTTGAATATACTGACATCATGGGACTTAAGAAGTCCATTTCTGCCAAGGAAATTGCCAGGATCATCAAGCCCAAGGTTGATGAGATGGCACAAAAGGCCACAGATGAGATCAAAAAGCTCAACGGCGATAAGGCTGTAAGCGCTGTTTTCGTCGTTGGTGGCGGCGGATGCGTTCCCGGATATACCAAGGCGATAGCCAAGGATATGGATATTCCTGAGGAGCGTGTAGCCTTAAGAGGCGAGGAGGTTATGAAGAGTATAACCTTCCTTAATAACGATGGAATAGAACGTGATTCTCTTCTTGTTACTCCTCTTGGTATCTGTATCAGTTACTATGAAGAGGCCAACAACTTTATCTTTGTTTCCTTCAACGGAACTCAGACCAAGATTTATGACAATGGTAAGCTCCAGATTGTTGATGCTGCCATGCAGGCTGCATTCCCCAATGAGGATCTGTTCCCCAAAAGAGGCCAGGAACTCAAATATACAGTTAACGGCAAGGAGAGAGTGTCAAGAGGCGAACCCGGTGAAGCTGCTGTTATCCAGTTAAACGGTCAGCCTGCTGACATTCACAGCAAGATTCATGCCAATGACATTATTGAGGTAACTCCTTCTACAGCAGGTGCTCCCGGCAAGGCTTCAGTTGACAGCATTCCTGAGTTTAAGTCCAAATTCAATGTCAATGTAAACGGCAAGAATGTGGAGGCCTCCAGATATGCTACCGTTAATGGAGAGGCACAGACCGGCTATTATAATATCCATGCAGGAGATGAGGTAAGGATACTTGATTACAACACTGCTGCCCAGATAGCTGAGCTTATGGATATTCAGATAACTGAGGATACTGTGATCATCGTCAACAATGAGCGCGGTGATTTAAATACTCCTGTTTATGAGAACTTCAAGATTGAGTTTAAGTCACAGGAAGAGATGATCATGGATTACTACAAGGACTTCCCAAGTGCCGATGAGATGGCTATCAGGGAGGCCAACGAGGAATCCTATGAGAATATAGATTACGAGGCGAGACTAAGGGCCGGCAAGGACGGACAGCTCTCCTTCGAGGATCTTCCGGATGATGACGGGACCTATGAGAAGTCAGGATCTGAGGAACCGGAGGTTGTAAAGAATATCCTTGCCCATGACCTTCACCTTATAGTCAATAATGAAGCCATAACACTTCACGGCAAGGCAGATTACATCTTTGTTGATATATTTGATGCAATTGACTTTGATCTTTCAAAGCCCAACGGCCGATCGATAGTAACCATGCTTAACGGGGCAACCCCGGACTATATGCAGCCCATCCATGAAGGCGACAAGATTGAAGTATATTGGAAGTGATATTTAAGTTACGTCACATGAGGGACAAGCAATTGTCCCTCATATATTGTTTAGAAGTCAGGAGATTTTTTGTTTTATGCGTTTTACCACAATAGCCAGCGGAAGCAGCGGGAATTGTACCTATGTGGGTTCAGACAACACTCACATCCTTGTGGATGCCGGCATCAGCAAGAAAAGAATTGAAGAGGGGCTAAATCAATTGCAGTTAACCCTTTCTGATATCAGCGCCATCTTTGTGACCCACGAGCATGTGGATCACATCTCGGCCATAAGGACTATACTTAAAAAGTTTGATATACCGGTTTATGCAACTGCCGGTACTATTGAGGGAATCCTTAACACGGACAAGAAGAATGAAATGGCGGGGAAAGAGTTTGTTCCTGTGCGTGCGGATCAGGCAGTGGTTGTAGGAGATATGATCGTAAACCCCATGACTATAAGTCATGATGCTTTAGAACCCTGTGGATACAGGGTTTACTGCGGGGAAAAGAAGGTTGGAATAGCTACTGACCTTGGCTGTTATACTGATTATACTGTTTCAGCTCTTTCGGGTTGTGATGCCCTTTTGCTTGAAGCTAATCACGACGTTCGGATGCTCCAGACCGGGCCTTACCCATATATGCTAAAGTCCAGGATTCTTGGCGATAAGGGGCATCTTTCCAATGAGAAGAGCGGAGAACTTTTGTGCAAACTTCTTAGTGATAAGATGAAGGGAATTTATCTTGGGCACTTATCTAAAGAGAACAACCTCCCTGAACTTGCATATGAGACAGTCAGGGTAGAAATAGAGATGGGTGACAATCCCTACCACGGCAATGATTTTCCGCTGATGGTGGCTGAGAGGAGCTGCTTGTCTCCTGTAATTGAATTTTGATATTTCCAATAAACCATTTTGACAATGGAGCGGAGGCTATCTATGGCAAAAGAAATAACAAAGGAATTTCAGTTAAAGCCTGAAGAGGCAGTTGTTTACAGCGCTCAAAAGGTTGGTTATGGTGACAACCCTTTTAATAAAAATAATGATCTTATCCTTACCAATCAGGCTCTTATTTTTATTAAGAAGGATCTTTTTGGAAAGACAAAAGAAGTGGTAAGATACCCTCTTTCCGATATCTGTATTTCAAATGGAAAGCCGCAGGTTATAAAGAGCATGATCAATTCCGTAAATGCATCCTTTGATGTTTATCTTACCTATGGAGTAGAAAAGTTTAAGTTTGACTTTAGCTCTGATGTGGAAGAATGGGTTGCATCTACCATAGAGACCATCACAGGGCAGAAGGTTGAAAGGAAGACCGGATTTGAAGACTTCGCCGGTTTCGATGACCTTGTTCAGATGGCAGATTCAGTAGCCAATTCAGTTAATGGTTTAAAGAAAGCCTTTGGAATCAAGTCAGATGAGATGGTGGCCTGCAAGTGCTCATCCTGTGGTGCTTCCGTTTCCGGAATAATTGATGAAGTTATTGAATGCCCTTACTGTGGAACACACGTTAAGATTGTTTATAAAAGCTGATGTGGATGCAGAGAAAACATGATAAAGATTGACCTTATTACCGGATTCCTTGGGTCCGGTAAAACTACTTTTATAAAAGAATATGCCGGATATCTCATAGAAAGCGGAGAGAAGGTCTGTATCATCGAGAATGATTACGGAGCTGTCAATGTGGATATGGTTCTTTTACAGGACCTTTTGGGAGAAAACTGCAACCTGGAGATGATAGTTGGCGGTGACGGAATTGAAGCCCACAGGCGCAGATTCAAAACCAAGCTTATATCCATGGCCATGAGCGGATATACCAGAGTTTTAATAGAACCATCAGGAATCTATGATGTAGATGAATTTTTTGATGTGCTTTATGATGAACCCCTGGATAAATGGTATGAAGTTGGCAGCATCATAGGAATTGTCGATGCGTCCAGTTACCATGATCTTTCCGATACATCCAGGTACCTTCTCATGTCTGAAATTTCCTGGGCCGGAAAGGTGCTACTTAGCAGAGTTTCTGAAGGACTATCTGATGGAGTTGTAAAAGAGGCTGTTGAATTTCTTAACAATACAATGGAGACCTTTGGCTGTAACTCAAGATTTACTGAGGAAGATGTAATTGCAAAGCCTTTTTCTGAGATTACAGGTGAAGAATTTGCTCATATCAGGCGAAGCGGATATCGGCATGCAACCTATACCAAGCTTCCTGTAGGTGATGATAAGTTTACTTCACTTTTTTATTTTGATGTGGCAATTTCTGAGGATGAACTTAAAGAGAAGATCACATCTCTTTTTGCTGACAGCAAAGCCGGTCATATTATAAGGATAAAAGGGTCTGCCAGAACTTCAGAAACAAGCCAGGTGGAGATCAATGCCACTGATAAAGAGATGTCTCTAAAACCGGCTGTATGCAGCAGAGATATTATCATTATCATTGGAGAAGCCCTGAATAAGGCATATATCAATGATATATGGCGTGACTATTGCAGTATTGTCAGCCTTTGATGTATTATGAGTTAAATGTGTTTCGCGCTGCAGCGCTAAACTGATATGGATCAGGAGGAGCAGTTATGAACAAGACTATTATTACAGTAGTTGGTAAGGACACAGTGGGCATCATTGCCAAGGTCTGCACTTATCTTGCAGAATCTAAGATTAACATTCTTGATATTTCCCAGACCATCGTGAGCGGATATTTTAATATGATGATGATCGTCGATATGGCAGGAACAGATAAGGAGTTTAATACTGTTGCTGACGACCTTGAAGCTCTGGGCCAGGGAATTGGTGTTGTGATCAAGTGCCAGAGAGAAGAAATCTTTGACTCAATGCACCGTCTGTAAGACCATGAAAAATAAATAAGAAGGGCAATGAAATGATTAATATCTATGAGGTCGTAGAGACCAATGAAATGATAGAAAAAGAAAATCTTGATGTCAGGACCATAACTTTGGGTATAAGCCTTATGGACTGTATATCTTCAGATCTAAAAGAGCTTTGTGACAACATCTATAACAAGATCTATGAAACAGCCAAGGACCTTGTAAAGACCGGGGATCAGATTTCCAGAGAATTCGGTGTTCCTATTGTAAATAAGAGGATTTCGGTTACTCCCATTGCGCTTATAGGTGGAGCTGCCTGTAAGACCCCGGAGGACTTTGCACAGATTGCAAGGACCCTTGATAAGGTGGCCAAGGAAGTAGGAGTTAACTTTATTGGCGGTTATTCTGCTCTTGTAAGTAAAGGCATGACAGAAGCTGACAGGCTTCTTATTGAATCCATTCCCATTGCTTTATCAACAACGGATGTGGTTTGTTCTTCTATTAATGTAGGATCTACCAAGACCGGTATCAATATGGATGCGGTAAGGCTCATGGGTACCATTGTTAAAAAGACAGCTGAGGCCACAAAGGAAGCTGATTCCCTTGGATGCGCCAAACTTGTTGTTTTCTGTAATGCTCCTGATGATAACCCTTTTATGGCTGGTGCGTTCCACGGAGTTACTGAGGCTGATAAGATCATAAACGTAGGGGTAAGTGGTCCCGGAGTTGTAAAGACTGCCTTGGAGAAGGTTCGTGGAGAGAACTTTGAGGTTCTTTGTGAGACCATCAAGAAGACCGCCTTTAAGGTTACAAGAGTTGGGCAGCTTGTAGCACAGGAAGCTTCTAAAAGGCTTGGCGTACCCTTTGGAATTATTGACCTTTCCCTGGCTCCAACACCGGCAATCGGTGACAGCGTAGCTGATATACTTCATGAGATCGGTGTTGAACATGCCGGAGCACCGGGTACAACAGCGGCTCTTGCTCTTTTAAATGATCAGGTCAAGAAGGGCGGAGTAATGGCGTCTTCTTATGTGGGAGGACTTTCCGGGGCATTCATTCCTGTCAGCGAGGATCAGGGTATGATCAATGCAGTGGAGGCTGGTGCTCTGACCTTGGAGAAGCTCGAAGCAATGACCTGTGTTTGCTCTGTTGGTCTTGATATGATAGCGATTCCGGGAGATACAAAGGATACTACCATTGCCGGGATCATAGCAGATGAAATGGCTATAGGAATGATCAATCAGAAGACTACGGCTGTTCGCCTGATTCCTGTTATCGGTAAGGGCGTGGGCGAAACTGTTGAGTTTGGTGGTCTTTTAGGATATGCACCCATAATGCCTGTAAACAGTTTTTCCTGCGATGAATTTGTTAACAGAGGTGGAAGAATCCCTGCACCGGTGCATAGTTTCAAGAATTGAAAATTTTATTTCAGTTTTTTCGCCTCTGGAAGTAAGTTTCAGGGGGCCACATATCTTTTCCCAAAGAGGGGCTCTGGGGTACAAAATTTCATCGGACCCCTTCAAAATACGAAATAGTTATAAACACAAAATAAAGTTTCTAAACCAGGACTTAAAGAAATCATAATTAACAGGTTTTCTGTTGATTATGATTTTTTTTATGATATTATCACTTTCGGAAAGGGGCAAAACCCAAAAACAAAGCGAATGAAATAAAAATTTATGAGGTGAAAAAATCATGGAAGAGAGAAGAAAAATTAGTCGTGTTGAATTTAATGCAAACAGTGTAATCGTTGACAGAGACACCCAGGAAAAATACTACGGACAGGTAAAAAATGTTTCACCTTTGGGTATTGCCATAACAGTTGATGAGAACGTTCCTTCACTTCTTGGAAAAGACGTAATCATCGTTGCAGAAACACTTATCATGTACGCCGATGTCATCAGGGAAGATGATGAAGGCTCAGGAAAAAGAACTTTCGCCTTTTGTTCAAAGAAATTTACAAATGATGTTCTTCAGTATCTGTTTGATCGAATCGGTCTTGATGAGGCAGAGGGCTGAAATAAATAAAGAAAAGATTCAGTAACAAAAAACATGTGTGAGGGTAAATTATATGAAAAGAAATTTAATTGACAGACAGATAATCAAAGCACTTTCAATAGGAATCAGTGCCAGCATGCTGCTTCAGCCTGTTACAGCAATAGCTTCTGATATTGAAGGTGATACAGATACAAGTGAGCCTTCCGGAGCGTCAGCTTCAGCTATGCCTGCACAGGTAGAAGCTAGCGAAAACCTGGAAGTGTCTCAGAATGTTGCTGATACTTATGAAGCAGTTCAGGATGCCATTGAGGTTGGTCAGGAAACTCCTGCACAGGAGGTGGCAGCTGATGAGGCATCTGCAGCAGATACTTCTTCAGATGAGGCATCTGCAGCAGAAACTTCTTCAGAAGATACACCTGCAGCAGAGACTGATGAAGCTGCTGAGACTACAGTTAACGAGGATCTTGAGGCTTCAGCTGAAGCTATTGAAGGAATCGGCAATGATATAAAGAATCTGGATAGTAAAAACCAGGCAGCAAAAGAGGCTGTTAAAGAATATGAAGAGAGTACCGATGAGGGTGCTGTAGCAAATGCAGAAAGATACGCAAATGCAGCCGGTGATCTGGCTAATGATGCTGAGGATTATGAAGCAAATGCGAGCGCTGATCTTGATAAGGTTGTAGAAATAGCTGATGAGGCAGTTGCGCTTTCCGATGGTACATACTCATCTCAGAAAGCTGCCAATGAAGCAATTGAGAAGGTTGAGGAGCTTGCTAAGGAAGCTGAAGAAAAGGTACTTGATGCCAAGGCTCAGTCTGAGCTTGCAGATAAGGCTATGAATGACGCCAAGGAATTCAGGGATGCTGCGCAGCAGAGCGTAAATGATGCACAGGCTGCAAAGGCTAAGGCTGATAAGGCTGTAAAGGAAGCTGAAGATGAGCTTAATGTTCTTTTGGAGAGCTACGGAATTGATAAAGACGCTGAAGGCGACCAGGAATATGACGGAAAAGTTGCTGAGGCTATAAATAAAGCCAGGTCTGCCCTTGAAAAGGCACAGGCAGAATATGATGCAGCTGACCAGGCACTTACACTGGCAAACAGTGAAAAGAATGCTGCTGATTCAGAGGTTGAAGAGCTTACACAGGCTGCCAGTGATGCTAAAGCTGATTATGATTCTGCTTCAAGGAATGCAGAGAAGGCAGCTGCTGATGCAGCACTTGCCCAGAAGAACTTTGACAGATACCAAAGAGAGTACAACAGAGCTGTTGAGGCTGTCAGCTACTACCAGGGCAATTACGATTTTGTAAAAGATAGATATGATACTCTTGTTGAAGCCAGGAATGCGGCAAAAGATAATGTTGCTGACAAGGAAGAGGATTACAGAGACGCTAAGGCTAATGCAGATATAAAGTATGCTGAGTGGAAGGAAGCTCAGGCTGAGGCAGATGCAGCCAGGAAGGAAAGAGATGATGCTCTTTCTGCCTGGAGGAAGGCCGAGCTTGCATTTGGTGTGGATTCAGTTAAGGCTTTAGCTGCAGAGGCAAAGTATAAGAGCCTTCAGGCTGCTGCGGATAAGAAAGCTGCGGCAGTAAGAGAAAAAGAAGCACAGGCTAAGATCGCTTCCGAGAAGCTTAAGGAAGCTACAGATGCTCAGTCTGAGGCTCTGGCAACATACCAGGAACTTGATGGCAAGGCAGTGCAGGCCGAGAAAGACAAGAATAGTGCCAAGTCTTCTCTTGATACCGCAAAGAGTGCTGAAAATGTTGCAAAAGAGACTTTTGCAAATTCAGTTAAATCTGTAATAGATGCTTTCAAGGATGCAAATGCCAAGAAGGGCATCGTAGAAGGAATTCAGAATAGCATCGATGCTGCTCAGGGAAAAATTAATGCTGCAAATAACGAGATTACAAGGCTTAATGGTGAGATCGCCGATGCCCAAAGTGAGATTCGGAATCAGGAAGGCATTATAACTGCGGCTGAGAGCAAAATTCAGGAATATGAAGGGGCTCTGGAGACAGCAAACGCTGATCTTGCAGAGGCTAACAGGCTCTATGGTGAGAATTCCGAGCAGGCACGACTTGCCCAGGATAAGGTGGATGAGCTTGCCGGTCTGATCCAGGATGAAAATGATAAGATCACAGCTGCCAATAATGAAATCGGAAGACTTAACGGAGTAATTTCACAGGCAACAGATGATAAGAATGAGGCACAGTCTCTGAAGGAGACAGCTGAAGGTGAGAAGCAGGACGCTGAGGATGAGCTTACTCAGATCGAGGAAGGACTTGGCGCTGATTATCGCCAGAAGCAGCAGGATGCTGATGATGCAAGTGGTGCTATCGCAGGACTTAATCAGAAGGTTGTCGAAGCAGAAGCAGCACAGAGGGCTGCTAATGAAGCTTGGTCAAAGGCACAGACTGCCCTGAATGAAGCAAAGGCTAAATACGCCGGCGCTGACAAGATGGAAACTATTATCGAGAATGTAAACAAAGATCGCAAAAATTCAAGATCATTAGAGAATAATACTCAGATAGCACAGAATCTTATCAGGTATTATGTTTATCAGACCAATAATAATGTAAATCCTGAGGATATAGCTTTTAAAGTAGATGAAAGCCATCTCCGCTGGGAGAAGAATTCTGTTACTGCTTATAACAAGAAGACAGGACAAGTATATGGTTACTTCAATTTTGAAACATTGGACAAGAATGGTGACCATGTATCGGGACTTTTCTGGGATAGCTATGAAAGGAATACTGCTAACCTTTCCATTATATTAAAACCGTCTAAAGAATCTGCTTCAGTTTCTCATGTTCTTTTCACAGAGCGTGATTTTGTGGATGGTAAGACCCAGTATCAGCAGGAAACAGCAGCTGCAAGAGCTGCCCTTGAAGAAGCGCAGGAGGCTAAGAGGCTTGCTGACGAAGCAGTAACAGCAGCAAATAATGCTGTTACTCAGTATCAGAACCAGCATGCCCAGGCTATTGCTGATGCTGAGGGTAAGGCAAATGCTGCACAGCAGGCTAAGCAGGAGTATGAAGCTGCGAAAGGATTAGCAGAGGCATCACTTAATGATGCTGCCGGCAGGATTACACAGGCTGAGCAGACAATCACGAATAAGACAAATGATATCAATGCTGCAAATACAGCTATCGGAGTTGAGCAGGGAAAGATTACTGCTGCCCGGCAGGAAATAGAGAGGCTTAGTTCAGAGAAAGCTTCCTATGAAGCAATTGTAACAAATAAGACAAAAGCAGCAGGTGACAATAGTGCTGATGCACAGACAGCCCAGAGTGAGATCAACAGAATAAACGGTCTAATTGCAGCTGAGAACGGAAAGATCACAGCAGCTAATAAGGCTATAGAAGCGCTCAATACAAAGATTAAAGGCTATGAGGCAGCAATTGCAACTCAGCGTGGTATCATCAATGAGCAGACAGAAATAAAGACAAAGGCTGAAGCAGATCTTGTAACTGCCAAGGCACAGTGGGCAGAATCATTAGAGACTCTTCAGGAAAATGTAGTTCAGACAGTTGAGGACTGGGGCGCACTCAAGAAGGCTCATGCTACGGCTGTAGGTGCTAAGAATACATACGACCAGGCAGTTATCGATGCAGGCATAGCTGCACAAAAGGCAAAGGAAGCAGAGGGTAAGCTTGCTAAAGCTAATAAAGACCTTGAAAAGGCAAGAACAGAGTCTGAAAAGAAGGTAGGTGAGCTTAAAAAG
>JAEEGL010100865.1_pt1 | contig 10110 bp, 9 predicted proteins | sample 9134231 | NCBI WGS metagenome assembly JAEEGL01 (sample SAMN16246548, study PRJNA631951) | gut metagenome | biome: gut microbiome; feature: rumen; material: fiber-attached | host: Bos | place: Iran: Karaj | collected 2018-10 | reverse complement strand
TGAGTTTACTGATGTTGCTCACTACATCAGACGTCAGGACAGATTCAAGCATCTGACTGACACTGAAATTAAAGAGATTGCGCTTCAGAGAGATGCCAAATGGCAGCTTCTGGATAAACAGTACTTTTCAAAATAAATTAGATAAACAAGAGGATATATAAAATGCCTATCAACGATACCAAATATTGGAACGAGGAACTGGAAACCATTTCACGTCAGGATCTCGAAAAACAGCAGTTAAAGGATCTTAAGAAGATCGTTAAATATGCCTATGACAACTCTCCTTACTACAAGAGAGCTTTTGATAACGCAGGAGTTAAGCCTGAGGATATCGTAACCTTAAAGGATATCGAGAAATTCCCATTCATGGACAAAAAGACTCAGCGTGAGACTCAGGGTAAGGGCTCTTTCCTAGGTGAGCTGTGTGCTGTACCTGAGAATGATGTTGTATTTATTTCAACTTCATCAGGTTCAACCGGTGTTCCTACCATCTCTCCTTTCACACAGAAGGACTTTGATGAATTCCAGGAAACTGAGGCTCGCTGGTTCTGGCAGGTTGGTGTAAGACCAAATGACCGTTATGTTCATGCACTGAACTTCTCTTTATATGTTGGCGGTCCTGATGTTATCGGAGCTCAGAAAACCGGTGCTCTGTGCATCTGGGGCGGTACCCTTCCATCAGAAAGACTTCTGTGGGTACTGCAGAACTACAAGCCAACTGTAATCTGGACTTCTCCATCATATGCATGGCAGTTAGGTGAAAAGGCATTAAAGAACGGCATTGATCCTAAGAAGGATTTAAACATCAAGAAGATCATCGTTGCAGGTGAGCTGGGCGGTTCAATCAACGAAACCCGTAAGGCAATTGAGGAGCTTTGGGGTGCTGAGGTTTACGACTTCTACGGTCTGTCAGATATCTTCGGTGCCTGCGCTGCAATGTGTGAATACAAGGACGGTCTGCATATCGCCGAGAACCATATTCTGGTTGAAACTGTTGATCCTCAGACTGGTGAAGTGCTGCCTCCAGGCTCAAAGGGTGAGTTCGTATTCACAACACTACGTAAGCATGCACGTCCTCTGATCCGCTTTAGAACCGGTGATATCGGCTGGATTGATACCTCAAAGTGCAAGTGCGGCAGAACCCATGGCAGAATCCATGTTCTAGGCCGTAAGGATGACATGTTCATTGTAAGTGCTGTTAACGTCTTCCCATCAGATGTTGAAGCAGGTATCAGAAGTATCCCAGGTCTGACCGGTGAATACCGCATCAGAATCTACGATCAGGATTTCACCTGCAAGTATGCTGTTGAGGTTGAGAAGAAGTCTGAAAATGATCAGGATGATGCAGAGGTAATCAGCACTGTATCCAATACCCTGAAAGCCAGAATCGGTGTAAAACCAGCAAATGTGGTTGTACACAAGGATGGCGGTCTGAATACACGTTCTGAGCACAAATCAAAGCGTGTTATCGATGAGCGCGAGCACAAGCTGGCATCCTAAAGCCTGATTTTAAGGCGCTGGAAAACAATAATTCGGCGCCTTAAAGCCCCAAAACAGTGATTTTTTAAAATATTTCATTATTTTTTTAGAAAACTACTTTATTTCATTTTTCTGTTGTTGTATAAATAAATTAAACAAAGGGAATATTTTACTATGACAAATTTACATTTACATAGCAATACAGAGAGCACAGACATCAGTCTGCGCGCCTATACCTTTGTTTTCTCTCCAAAGAACCTTTCTTTATACTGTTGTAACTGTTGTTGTCAGTAAAGACAGCTAATACACAGACTCAGACTTAATTTAAGTCTACTCATATCAAAGCAGAAAGCTTTGATTATCAAAATAAAATCAACACAGAAAGTGGGATTAAAAAATGACAACATATCAGGGCAGCGTCACAGCCAGAATTTGCGCATGGGCTAGAGCTTATTACTCTAAAAGTGAAAATCAACCAAGTTTTAATGATTATCTTGCAGGAAAAATCATTGAGGATGACAAGAAGCTTCTTCTGAATCTGATCCTGAAAAAACGCAGACAGGAACAGGGCGTATTCAAAAAGAACGTACTTGATCTGATTCTTCCGATTCCTGTTTCAAGAAGTATCTTTGCTGAGCGCGAATTTCTTGATTTCAAAAAGAAAAATCCATCAGCTCAGTATCTGATTCTGGGTGCAGGTCTTGATACCTTCGCCTGGAGAGATACTTCCGATAAGACAAGCTACTTCGAGGTTGATCACCCATTCTTCCAGAGCATTAAAAAGCAGAGAATCAAAAATCTGCATCTTGAGAACAGAGCAATCTTTGTTCCTGTGGATTTCACAACAGATTCTCTTAAGGAAAAGCTTAAGGAAGCAGGTTTTGACAGCAGCAAGCCAACCTTTGTGACCATCATGGGGTTATCTTACTACCTCAATTTCTCAACCTTCGTTTCAACACTCAAGGATATTCTTGAGCTTTCAGCCAATCCTACTGTTCTCTTTGATTTTTATGAAGAAAAATCAGCTTCAGATACCGACAGACGATTTGAAGAGCTTAAGAATCTGACAAGTTATGTTGGTGAGCCTATGAGCGATGGCTACAACTCCTCAAATGTTGTTAAGACTCTTGAACAGCTGGGTTTTGCTGTAAAACATCTAACACCTTATGAAATAAAGGAAAAATTCCTTTCCGGTCAGATAAAAAAAATTAAGGCCTATGACAACGTACATTTCATAAAAGCAGAAAAACTATAAGGAAACTACCATGAAACACTATTCACATATTGAGACATCATTTATCCACGGCGGTATCAGCACTGACGAATATACAGGCTCAGTCAACGTTCCAATTTATCAGACATCCACCTTTGCCCAGAAGAATATCGGCGGAGATGTTAAGTGGGAGTACTCAAGAACCGGAAATCCAACCAGAGCAGCTTTAGAAAGCCTGATTGCAGAGCTTGAAGGCGGTGATGCAGGCTTTGCATTCGGCTCAGGAATGGCAGCTCTTACAGCTGTAATCTCTCTTTTCAAAACCGGAGATAAAATCCTGATTTCATCGAATGTGTACGGTGGAACCTATCGAGTTTTAGACAAAATCTTCTCAAACTTCGGTATCAGCTATGAGATAACCGATACCACCAAGGAAGGTGTTTTTGAAAAGGCTATTACTCCTGATGTAAAGGCAGTGATTATTGAAACTCCTGCCAATCCGCTTTTAACAGTTACTGATCTTGAGGCTATTGCCAGAATAGCTCACAAGCATAATCTTGTGGCAATTGCAGATAACACCTTCATGACACCTTACCTGCAGAGACCTCTTGAGAACGGCTTTGATATCGTGGTTCACAGTGCAACCAAATATATCGGCGGTCACTCTGATGTAGTAGCAGGTCTTGTTGTAACCAGAAATCCAGAACATTCAAAGCAGATTGCCTTTATTCAGAATGCAACCGGTGGAGTTGCAGGTCCATTTGACTCCTTTTTGATGATAAGAGGTATCAAGACTCTTGCAGTCCGTATGGACAGACATGCACAGAATGCAAAGGATATTGCTGAATACCTGCAGTTAAACAGCGATGTGAAGACTGTTTACTATCCAGGTTTAACCAGTTTTAAAGGTCATGATATCCACAAAAAGCAGGCTAAAAACGGAGGTGCCATGATCTCCTTTGAGCTTACTGAGAATCATGACATCAGAAAATTCTTTGGAAGTTTAAAACTTATTACTCTAGCTGAAAGCCTTGGCGGTGTTGAATCACTGGTATGCCATCCAGCTTCAATGACACACGCTTCTATTCCAAGAGAGCTGAGAGTGAAACTTGGAATTACAGATAATCTGATAAGACTGTCAGTGGGCATCGAGAATGCTTCAGACCTTATCTCAGACATCAAACAGGCAATCGAAAACAGCAGAATTTAGGAGTAAAAAATGTTTTATTACAATTCAATCAAAGATCTAATCGGCAACACTCCCCTGGTTAAACTGAACCAGATTGTAAGCAGTGATTCAGTAAACCTTTTTGCAAAGCTTGAGCTCTACAATCCAGGCGGCTCAGTAAAGGATCGTACCGGTACCTACATGATTGAGGATCTTGAAAGAAAGAAGCTTCTCAAAAAAGGCGGCACCATTATTGAGGCAACCGCAGGAAATACAGGTCTTGGTATTGCCATGGCTGCTTTAAATAAAGGCTATAAGATTATCTTTGTGGTCCCTGAGAAGTTCTCTGAGGAAAAGCAGATCCTGATGAAGGCTCTTGGTGCCGAGATAATAAGCTCACCTCGCGAGGAAGGCATGCTTGGAGCAGGAAGACGTGCAGAGGAGCTGCGCTGTCAGATTCCAGATTCAGTAACATTAAACCAGTTTGGCAACATGTCAAATCCGCTGGCTCACTATGAGACCACCGGTCCAGAAATCTACAAGGCTCTTGATGGACAGATCGATTATGTTGTAGCAGGAGCAGGTTCCGGCGGTACCTACAGCGGTGTACTTAAGTACTTAAAGGAACAGAATCCAAATATCAGGGGAATCCTTGCTGATCCATACGGTTCAACCATGGGTGGCGGTGAACACCACGACTACAATATCGAGGGAATTGGAAACGACTTTATTGCCGATACCATGGATATCAAACTGGTGGATGATGTAATCAAGATTTCAGATGACGATGCCTTTGAAGCATCACGACTTCTGGCAAGAAAGGAAGGTATCTTTGCCGGATCTTCCTCAGGTGCGGCTTTAAGTGCCTCACTTAAGCTTATCCAAAAGGGGGTAAAGGGAAACATCGTCACCATCTTCCCAGACCGCGGTGACAGATATTTCTCAAAGGGTCTATACAACTAGTTATTGTTCTTCTTTATTTGTTCATGGTTGGTAGAACGGCTTCTCTGAAAATTCAGGCCCGGAGAAAAAAAGTCGTTCTACCCTTTTTGTTTGGGGACTACGAATTAAAACCGTACTTGATACTGCATTTTCTCATGCAGAACCAGGTCAGAATAAGAGAACTTATCTCAGCCACCACAATAGCAAGCCAGATACCGTTGGCACCAATCAGCACAGGCAGTACTAAAATTGCTCCTATCTCAAAGATAAAGGTTCTGAAAATAGAGATAACCGCAGAGACCACACCGTTGTTCAGAGCAGTAAAGAAAGCTGAACCGAAAATTGCAATTCCGCTGAAAAGGAAAGATACAGCATAAAGCTTTAGTGCATGGGATGTCAGATAGCAAAGCTCCTTGTCATAGCCTACGAAAATCGAAGCCAGAAGATCAGAGAATACCTCTGATACAAGAACAATTACTGCACCGCCAATCAGAACAAGCTTTAGTGCCCTTATAAGAATCTTCTTTAGCATCTGCTTTCTTCTGGCACCGAAGTTATAGCTGAATATCGGAGCACTGCCGGTTGCAAAGCCATAGAAGGCGGCAGTAAACAGGAAGCTTAGATACATAATCACGCCAAAGGCGGCAACACCGTTATCACCATAGGTCTTTATAAGCTGGAAGTTATACACAATGGTAACCACGCTTACCGCGATATTGGTAACCATCTCTGACATACCGTTGAAGCATGACTGAGTCAGAACCTTAAGGTCAAACTCAGGATTTCTTGATAGTGACAGCAGTGAATCGTTCTCTCTTGAAAAATATACAAGAGCAACCATAACACTTATCACCTGACTTAGAACCGTTGCTATAGCAGCGCCCTTTAGTCCCATATCAAAAACAATTATGAACAGAGGGTCAAGCAGCATGTTCAGTACACCGCCTAAAAGAGTTATACAGAAGCCAAGCTTAGGCTTTTCGGCTGTCACAAAGAAGCCCTGAAGGCTGAAGGACAGAATAAAGAACGGTGTAGACAGGAACAGATAGTCTGCATACATGGTTGCGTAATAGAGCAGTTCTCCCTGAGCGCCAAGCATTCTCGAGAGAGGCTCTGAAAAGAAAAAGCAGATAATTCCAAAGACAGAACCTATTCCCAGCATGGAGTAGATAAACATTGAAAAATAGGAGTTGGCCTTTTCTCTGTCACCTTTTCCAAGACAGATTCCGACAAGAGCATTGCCTCCTGATCCAATCATCAGACCTATAGCTGCGGCGATAGGAAACAGAGGATAGATAAGATTTACCGCAGCAAAAGGAACCTTGCCCACAAAGTTGGAGACAAAGAAGCCGTCCACCATGGTATAGATGGAAGTGAATACCATCATGGCGATTGCGGGTGCAGTAAAGACAATAAGTTTATGAAAATCAAAGTTATCAGACAAATGTATTCGCATAGAAAGCTCACCTGAGCTCTCAAAAAGAACTTATTGCAGCCCGATTTTCACTGTGACGAAGAGACAGTAACCCAGAGGAATCTTTCGATTTCTCTTAGGTATTGATGGTCAGGATATTTTATCTGAGAAATTTTTTGAATTTATAGAGTGTTTTTTCCACTTTATAATCAGGCTAAATGAGTTCTTTTTGAAAACTTCTTGTTTTATAAAAATATTTCTAACCTATTTATAAGGCTAGATACCAAATTCGCTTTTATCAAAATTAATGCTTGTGGAAGATGATCCTTTTCTCACCGGCAGAATTTTGAGCATGTAAAAGATCACAGACTAAAGTTTTTTGTTTGGAAAAAAACTCAACATCTCCTTGTTTGTTTCCATTAATGACAAACGTGTTTTTTACGTCATGCCTTTCATATCAAGCGAGATCAGAAGTATTAAAAGAACAGAAAGTTTGAACTATTTCTCATTATAAATTAATTTTTTTCTTAAAATATCATCTTGATTTTAAAGATAATTGCTTATTTAAAGATTAGATTAATCCGTTTTAATCGAAAATTAGTGATCCTAATACTATCTTTATTTAAAACGTCACCTAAACTTAAAAGCAGACACTTGTTATGGAGGGTGTATGGCTAAAAAACCAAAGATTATTGGCAGCAATGATATTATGTTATCTCTATGCCAGAGTGTTTCTTCTGTTTTAACTTCAGCAACTGGTAAAAAAACAGACTTCGTGCCACTGGTTCAGAAGATCTCTAAAACCGTTCTGACCCCAGATATCGGTACCTTCGTAATGTTTACCGGTTCCTTCTCAGGTATGGTGGTTATCAATTTCCCTAAAGAAACCGCAATGGAGCTATACAAAGCCTATCTGAGCAACATGGGTCTGCCTGAGTCTGAAATGGCAAAGAACTACACTCAGGACGAGGTAAGTAATTCACTTGGTGAGTTAATGAACCAGATTATTGGTGATTTTACCCGTTGTGTTAGCGAAAGTTTGCACATTAGGATCGACCAATCACAGCCAAAAATGTTAGTATTACCACGTGAAGTTCAGATTAATATTTCTGTTGATCTGGATAACCCTATCTACGGTAAGGTAACATTCAATACAGAATCAGGAAATGTATTCTATGTTGAACTTGCTATGGATGATACTACATTTACTGCTATTCGTGATTTTGAGACCAAGAGTGTAGAGTCTCCTGATGACATTTTGGAGCAGTATAAAGTTTAACGATATTTAGATATTTATTAAATGACAGATACTATCAAAAAAGCTGTCTTAGATTTTAGAAAAACCAAATTTGTAACCAGCGCACCAGATATTTCGAAGCTACCGGAGGATCTGGGCGCTGAAATTGCTATTATTGGTAGATCTAATTCAGGCAAATCTTCTTCAATTAACGCTATTTGCGATCAGAAAAATCTAGCCAAAACCAGTAGAACCCCAGGTCGTACCCGACTGATTAACCTTTTTACGGTTGCCGATAAGAAGTATCTTGTAGATCTTCCTGGATACGGTTATGCTCAGGTTCCGGAAAACATGAAAAGACAGTGGCAGAAATCCATGACCGACTATCTGCAGCAGAGAAAGAGTCTCTGCGGTATTGTGGTTACCATGGATATCAGAACACCTCTTCGAGATCATGACCGCATGATTATCGACTGGTCTATTGCATCCAATCTGCCAGCCCTTATACTGCTGACCAAGGCAGATAAGTTTGGAATCAATAAACGCAAGGAAATGGTAGGCGAAGTCAGAACCGCTCTTTCAGAGTTCGGTGGCAACTTCAAGATTATCGCTTTCTCAGCACTTAAAAAGATTGGCATTGACGAAACCAGAGAAGTATTAAAGAACTGGTTCGATCTTGCACACACTGACAACGAATAAATTAAGACATTATGAAAAAAGGAACTCTCTACATCGTGTCAGCTCCATCAGGAGCAGGCAAATCATCACTAATTGACTCTATTTTAAAGAGATTCAATCTTGATGATTCATTAAGACTTTCTGTATCACATACCACACGTCAGCCAAGACCTGGCGAGGTTGATCATGTAAGCTATCACTTCGTAACAAATGAAGAGTTTGAAGCACTGATTGCCCGCGGAGCCTTCTATGAGTATGCCCATGTATTTGATCACTACTACGGTACCTCAAAGGAGATTGTTGAACAGTGGCTTAATGAAGGCAAGGATGTACTTTTAGACATCGACTGGCAGGGTGCAAGACAGATTAGAGAGCAGGCTCCTGATGCCAAGGGAATCTTCATTATTCCTCCTTCACTTGAAGAGCTTCACCGCAGACTTGTAAGCCGTGCAACCGATGCTCCAGAAGTAATCGAGAAGAGAATGAACAAGGCTATAAGCGAGATTTCTCATTACGACGAGTACGACTACGTCATCATTAATGATGATTTTGAGGAAAGTGTTCTGAATATGAGGTCAATCATTCTGGCTAACAGAGCCAAACTCGATAAAAAGAAGGAAGAAATATCAAAACTTTTTGATTTGAACAAAAACTAATTTGCTTGAATTGAGATTTTTTAGTGTATAATTGAGCCTGCTTTGTCGCTGGTAAAAGCAGGTCTTGTCTTCTAAGCTCCAAAAATACTAAAGAAAAGATCTCAATGTCACATTGGGATTGAGTATTTTTTGACTTAAAAAAGACATAGTTATACTGTTTTTTCTTCAGTTTAATTTTTTTGTCTTTACCAGAAACAAAATTATCACCTGCGTAGTGCAATAGTGATAATAAAGGTCAATACACCGCATAAGAATGTCTAATATATTGTATTAGACTATTTATCGGTATAGAATTTTCATATGAAGTAAGTAAAAGACTTTGTAAAGATAAGGGTCTTCGTTTACCTTCATATAAAAATGAAAAGTAAAGACAGACTTTAATCGTTTTAAAGGTACAGATTATGGCAAGAGTTACCGTTGAAGATGCTGTTAAGAAAGTTGGTAATCGTTTTGATTTAATTCTTCTTGCAGCCCGCCGTGCACGTCAGATTGCTTCAGGAAGCAATCCACTTGTAGAGGAAGATAAGGATAAGCCAACCGTAATTGCTCTTCGTGAGATCGAAGAAGGCTTAATTACTAAAGAATTCTTAGATAAGCAGGATAGAAAAGACCACCTACGTGATTCTTCTGTTCACCCTGCTGATAACGAATTTGCTCCTATTGATGGCGTAGAGATGTTTAGCTAATAGGAGCTCTCTATGGGGGAAGATAAGTGCTTTATTCCTAAATGTGAAGGTACGACTCCATTAGACCAAGCTTTATCTTCTCCTAACTTTCCTTACTATGAGCATCTAAGAGCGCAGCTCTGCTCATACCTTCCACAGAACCTCATAGATCAGATTGACCGATGTTTCTTCGTGGCTGATTTTGCCCATAAGGATCAGAAACGAGCATCAGGTGAGCCTTACATTATCCATCCTATCGCTGTAGCGACAGTTATTGCACAGCTGCATCTTGATGTTGAATCCATTGAGGCTGCTCTTCTGCATGACGTGGTCGAAGATACCATGGTAACAGAGCAGATGATTGAGGATGAATTCGGAGCAAATGTCAGGGCTTTAGTACAGGGCGTAACCAAACTGGATAAACTACGCTTCCAGGACTACAAAGAAGCTCAGATGGAAAACTTTAGAAAAATGATTCTGGCCATGACCAAGGATATCAGAGTTATTCTTCTAAAGCTTGCAGACAGAACCCATAATATGAGAACTCTGGGTGCGCTAAGACCAGACAAGCGCATCAGAATTGCAAAGGAAACTCTGGATGTCTTTGTTCCTATTGCAAACAGACTGGGTATTTCCGAGATCCGCCAGGAACTCGAAG
>JAEEGL017299424.1_pt1 | contig 10111 bp, 7 predicted proteins | sample 9134231 | NCBI WGS metagenome assembly JAEEGL01 (sample SAMN16246548, study PRJNA631951) | gut metagenome | biome: gut microbiome; feature: rumen; material: fiber-attached | host: Bos | place: Iran: Karaj | collected 2018-10 | reverse complement strand
TGTAAACGGAGCATCCACGGAGAACGGTGAGGGCGTATCCAACATCGTACAGATGAACGAGCAGACCGATTCCGTATCCGGAAATATCGAGAAGATCGCAGAGGCAAATAAGGCCAATGTCGAGAATCTTGAGAAGATAGTAAATCAGTTCTAATGTGACAGTGGGGACGGTGAGTCAGAAAGAACCGTCCCCACTGACTCCTACTTAAACCTAAACCCTATGCCGTAGACGGCTTCGATATGATCGATTCCGTCTGCGGCTTCTAATTTCTTGCGGATATTGCTGATGTGCTGCTTAAGGGATCTTTCGGTGCAGTCGGGAGTCGAATCCGCGATGCGGTCGAGAATTGTATTTCTTCCTAAGGGGCGCTCGGCGTTGATCATTAATATATTTAAGATTGCAGCTTCGGTTCTGGTAAGGGTGATTTCCGTACCTGATATATTTGCGATATTAAGCTCGGTATCAAGGGATACTCCGCAGGCGCTGGTGACGTTTTCTTTTGCGGGATCATTTGCAGTACTGACGCCGCTTGCCTGAGCTTTGGACATTCTGAGAGCAACTGCAATCCTTGCGATGAGCTCCGAGATAACAAAGGGCTTGGTTATATAATCGGCTGCTCCTTCGTAGAGCAGCTTTACTTTTCCTTCTATATCGGTCTTGGCACTGAGTATGATCACCGGAATTCCGCAAGTCTTAGCCAGAACTTCTTCACCCGTAAGGCCGGGAAGCATGAGATCCAGGAGGATCAGATCCGGTTTTTCTTTTTCCATGACCATAAGAGCCTCGGTGCCGGAATAGGCACGAAGCGCACTGTAGCCCTCGGATTCCAGGGCTTCCTGAACCATGTTGCCGATGGTCACGTCGTCATCGACTATCAGAATTTTAGAAGTATTATTCATGTTTATATCCTTTGCGAGGAGTCACGACTGACAATTCTACCATATTCTGATAAAATGGCAAAAGATTATGAAAAACAAATTCTTTGATAAAACCGAAACAAGCTTTTACAAAAATGTCTTTACACTAGCACTTCCCATAGCGCTTCAAAGTCTCATCACCGTTGGCGTCAACATGCTTGATACCATCATGGTTGGCTCGCTTCCGGGAAATGCATTATTTTCTACCAATTTGGCGAATTCTTTTATCTCCATATATCAGATCCTGTGCATGGGTCTGGGAATGGGCGCATCTGTTCTGGTATCCAGATATTACGGTATGAAAGAAAACGGAGATGAGCCTGAAAAAGCAGAGCATGCACTGAGACAGACGGTGTGCCTGATGCTGAGGCTTACACTTTTCCTTGCTGCGCTTTTTGCCCTTGCAACTGCCTTTATACCCGGCACCATCATGAGGATGTACTCGGATCTTGACGATGTAATAAATCTTGGATGCATGTATTTTAAGTGGTCAGTGCCTACGTACTTTTTTGTCGGATTATCACTGACAGTTACCATCGCACTCAGAAGTGTGCGTCAGGTAAAGCTTCCCTTCCTTGTATCCATCGGTGCTTTCAGTATTAATCTCTGCGCCAACTACATATTCATCTTCGGAAAATTCGGAGCACCCCGTATGGAAGTTGCGGGTGCGGCTCTTGGTACACTTATTGCAAGAATATTTGAGGCATCCATGATCGTTGGATACCTTCTCTTCGTAGATAAGAAGATCGGCTTCAGAATCAAGCACATGCTGATGGAAACAAGATCCATCATCGGCGAATATATCAGGATCAGTATTCCCGTTCTTATCAGTGACGGAATACTTGCCATCGGAAATAACACCGTGACCATGGTTATCGGAAATCTCGGCCCCATAATCGGATCCGCTAACTCCATCACCGGTCCCACCCAGCAGCTCTCAACCGTTGTTGTTCAGGGCGTATGTCAGGCCGGCGCCATCGTCACAGGTCAGACTCTGGGCACCGGTCAAAAAGAAAAAACCATGAAGCAGGGGTTTCTTTTCTTCGGACTGGGATTGGGACTCGGACTGCTTTCGGCGCTGTTTATCATGCTGGTAAAGGGGCATGTTATTGCCATGTACACCGGAGTTGAAGGGGAAGCTAAGGTTGTGGCAAACGACCTGATGATCGCAATCTCGCTCATCATTGTTTTCCAGGCAACCAACTCCATCATGACAAAGGGCGTGCTTCGCGGCGGCGGTGATACCAAGATGCTGATGCTTGCGGACAACATCTTCCTGTGGACCATTGCGATTCCTCTGGGATATCTTGCAGGTTATGTGTTCCACCTGCCTGCGTTCTGGATCTACATCTTCCTTAAGTCGGACCAGATCGTAAAGACATTGTGGGCGTTCCTGAGACTCAGAAGCGGAAAGTGGATTAAGAAGATTACTACGGGAAAGCAGTGAACGAGAAGATAAGCAGAAAAATTTCATTACTGAGTTTGTTATTTGTGGGGATCATTGTCCTGTTCCATTCGGAATTCAGGTATAATCATCCCCTTATTAATGACCTGACCACGGCCGCCAATTCTTTCTTTTTCTGCGTATCCGCTTTCTTTTTTTACAGAAGTAAGAAAGATGCTTTAACCAAGTTGAAGAGAAGAGTTTCAACGCTCCTTCTTCCCTTTTTTCTCTGGAACCTGATCTATCTCATCGTCAGAGTTTTTCAGGACGAGATAAACCCGTTGACCATTTTGGAAACATTCACCATCGATCCGCTTTGTACGGCATCCTGGTATTTGCTTTCGCTTTTTATTCTGCTTTTGCCCGGACATTTCATCACGAAGCTCCTGGCAAAAAAATACGGAGCGCCGGCTTTCTTAGTCATCGGTGCTCTGATCTCTCTTTTCGGATATGCATTATTTCCTGAGTTTCTTCTTAAGATTTCCTTTGCGGGTGCATACCTGGTGAGAATATGTGAGTACGTATTTTCTTATTCCATCGGCGCTGCCATTGGTTTCTGTTATGAGAATAAAATATCGGTGGGAGTTAAGAATGTAGCCGCAGGCCTGATCATGACCGCAATGATACTGGTTCCTCTTAAGTTTGATCTCGCATCGTATATCAGATGGTTTCTGTGCGTGATCCTTCCTTTGACCTTCTGGGAGGCTGTTCCGGACTCTCTTTTTTCCGGTGAGGGTTTAGTGAAATTCATCACTGCGCCTGCGTTTTTCCTGAACATGACCCATCCCATGCTTTTGTATTTCATTGGCTTTTTGACGGTGCGCCTGCAGGTTTCTAACGCAAATCTCCGCGAGATCATCAGACTCGTGCTTGCCTGCACGGTTTCTTATATTCTTTTTTATCTCATGAAAAAAGCTTTGCCGAAAGTTCTCTGTATTATCATAGGTAACAGAATATAGGTCCCCACTGTCACCTTGCGAACATTTGTTCGAAAATACATGGACATCCCCCTCTCAAAATGATATAATTGCGATGTTTGCGGGAGGAAGGTATGCACTTTGTAGATGCTAAAGGATTGCTCACCGGAAGCGGCGGGCATTTCGGAATGAATATATATCGCGGATGCTCTCACGGGTGCATTTATTGCGACAGCAGAAGCAAGTGCTATCAGTTTACTCACCCCTTCGAAGACATCGAGGTAAAACAGAACGCTCCGCAGCTTCTTGAATCCGCACTTAAGTCCAAGAGAAAAAAGTGCATGATCGGAACGGGAGCCATGTCCGACCCATATATGCACTGCGAGGAAAGTCTGGGGCTCACGAGAAAGTGCCTTGAGATCGTCTCGAAATACGAATGCGGAATCGCGGTTCAGACCAAGTCCGACAGGATTCTCAGAGATATAGACCTTCTTGATGAGATCAATCGCAAAGCCAAGGCTGTGGTACAGATAACACTCACAACCTACGACGATGATCTGTGCAAGATCTTGGAGCCCAATGTCTGCAATACCAAGAGGCGTATCGAAGTCCTTGAGAAAATGCATGAACGCGGCATTCCCACAATTGTGTGGCTTACTCCCATTTGTCCCTTTATCAATGACACGCCGGAGAATATAACAGCTATCCTGAAGGAGTGTTCGAGAGTAGGTGTTAAAGGAGTGATCTGTTTTGACATGGGGCTTACCCTTCGTGACGGCGACAGGGAATATTACTACGCCGCACTGGATAAGCATTTTCCCGGACTTAAGGAAAAATACATCGCCCGCTACGGCAATGCGTACGAGATTCCTTCGCCCCATGCAGGGGAGCTGATGAATCTTTTTAAGAACATATGTAAAGAACGAGGTATGCTCTACAGACCCGAAGATTGTTTTGGTTTCATGCACGAACTGCCTGACAGATACGAACAACTCAGTTTTTTCTGATTTTTACTATCCGATGGAGATACGATCATGCTTGATTTTCTTATGAGACATCAGACGGATGTAATGCTTGCGCTGAGCAGCATCTGTGCCATGACGACATTTTTCGTCTTTTTGACAGGTTCGCTTGAAAAAGGCAGAAAAATCTCGCTTATGATAATGGAAATCGGCGGCATGATCCTGCTCCTGTTTGAGATGTTTTCATACATCTACAAAGGGGACATGAGTGAACTCGGATATTGGATGGTTCGCATAGGCAATTTCATGACCTTTGCGATGATGCCGGTACTCATGGGCGGATTTGCGTTTTATCTTACCGATCTTCTGAAGAACGATGTCGGAATTAAAGAGATCCCTAAGCGTCTGAAATCAATCTACGTTCTTGTCGTTATAAGTGAGATACTTATCATCGGAAATATCTTCGGCAAGTACTATTATGTGATCGATGAGCAGAATACGTATCATCGTTCATGGGCTTTCGTGGTCTGTTATGTAATACCGCTGGTTGTTCTTGTAATTCTTCTGACGGTAATTTGTCAGTATTATAAGAGGATCAACAAAGATATCAGGATCTCCCTCCTTCTTTTCACGATAGCTCCCTTTGTGGGTTCTTTGATTCAGTTCTTTATATACGGACTGTCCATAACCGACATTTTTATAGTCGGTACCTGCGTAATGCTCTATGTGTTTGTGCTGATTGATCTTAATCACGCCAAAGAGGCCAAAGAGAGAACAGAGCAGAAGAACAGAGAGCAGATGGAGATTATTTCTACCATCGCGAATATTTATAATTCGATGTTCGAGCTTGATCTGGAAAAGAATACTTTTCGTGAGATCCGTGCCGGTTATTTATCCGCTGATGAGATAGCAGGGGATAAACAGATGGATCTTCAGCAGATGATTGATGCAGCCATCAATAAAACAGTAGATGCATCATGCATGGATGAGGATCTTTTAGAGTCGATGACTCTCAGCACCATAGACGACAGGATGCGGGATACGGATATATGGACAAGGGAGGTCATGAATCCGGAAAAGAAATGGAGACGTGGACGTATCATCGTATCCAAGAGAAATGAAGACGGAAAGATTGCACGTATTCTGTGGGTATCGGAGGATATAGACAAAGAGAGAAAAGAGAGAGAAAGACTTAAAGATGTATCGGAGCGCGCAGTTGCCGCAAATGAGGCAAAATCAGCGTTCCTGTCAAACATGTCTCACGAGATACGTACTCCCATCAATGCCGTTCTCGGTATGAACGAGATGATACTCAGAGAATGTGAGGATGAGAATATCCTTACTTATGCTTCGAGTATCAAGACATCCGGATCCACTCTTCTTGGACTGATCAATGATATACTTGATTTTTCCAAGATCGAGGCAGGTAAAATGGAGATAATTCCGGTTGAATATGAGCTTTCTTCGGTTATCAACGATCTTGTAAATATGACCCGCACAAAAGCTGATGATAAGGGTCTTGCACTGAAACTTGAAATAAATAAAGACATACCGAATACTCTGTTTGGCGATGAGGTAAGGATCAAACAGGCCGTTACGAATATACTCACAAATGCGGTCAAATATACCGAAAAAGGAAGTGTTACCTTTACTGTAAGCTTTGATAATTCGAGCCCGGATAATGAAAAGATCGGGTTAATGTTTTCGGTTAAAGATACCGGAATCGGTATAAAAGAAGAGGATATGGATAAACTGTTCTCAAAGTTTGACCGTATCGAGGAAAAGCGTAATCGAAATATCGAAGGTACCGGTCTCGGAATGAGCATAACCCAGCGGCTTTTGGAGATGATGGGTTCAACTCTTGAAGTGGACAGTGTCTACGGAGAGGGCTCTGATTTTCATTTTGTTATAGAGCAGAAAGTTGTTAACCGGGATCCCATCGGAGATTACGAAACTTCATACAAGGCGTCTTTGTCCGGACGTACGAAATATAAAGAAAAGTTTACGGCACCTGAAGCGGATGTTCTTGTAGTTGATGACACTGCCACCAATCTTGAGGTATTTAAGAATCTCCTTAAACGTACCAAAGTGCGGATCGATACCGCATCAAGTGGAAAAGAATGCCTGAAAATGTCCGCGGAAAAGAAGTATGATATTGTGTTTCTCGATCATATGATGCCCGACAAGGACGGTATAGAGACGTTGCATGAAATGCGGGATCTTACGGATAATCCCAACAGGACAACAACTGCTGTATGTCTGACCGCAAATGCCATAAGCGGTGCAAGGGAGAAATATATTTCCGAGGGCTTTGATGATTATCTGACCAAACCCATAGATGCCGACAAACTCGAGGAAATGCTTATTAAGTTTCTTCCGGAGGAAAAAGTTGTTTTATCAGGAGATGAGGGTGAACCTCAGGAGGAAGAAAAACCGCTTCCGGATTGGCTCCTGCAGTGTGAAGGAATCGATACCGAGCAGGGAGTTAAAAACTGCGGCGGAACTGAAGCGTATTTATCTGTCCTTGAAAGATTTCATTCTGCTGTAAGTGATAAGGCGGATGAGATAGAATACTTTATATCCGGTAATGATATCAAGAATTACACTATCAAAGTTCATGCACTCAAATCCTCTGCCCGGATAATCGGTGCTATGGATCTTTCCGAAAAAGCAAGACTGCTTGAGGAAGCCGGAAATGAAAACAATATAGATTACATTAAAGAAAATACGGCAGAATTGCTGAGCCGGTATCGTTCTTATATAAATATACTTTCGGCTGTCTCAGAGAAATCCGAAGATTTGCCGGATATACCCGGAGAAATGCTGACTGATGCTTATGGCGGACTGTCGGAATTTGCTCAGATACAGGATTACGAACTTGCCCGCATGGTAGTGGATTCACTTAAAGAGTACAGACTTCCCGAAACCGACGAAGATCGTTTTGAGCGCATTGAGTCAAAACTTGCACTCATGGATTGGGATGGAATAAGGGAAATTCTTAAAGAGGTAGAATAATTCACCGGAGGAGATAGTCATGTTTCGCAGAGTGCTCATTGTAGCGGCAACAGAGGGTTTTATTGTAAAGGGGATTGAAACCAAACTAAAAAACATAGGGGTCGATTCCGTCTATTCATCACCCTGGATGAAAGATCTGGACGGGAAACTTAGCGAAGCGGATCTTGTACTGCTTTATACGGATGACAAAGTGGCAGAGTATGCCACCGGTCTTGTGTATATCAAGGACAGATGTGCCGAACTTGATGAACAGGTCATTGTGATAGGCGCCAAACTTGAATTTGATATCATTAAAGGATTCATTCCCGAAAGTCAGATATTCAAATTCTATGAGAGACCTCTTGATATGGATGAGTTATTAAATGATATCGAGAAGTATCTTGAAAACGAAGCACAGTATGCAAGACGCAAAAGCATCCTGATAGTGGATGATGATGTGAACTATATGAGCATGGTAATGGACTGGCTTAAGGATAAATACCGTGTCGCTACTGTTAACTCCGGTATGCAGGCCATTAAGTGGCTTGCCAAAAACCACGCTGACCTGATCCTTCTTGACTATGAGATGCCTGTGACAACCGGTCCTCAGGTCCTTGAGATGATCAGATCGGATGATACATTGGCAGATCTTCCTGTAATGTTCCTGACGGGTAAAAGTGACAAGGAAAGTATTATGAATGTGCTTGCACTTAAGCCTGCAGGTTATCAGCTCAAATCAAACAGCAAGGAACAGCTGCTGCTTAATATCGAACAATTTTTTCTTGCACAGAAAAAATTATGATGCTTGATTGTATTAGTAAACAAATATGGATTTCAAATTACATTCTGAATATAAACCGACAGGAGATCAGCCACAGGCTATCGATGAGCTTGTAGAGGGCTTTAAAGCCGGAAACCAGTTCCAGACGCTTCTTGGAGTAACGGGTTCCGGTAAGACCTTCACCATGGCCAATATTATTGAGCGTCTTAATAAGCCCACGCTGATCATCTCTCATAACAAGACCCTTGCGGGCCAGCTCTACGGCGAGATGAAGGAATTCTTTCCTGAAAACGCCGTTGAGTATTTTGTATCCTACTACGATTACTACCAGCCCGAGGCATATGTACCCCAGTCTGATACATACATCGCCAAGGATTCTTCCATAAATGATGAGATTGACAAACTGAGACTTTCCGCCACCGCATCCCTGGCTGAGCGCAAGGATGTTATTGTGGTTGCCTCTGTTTCATGTATCTATGGTCTGGGTTCACCCGACGAATATAAGGGCATGATCCTGTCACTCAGGCCCGGTCAGACCATCGACAGGGACGAAGTGGCCAAGACCATGATCTCCATGCAGTACGAACGTAACGACTTGGAAAAGAAACCGGGACTCTTTCGCATAAACGGCGATATCCTGGAGTACTATCCCGCTCAGGGCGGTGATTATCTCATCAGGATCGAGTGGTTCGGAGACGAGATCGACAGGATCTTAGAGATTGATCCCGTTAATGCCAAGCCCGTGGCCCAGCTGGAACACATCGCTGTTTTCCCTGCATCACACTATGTCGTAAGCCGTGACGCACTTTTAAAGGGGTGCGACGCAATAGAAGAAGAGTTAAAAGAGAGAATCAAGTACTTTAAAGGAGAAGACCGTCTCATTGAAGCACAGCGAATTTCCGAGAGGACAGGATTCGATCTTGAGATGCTCAGGGAAACTGGATTTTGCTCGGGTATCGAGAATTACTCAAGACACCTGAACAATCTTCCCGCAGGTGCTCCTCCTCTTACTCTTATGGACTTCTTCCCCGATGATTTTCTGATCATCATCGACGAGTCCCACATGACCATACCTCAGATAAGAGCCATGTACGCAGGAGACAGATCCCGTAAGACAACTCTGGTTGACTACGGCTTCAGACTTCCTTCTGCTCTTGATAACAGACCGCTTAATTTCGAAGAATTCGAATCACATATAGACCAGATGCTTTTTGTTTCAGCGACCCCTTCCGATTATGAAGCGGAGCATGAACTCTTAAGAGCTCAGCAGGTCATTCGTCCCACGGGACTTCTTGATCCTCAGGTTGATGTTCGTCCTACTTTCGGACAGATCGACGATCTGATTTCAGAGATTAGAAAAGAAGTCGCGAATAAGCATAAGGTTCTTGTTACTACCCTTACCAAGAAGATGGCCGAGGATCTTACGGATTATCTGAAGGAAGCGGATATCAGAGTTAACTACATGCACTCCGATATCAAGGCTCTTGAAAGAACCAAGATCATCCGCGATATGAGAACAGATGTATTCGATGTTCTGGTAGGAATCAACCTGCTCAGAGAAGGTCTCGATATTCCCGAGATCACTCTTGTTGCTATAATCGATGCGGACAAGGAAGGCTTCCTTCGTTCGGAAACATCGCTTATCCAGACCATCGGACGAGCTGCAAGAAACTCCGAAGGTCATGTAATAATGTATGCCGACACCATAACCCGTTCCATGCAGGCGGCAATTGATGAGACTAACCGCAGGCGTGAGATTCAGATGGCATACAACGAGGCTCACGGCATAACGCCCAAGACCATCGAAAAGGCAGTCCGCGATCTTATCAGCATTTCCAAGAAGGTGGATGCCGACGATGTTAAGTGGAAGAAGGATCCCGAATCCATGTCGAAAAAAGAACTCAAAGAGCTCATTCAGCAGACGGAAAGTGCAATGCGCAAAGCTGCTGCGGAGCTGGATTTCGAAAGAGCCGCGATGCTGCGTGATGAACTGTTTGAACTGAAGACTAATCTGGGATGAGAGAAACAGGGGGACGGTTCTGCCGTTTCAATGGTTCGAATCCCCAAAAGAAAGGTATAGAAATGGCTGCAAAGA
>JAEEGL015973949.1_pt1 | contig 10111 bp, 12 predicted proteins | sample 9134231 | NCBI WGS metagenome assembly JAEEGL01 (sample SAMN16246548, study PRJNA631951) | gut metagenome | biome: gut microbiome; feature: rumen; material: fiber-attached | host: Bos | place: Iran: Karaj | collected 2018-10 | reverse complement strand
CCGTTCCCGCAAACATCGCCAGAAATATGGAAAAGAAGGGAATGTTCTGATAAAACGCCATTTATTTTCCCTCCATTTTGATCTTTAAGGAGATCTCATCCAGATCCAGCGTCTGATATCTGCGGTAAAGCCGGATCGTTAAGGACAGCATCAGGGCTGTAACGGATACGGAAACGACGATACCCGTCAGCACAAGTCCTGCGGGGATCGGGTTGATATAAGCATTCGAAGACTGTACGCCGTTTGTTACGATCGGCGCGAGGCGTCCGGTAATATATCCTTTTTCGGCAAGAAACAGATATACGGCGGAATCCATGATATTTAAGCCGATGATCTTTTTGATCAGATTCTTTTGCAGGAGCAGATTGGAAAGACCGATGGCAAACAGGATCATCGCAACCGCTTCACCGTAATTGACAAACAAATTGCTTCCCATCAGAATTCTCCTTTACGAAACATCGCATAAAAAGCATACATCGTGCAGGTGACCACCATGCCGACGCAGATATTCAACACAAAGATCAGACCGCTGCTTAAGATCGCGCCCGGTGTACCGAGCGGGATGATACTGTGCAGTCCGTTGGCTCCCGTATAAAAAGAATAGGCCTTGGATACACAATAAACCGTCAGGGCAATGAAGCTGAGCCATTTATAGGTCTTTTCGGTAAAGAAGCGCTCGGTCTTTTCAAATCCGAACGTAATGCTGTAGAGGATCAGGCCGGCGCCCATGATCGCGCCGCCGGAAAATCCGCCGCCCGGTCCGAGATGTCCGTTTAAGATCACATAGAGTCCGAATACAAAGATCACCGGCACCAGAACTTTCGCAACGGTTTTCAGGATATTGTCGCTTTCCGGCTCATATTTTTCCTCATCCGGATCCTCTTTCATATCCAGTTCGTTATGCATCTTTTTATTTTTCCGAAGCAGGATCAGAACGGTAATGGTCGCAACGAACAATACATTGGATTCGCCAAAGGTATCAAAAGCCCTGTAGTCTAAGATCATTCCCGTTACGATATTGACTGCGCCCGTTTCCTGCAGGCCTTTCTCGATATATCTTTGCGATACCTCGTTGTTTGCCGGATTGTCCGGATTCCCGTTTGGCGGAAGATGAGAGACCGTCAGCAAAAGGATTGCGATCAACAGCAGCACCCAGATCACGGAGGTGATCTGAAAAACCACTCTGAACAGTTTTACACCCGTATTCTTCTCGGTATCGTACAGCTGCGCATTCATTCTGGCATAATCCTGCATGCGCTCTTCAAACTGTTCCCGTGTCTCCTGTTTCAGCTCCTGGGGCTTCATTTCCAGATTTCCGAGATAGGGATCAACGCTTCCGTCCATCCATTCTTGAAAGGAGATCGCTCTTTTATCTTTGTGGGAAGGGCGGAGTTTACTCATTTTCCTCATCTCCCTTCACGGCACGGATCCTTTTGAGCGTCACAAAAAACAGGATCGTGGTCACGCCGGCGCCGACCGCCGCTTCCGTGATCGCAAGATCCGGGGATTCCAGAATGATCCAGATGATGGACATGATCAGACTGAACGCCATATAGATAATGATCGAATTTAACAGGCTTTTGGAAAAGCTGACCGATATGGCACATACCAGAAGGATTGCCAGTAAGATGTAATTGATAATGTCCATGCTATCCCTCCGTTTTGTTTTTTTCTTCTTCCAAAAGATCATCTTCGTCGATGATCGCATCGGTTTCATAATGGGTATGCGCCTTTTCGTTGGTCTCCACTTCCAGATTCATGATCAGGTGCGAGGAGACCGGGGATGAAAAGAACAGAAAAACGACGACCAGCAGAAGTTTCAGGCTGGTAAAATTAAAACCGGAATAGATGATCAGCCCCGCCATACACAGCATCATGGCCAGCGTATCTCCGATCGCTGCCGCATGCATCCGGTTCATGATGAAGTTAAAGCGGTTGACGCCGTAAATCTCAACGGCAAAAAGCAACAGACCGCCGAAAATAAAAACTGCTGCCAGGATTGTCCGGATCATTGCGGGCCCTCCTCTTTTGCTTTTCGTTTTCTGTAAATGCCCAGATAGATCTTTGTCAGCATGACTACCGCAAGGAAGCTGATCATGGCATAAATGATGCAGATATCCGCCAGATACCCTTCCTCCATCATCACGCAGAGCATGGCGATGATCACCATGACGATCGTTCCCATCATGTTTACGGATACGATCCTGTCCGCGATCGACGGGCCGATCACGGCACGGATCAGGCAGATCAGCAAAAAGATCACAAGGATTCCGATTGCGATCATCAGGATCTGATTCATAGGCCCTCCTCCAGTCTGTACAGGATTTCGGCCAGACGTCCGCCGTTGATGTCCTCGGTATAGGAACGCTCCAGGGCATGCACCGTATACCGGTTGCCTTCCTGCTTCACAGTGATCGTTCCCGGTGTCAGGGTTATGGAATTCGCATAAAGAACCTGTGCGATATTTGTCTTAAAATGCATGGTAAAAGTGATCAGAACCGGCTCGATCTCATAACGTGACGTCAGGATCCATTTTGCGGTGATCAGATTTGCTTTGATGATCTCAAGGAGAAGGTTTAACACGAACCAGAGAAAAAGACCTGCTTTTTTGATGCACAGCAGATCTTTTCGTACGGAAAACCCCATAAATCTGCATGCAAACAGATAAACCGCTCCAGCGATCAAAATACCGAATAATATGATTTCCAGCGTGATCTTTCCGTTAAAGATCACCCATGCCGCAAGCAGCAGAAGAAACATTTTCAGCCCCTCTTGTTTCCTGTCCGATTATTCATGTATCATACAACATTTCAATAGGAAATAAAAGTTTTATTTTCTTGTGTTTTCCTGTATTATTTTTTACAATGATAGAAAGAAAATGCCTGTGGGGAGAAAATATGGGGCAGACAAAACGTTTGTATTACCTGGATATGGTAAAAGGGCTTGCCATCATCCTGGTTGTTTTAGGTCATATCGAATACATTTCGGATCCGCTAAGAGTCTGGATCTCCTCTTTTCATATGCCGGTATTTTTTATCGTATCGGGGATCCTGATCCGCTATAAAAATGAAACGGACCGGGATCTGTCTTTGCTGCTGCAGAAAAGATCACGGGGGATCCTGATCCCGTATTTCTGGTTCAGCCTGCTCTACTTTTTTATCGATATCTTCAATGTCTGGTACGGCAAGATCACAAAACCGGAATTTATCAAAGATCTGATCGGCTCTTTGACCTTTTACGGCGTTTCCGTTCTCTGGTTCCTGCCGGCGCTGTTTATTGCCCAGATTGTCTTCTGTTTTCTGACAAAAAAACTCCCGAAATGGGCATCGGTCCCTCTGATCATCATACTTGCGATCGTCTCATATCTGGGACAGTTATACATCAGCGGAATTTATGATGCGAATGCTTCGAACCTTTTCGTGACATCGCTGATCGATCTGCTGCGCGTATTCTTAAGGGGATTCATCGCATCCTCGTTTGTGATGATCGGATACTATGCATGCCCCGTCATCCACAAGAAAGAAACCTTTTCCATCCTGCAGCTTCTTTTGGGCATCCTGTTCTTTTTGGCGAACCTGGTGCTTTCCCAGATCAACGGATGCATTGATTTTCACTATATTATCCTGAACAATGTGCCGCTGTTCTATCTGTGCGCATTTTTAGGATCGTTTGCCCTGATCCTGATCTGTAAGAACATGAAGGAATTAAAGCCGCTCTGTTTCTTCGGCAAAAATTCCCTGACCGTCATGGCCACCCATGTGAATACCTATCTGCTGTATGCGGCGATCCTTTTGTCCTGGCAGATCGACAGGATCGTGACAAGAGCCAAAAGCTATATTTTTATCTTTAATATCATGGCGCTTACGTTTCTGTTTGAAGCGATCGTCATCGTGATCATCAACCGCTTTTTCCCGTTTGTTCTGGGGAAAGGCAGGCTGTTTAAAAAACATTCGCAGGAAAACGGAGTATGATAAAAGGACGTTTACACTATTTTGATACGGCAAAAGGGATCGGCATTTTTCTGGTCCTTCTGGGGCATCTGCAGGGAACCTGGTTTTTCTCGCTCTCTCCCTACATCCTGCCCCTCTGCACCTGGATCTTTTCGTTTCACATCCCGCTGTTTTTTCTGATCAGCGGAATGCTGATCCGGTATAAAGACGATCCTGCAAAAGATCTGAAAACGCTCTTCCTGAAAAGATTTAAGGGGATCATGATCCCCTATTTCTGGTTCAGCTTTTTCTATCTTCTGGTGGTGCTCTACTCTCTGCTGACCGGCTTCATCAAGCCGCAGTCGTTTTTCATTCAGGTATGGTATGTCCTTGGCATGTACGGCATGAACGTTTTATGGTTTCTGCCGGCGCTGTTTTTCGGGGAAATGCTGTTTTTGCTCCTAAGAAGCAGGTTTTCCGATAAGATCCTGCCTTTTGCGATCCTCATTCTTACCGCGCTGGCAACGCTTGCTGATCTCTTCGTCAAAAAATGGTGTCCGCTGATCCCCGATGCCTTTTTTGCCGTGCGCGCGGAGGAACTGTTTACGACGCTGCTGCGTCCCGTTTTTGCAGCTGCCTTTATCACGATCGGCTATTATGCATTTGCGCTGTTTCGTCAGAGGGAAAAAGCAAACCCTGTCGAGCTTCTGACCGCTGTCGCGCTGATCCTTTTGAACATTTTCGTCCATCCGTACAACGGAGGCGTGGATTTCAGATCCCTTGTGCAGAACAATATCGCGTTGTATTACCTGTGCGCGCTTTCGGGTTCCTTCGGACTGATCCTGCTCTGCAAGAACCTGCCCGCGATCAGACCCGTTACTTACTGGGGCGTCAATTCCCTGATCGTCATGGCCGTTCACAACAACGAAACCGTGTTGTTTTACGGCATGAAACTGGCTATGTATGCCAATCAGTTTCTGACAAGGGCCAGAGGCTATATCAGTTATCTGATCGTGGTGGTGACCATCAGCCTTTACGTTACGCTGATGATCTTCCTGATCACGCGGTTTTTCGGCTTTTTGATCGGAAAGCCATCCGTATTTGACAGACTATTCACAAGAAAGAATACAGAGAAATGAGACTCAGAAACATCACCGGATCCAGAGAGGTGATCGCAAAAAGCCCTTTTGTGATCCATGATCCCGAACAATTTAAAGGCCGCTTTTCCGAGGCCGTCTTTCACAATGACCATGAGATCCATTTGGAGATCGGCATGGGAAAAGGCCGCTTTCTGATGGAACTTGCCGCTGACAATCCTAAGATCAATTATATCGGGATCGAAAAATACTCTTCCGTTTTGCTGCGCGCGATCCAGAAAATGGAACAGCTTGAGACGCCGCTTCCCAATCTGGTCTTTATCCGTATGGATGCGGAGAATATCACCGATGTTTTTTCAGAAGGCGAGATCGCCAAGATCTATCTGAACTTTTCGGATCCCTGGCCCAAAGAACGTCATAAAAACCGCAGGCTCCCGTCACAGGCTTTTCTGAAAAGATATGACAGGATCCTGTCAAAGGACGGCACGGTGGAATTTAAAACAGACAACAAAGAGCTGTTCTCGTTTGCTTTGGAAGAAGCGGAAGAAGCGAACTGGAAGATCAACGGCTGCACTTACGATCTTCACAAAGACGAAGCCATGAATGCCGGAAATATCATGACGGAATATGAAGAACGTTTCTCCTCGGCAGGCAATCCGATCTGTAAATGCATCCTGTCACGCATTTTCACCATCTTTATCGTCTCTCTATTACTCTCCTCCATGCTGTTGACCGAATCGGTCAAGGCAGTAAATACCGTACCGACCGAAGAACAGGTACTGGCGGCGGAAGAGCGCAAGAAAATGCGGATCGAAAGCAACGAGATCTCCGACTGGCCGGAGGGACCGCTTCTCGGCGCCAAATCCGCCATCCTGATGGAAGCCGATACCGGCGTGATCCTGTATGAAAAAAACATCCATGAAAAGCTGTATCCCGCCAGTACAACGAAACTCATGACCGGACTTCTTGCCCTTGAAAACTCCGGTATGGACGATGTTGTGACCTTTTCCCACGATTCGATCTTCAACATTGAACGTTCCTCGAGCCGGATCGGGATCGATGTCGGGGAAAAACTGTCCATGGAAGAGTGTTTATACGGCCTGCTGCTCGGATCCGCCAACGAAGTAGCCTATGCGATCGCGGAATACATCGGCGGCACTTATGACCACTTTGTCGAAATGATGAACAACCGCGCACAGTCTCTCGGCTGCAAGGATACGCATTTCTCAAATGCAAACGGCCTTCCCTCCCCGGATCACTACACTTCGGCCTATGATCTTGCGATCATCGCAAACGAATGCTTTAAAAACGATTCCCTTGCCACGATCTCCGGAACGACAAGATATACGATCGAACCCACAAACAAGCAGCCGGAAAAACGGGTTTTGGACAATCACCATCTGATGCTGCCGGGATTTAAATATGAATATGAAGGGGTGATCTGCGGAAAGACCGGTTATACTTCCGAGGCGAGACAGACGCTCGTAACGCTGGCGCAGCGTGGGGATATGCGGCTGATCTGTGTGATCATGATGGAAGAAGCACCGGATCAGTTCATCGATACGCAGAAACTGTTTGATTACGGCTTTAACCAGTTTCAGAAATGCAATGTTTCCGAAAACGAAAAGAAATACATGCTCGACAGCGCCACATTCTTTCATACCAATCTGGACATCATCGGCTCTTCGAAGCCGATCCTGTCGATCAATCCGAACGGATCCGTCGTGATCCCGAAATCTGCTGATTTTTCTGCTTCCGATGTGGAGATCGCCTATTCCGACAAATCCTCAAAAGAGGTGGCAACGCTGACTTACCGTTTCCACGATCATTTTGTCGGGGAAGCCGCCATCGATTATGCGGATAACAGTACCCGGACCTTTGAATTCTCCAATATCATCATAGACTCTTCAAAAGTCATTCCGCAGAAAGTACTTCCGGACCACAGGATCATTTTCGTGGATACCGGAATGCTGGTACTTCGCATTGTCATTTGTCTCATCGGGGTTTTTGCGATCCTGTTTGTGATCTTTCTGATCCGGAAATACTTCACCTCCGAAAAGAGGCGGAACAGATTGAAACGCAAAAGGATCCGGAAATGGAATAAGAAACTGTTTTAGTGTCTGTTTTCTTTCTGCGCTTTTCTTTTCAGGGCACGCTGTTTGCGGAGTTTGTCCTGCTTCTCCCAGATCTCCATCGCTTCTTCGGGAGAAACCCGTTTCGTTGTCTTTACAACATAAACATTCCCGTCTTCCGTTTTCTTCATCCGGACTTTGCCCTTTAGATATCCATGTTTCTTGCAGTAAGACAGGCTGTAATAATGCTTTCCGTTTACGGAAAACCATTTGATCTTCTTTTTCGCGTTGCGGCCGCAGACATAGCATTTTGTGGCGCTGACGTCTTCATCCTCCATGGCGGTGAATTTGTCAGGAAACTCTCTGGAAATGTACTTCGCGTAGGTTTTGAATTTGACCCGGACTTCTTCCCGTTTGCTCTGCGGGACCATGAACACATCATAGGAAACATATTTTTCCACAGCAGGGTTCTTCCGGTTGATCTCCATAAAGACTTTGGCCGTATAATAGGCATCACTGTATGCTCTGTGAAACGGAATGTCTTTTTCGATCTGCAGATAATCCACAGCATATTCCAAAGCTCTTCTGGCCTTGCCGTCCTCGTAGGTTAAGGAAAAGAACTTCTGGATGTCAAAATACTTTAAAGGCCCTGCGGAAAGCTCATCCATTCCGTAGTAGCACATGTTTTTCTGCAGTTCGGTAAGATCCAGGGTTCCCCAGATGCAGAAAACATATTTCCTTCCGCACCAGTCCAGAAACTCCTGCATCACTTCCGGAAACGGTCTTCCCGCATCCAGTTCTTCCTTGTCCAGCTGAACGATCTTGGATGTCATAAAATGGATCGTATGATAGATCTGCGGCTTGATGATCTGCTCAAACCGGTCAACGATCTTGAAATGCCGGTTCAGTTTGACCGCGCCGATCTCCACGATCTCAAAAGGAAGCTCATAATCATTTTTTCCGAGGGACTGGTTCCATTCCAGATCCAAGACAATATAATTCATAGACTTCATTATACTATCCGCCAAAATAATAATCTATATAGAAATGGATTTTTTCAAGAAGGCCCGTTCTGATCTCATATTCGATCAGTTCCGCAGGGTCTTTGGGATGAAACCGTTCGATATGAAGCGCAATATCATACAGCTTAAGAAGCTGGATCTTTTTGACTTTCATAAGATTGTACTGAAGGAGATATTCCACCAGAAACAACAGGTTTTCCATGCATCCTTCATATGTTTTCTGCGCCCGGCTCTGTTTTGCGCAAAGCGTCAGATAGAAACGCATGGAATTTTCAATGAACCTGAAGACCTCGTTTACTTCCCTGATACTTAAGTCCATCACCTCGACAAGCATCCTGTCCAGGCAGATCATATAATTCTCATGTTCTTCTTTCGTGAGCCTGCCCGCTTCGTTTCTTTCGGCCGATCTGATCAAACGCAAAAACATTTCTTTCAAATAAGCCACCCCCATAACAGAAAAAAACAACCCGTCCGCTTGCTATCGTAACATAAGCGGACGGGTAAAAATGGCGCAAATATTCGTGAGTTTTCGGGGGTTTTCCCCATTAAGGAATAAAAATCGACGAAAAGGAAAGCTTTATTTGATCGAATAGTATTCTTCCGGAACAGTTACCTTTGTGACATTCATATAACGGCCGGGGTCTCCGAAAATGTATGTATCCTGATATACCAGGAAAATATTGTCAAAAGTTTCACCGGTTTCGGCATTTGTATATTTTGCGCCGTTCCATTCGGTCTCGGGTGTATAGATCTGATAGGCTTCCCTGATCGCATTCAGATCGGTAAGCTCCGATTTTCCCAGGATCACATTGCGTGCATGTTCCGCAAGGCCTGCCGAATTCGTATAACCGTAAGAGGATGTCCAGGTTCCGAACCTTCCCGCTCCTCCGGCGGCAACAACGGCTTTTTCAACTTCCGCCGTCATCTTCGCAAAATCTCCTTCGGCTCCGGTAAGATCCAGATCGAGTGCTCCGGGATAACCCATGAGCGGCGACGGAAGATCCGCTTCGATAAAGTATCCTCCGTTTTCGATAAGACCCTTGATGAGCGGCTCTGTATGTGCGTCATTTGTGCAGAAGTATGCGCTCTGCTTACCGTATTTTTTGACCCATTCCGGCACATGCTGCGTTACATATTCCTGTGCGCCGGGAACGCCGACCTCGGTAGTGGGGTCAGGGGCTTCCTCCATGGCAAATTTCATTCCGAATTCCTCACAGGCAGCCTTCATGATATTTACGCGCCTGGCGTATGTTTCATAGGAGAGATGTCTCGGGAATGAGATATGGACAAACGTATCACAGCCGAGTTCATGCGCCGTCCGGATCATCAGATATCCGCGGGAGACAAAGTCGTTATTGACCACCAGATCAGCCACTTTGCCCATCTCCTCGAAAACATCAAACGTCTCTCCGGCAATACATAGGATGTCAGGCCTTTTCTCCTTTATCCTTCGAAACGCCTCATCCGTTCCTTCAACGGCCTGATTGACAATGATGGCTTTCATTTTGGGATCATCCGCCAGCCCTGTCATGACCCCTACCGTTGTCTCAAACTCATCCGTAAAATTGTCCGGGTAAATGACAAGAGTTACCTTATCGGATCCGTATTTTTTCTGGAATGCCTCAGCACCGCGCCGGTCATCCTCGGACTGCGAGAACGATCCCGTAACGATCCCGATCCGGAAATCTTCCGCGTCATCTTCCGCGGGAGCTTCCTCAGCTTCGGGTGATGTGGATATTTCGGCTTCTGAAGGCTGCGTCTCTTCCTGCTCATTTGTTGCGGCAGCCGCAGGTTCCTTTGAATTACCGCAGGCTGTCATGGAAAGCATAAACAATACCGCCATGACAAAACAAAACAACTTTTTCATAATTTTCTCCTTATCATTGATCTTTATGTCCTGTTCTTTTCAACAAACCTCGCCGCACTGTCCATATCCTTGACGAATACTCCCTTATAACTGCTGCCAAGCAGTTCCTTTAAGGCCCGCAATT
>JAEEGL015805734.1_pt1 | contig 10111 bp, 6 predicted proteins | sample 9134231 | NCBI WGS metagenome assembly JAEEGL01 (sample SAMN16246548, study PRJNA631951) | gut metagenome | biome: gut microbiome; feature: rumen; material: fiber-attached | host: Bos | place: Iran: Karaj | collected 2018-10 | reverse complement strand
ACAAGATTTGCTTCACTTGCAAAACTTGGAACACTTGCCATAGCCACTGCAAATACTGCTAACAACAAACTTCTTACTTTGGCTAACATCTTTGCTACTCTCCTTTTTTTATTTATTCTATATATGAATATATATATACTATGTATATACAAAATACAAAATTTTGCTAATGATTATATTATTTTAAATATTTGTTGTCAATTTAGATTTTATTGGCTTTCGTACTGATATTATGCAAAAATAAAAACAGATGAAATGTTTTTCATCTGTTTTAAAAATAAGTTATATAAAAGTCCTTTAATTCTTGGTGGAGGTGGCGGGAATTGAACCCGCGTCCGAAAAAGTTTCAGTAAGAGTACTACAAGTTTAGTCCGGAAAGATTTATCTCGTTTATAAAACTATTACCGGACGGAATTGTTTTATAAACCAGTCCCGTTAGAATTTCATGCTAACTTGACGGAACAAGCAAATTAACACTAACCTGCTCTTGTCGGTTTATCCTAATAGCAGGTGTCAAAGGTAAACCGTAGCTGAGTTAAGCAGCTATAGGCATGAATGCTGGAACCATAGGTTTCAACATCATGTTAGGAACGATTTGTTTGTCGTTTCTTTTTCGGTCGATTAGTAACCGAGCCATCGACCAACTCGGACTTGCACTCTTTACATCTTTCATTCCCGTCGAACCCAACTCACCCCCAAGTTCGTTGGATGTATGGAAGTATGGAAGAATAGATGTATTGAAACAAACTACTTTAAATTAACAATTTTATTATATAGCTGTTTCTAATGTACTATACCTCTGTCCCTCTATACCTCAAAACGCTTTGCGTTTTTGCGTTTGTTTTTAAAGAACTCTTTTATTATTCTAGCACAATCCTGTTCTAAAAGTCCACTATATATTTTTATTTTGTGATTTGTTTTTGCTTTTGAAATATCTAAAATACTTCCGCAGGCACCCGTCTTAATATCTTTCGCACCGAAATATAAATTTTTTACTCTTGCAAGAATTAATGCGCCTATACACATTGAACAGGGCTCTATGGTAACATATATAGAACAATCATTTAATCTGTAATTGTTTAGTTTTTTGCAAGCTTTTCTTATTGCAACAATTTCGGCATGAGCGGTAGTATCTTTTAATGTAATGCTTTTATTGTATCCTTTAGCTATAATTTTGTTATCTTTTACAATTACCGCACCTATGGGCACTTCATCTTTTTCTTGTGCTGTTTTGGCACATTTTAATGCCTGTTGCATAAAATAAATGTCTTGTTTAGTAAAACACTCTTTTTCTTCTTTCATCCAATCTTCCAATCTTCTAATCTTCTAATCTTCTGTTTCTTCTATATGAGGAATAAGTAATTCTCTTATGTTTTGCGGTATTCTTGTCGGCTTAAAAGCATAATTTACTAACGGATGTTTTGTAAAACCTGTAACCAACAATTTATCGTTACATTTTACTTTATAACTGAAAGTAACAGTTACATGTTTAAGCTCCGATATTGTTGTTTCAACTGTTATGAAATCGTCATAGTGTGCAGGAGCGTGATAGTTACATTGTGCACTTACAACCGGGAAATAAAAGCCCTGTTTTTCCATTTCGTCGTAGGTGTAACCTATTTGTCTCATAAGTTCCGTTCTGCCCATTTCAAAATATTTTAAATAATTTGAATGGTAAACCACACCCATTTTATCGGTATCCGCATAAGGTATTCTGTAATCAAATTTATTCATTCTGGTACTCCGTAAATAATATTATTGAACCTAATAATAACATTAAAATAAATTTTAGTAAAGTTAGTTTTTAAATGAAATTAATTTATGATGTGTAATGATGTGTAATTTTTTGTTTTTTGATACAAGAAAATATCCAGAAAAAAACAAAAATAATCCAAGAAAACATTGATATCCACATTCCTGCTACAAAGGATAAAGGTTTGTATTCAAATCTTATTTTATGGTAGCCTTTGTCTATGGATATTGCTTTGTAAATGTAATCGGCGCAAATTATTTCATACTTTTTCTTTGGATTGTCAATTTCGTATGCTTTCCATCCTCTGGAATAATTATCTGTATATAAAATTATTGCCGGTTCTGTAGTGTCACATTCAAATTCTATTGAATTTTCATTAAAGGATAAAATGTTTAAATTATAGTTGCCTTTTGATATTGGTTTGTATTTCGGCTCTTTTTCCAAAACAATTTTATCAAAGATGTTAAAATTATTGTTTGATAATATTTTATAAATTTTTTCTTTGTCGGTTTCCGTTGTATAGCTATAGTAAAAATTTATTCTATTTAATGTTTTATTTTCGGTCTTTTTTATTCCGCTTGTTCTCAATTCTATAGTATATTTTAACCTCAATAACTCTAAAATATTTTTATTTGGAGTATATTCTTGTTCTCTATCAAGTATTGCAAAATTTCTTAATTTATCGGAGTATAGGCCTGAAACATTTTCTGCGTCATATAATAAATTAAAGTTTTTATATGCGGAAAATCGAGGATGTTCATTAAAAGGAGCATTTGTTATATATTCATATTTGAAATTTTGTGTTATAAGTTTTGGCTTTAAATACATTCGTGTAACAACGATTGGATCTATGATAATTAAAAGTATAATAAATATTTTTGAAATGGTATATTTTCTAAAATATAAAAGTACTGAAAATGTAAATATTAAAAATGTTGTTATAAGTATTGATTGATCTACTATGTTTTTTATATTGTTGTTAGTATATACGTTATAAAGAAAAAAATTTAAGATCTTTTCTCTGAATAAAAGTATTCCAATAGAAAAGATAAGTAAAAAAACAATAAAAGAAATATTTATTTTAAAATCTTTTGATAAAATGGATTTTATACCTACAGCTAATAACGGTAGAATAAAAATGCTTGTGAAGAAGTTAAGTTTTACTGTACCCCTAAACCACGAAAAGCAAGGTATAATTTTATTTGCTAATTCCGAAAAAGGTTGAAAAGTTAGAAAGTAAATTAACAAAACTATAAAAATATTTTTGCCAATGCTTTTGTTTCGAATATGAAACAAAACTAACAGAATAGTGAAAAAATTTAATGTGCCAATATAGTTTGATGTTTCCCAAAACATATTCGAAGATAGATATGTATATATAAAAAATACCAAAGATAATAAATATTTAAAATTAGAATAAATAGGAAAAAATATTGTGTCAAATATGTTTATTTTTCTAGCCCCTTCACTGTAAAAAGCGTAACTTGGTATAAGTTGAATTGCTGTGAGAAAGATTGAGATAATATATGACGAAAAAAAAGTAATAATTGTATGTTTGTTTCTACAGAAAAATAAAATATAAATCAAAGAAACAAGAGCGGTATAATATACATATTGAAAATGGCCTGCAAAAACTTGAAGTGTAATAATAAAAGAAATCGGGAAAAGATAGAAATAAGATTTTTTTTCGGAAGTTTTATCATAGAAATATAATAATAAAGGAAACCAACAAGCTGTTATTACATTAGATAAATGTCCTGCTAAAATATGAAGATAAAGGTTTGTACCAAATACCGAAATTATGGCGACTAATATTGATACGAATTTATCTTTTATTTTGTTGTTTATCCATAAGAAAGAAGAAAAAGCTAAAATAAAAAAATGTAGTATAAACGAGAGGTTTATCGCTTTTGAAACAGGTAGAAAGAAAAATATAATATTAGGAATATACAAAATAGCGGTTTCGGAATTTGCAAAGAAAGGAACGCCACAGAATATTTTTGTTGTCCAAAGAGGAAAAATTCCATTTAATAGTCTATCAACACTATACAGCCTTATATTTATATAGTAAATTAAATCTGTTATTGTAAAACCGGATGCATATTTATCAATCGGCAATAAGATTATGTCAATATGCACCAACAATATAATTACCAATAAAAAAAATAAAATATAGAAATTATTAATTTTATTAAAAAATTTTTTCGTTTTTTTATCCTAAAATAAAGTTTTAATTACCGTAGTGTAATAAGTTTTTCTTAATGTGTTATGTATTTTAAAATTTTCCTTGCAAAATAATAAAGATGTATTCATGAAAACGGAAAAAACAAATACTAATATAAACAGAAAATAAAAAAATTTTTTCAGCAATTTATCATCTGTTACATTTATATAGTGGAAAAATGTAATAACCGAAAGTATAACCATTAAAGATAAAAATTCAAATATATATCTAATAATCATTCCAAAAAAACTGGCAACAATAATACTAACAGCTGTTGTTAATATAAATGTCAGTAAAAAAATAAATGTTTTTTTGTTCTCCGAATAGATTTTTTTTAAAAAATTTGGAATAAAAATTAATATGGCTACAATCGGGCATATCCATAAAACACCTGTAATATATTCATTTCCTATTCTATGACCTGAGGCTTTTGTTAGTGAAAAAAATGTAGAATCATTTATATTTGGTAATAGTAAAAAATTATTTTTCAGTCCTATGATAAAATCTTTAATTGTCGGCATATATACCGATTGATTATGTTCGTTCAACTGATACTTCCAACCGAACTCAAAGATAGAGTCAAATCTTAAATAATTATATAAAGCAAGGATGCTTCCGTATATGATACAAGGTGTTAAAAAAATTAATATGGCTTTAAAAATGTTATTAATTTTCGTACTTTCTTTATAGTTTAAATAAATAATAGAGGAAAAGAAAATTGGAATAAATAATATGTAATGCGGTCTTGCACCAACGGCTAAACAAAGTGATAAAGAGATAAAAAAAACAAATATGTTTTTAATTTCCGTATTAATATCGGTTGTATAGTAATAGAACAAACAAAATGCTCCGAGTAATAATATATTTGCGGTAACAACCGCTACCTGATAAATAAGACCGTTAATTGCAATGAAAGGTAATAAATTACAAAGACCGATTAAAAAGATAGTTAATATTTTTAGATTGAAAGGGACCTTTTTATAATTTTTAGTTACCGAATTAACTAAAAATAAAGATAGCAAAAAACTGATACAAGACAACAGAAAGACTAAAAGTCTGTCTGTTAAATACAGCGTTGTAATTAAATTGAAAGGTAAATAGAATAATAAAACAGGTGTTATTCCAAAATACAGATATATTTTTTCATTATAAAAACTGGTATCCAGCAGTAATGGGGTGTTTTTATATGTTGATGGATCAATTTTTAAATTTTCAGTGTCGATGTCTTCAAATATATTAATTTTAAATTTTTTTATTGAATTTGTGATTAAATTATAAAAATTTCCGCAGGGTGAATAAAGTTGAATTTCTTTTGATGGGTAGAAATTCGAGAACGGCATAAACGCTCTTGCTAAGAAAAAATAAAAAGATAAAACTATCAATACAGAAAATATAATAAAAAACTTTCTGTATTTTTGGAAAAAAAATGCAACAAATGAAAAAGTGATTAAAAATAAGATGATTAATAACAGGTTCATTGTTTATTTACATAGTAAAACTGTCGAAAATATATATTTTCAAACATGATAAACGCTATCTTGATAATATATTTGTTTTTCTATAGGCGGTTCCGTGTCATCGTTTTTCCAATCTATAACTCTTTCATAAGAAAGATATACCAAAATTGAAAATATTGCAAGACAAGAGAATATTAATAAATACCTTTGGTAAACTTTTGCTTTTTTGTATAAGTATACTATTAATACTGCAACTAAATAAAAAAGTCCGATATAAGCTAAATAGCAGTATCTGTCGGCAACCTTTATAATTCCTGTCGGCAATATACCGCTTGATGGCAACAAAGCTATAATAAAGAAAGAAAAACCGAAAAATATTTTTTTTGAATATTTTAACGTTTTGAATAAAAAATATATTCCCGTATAAAACAAAATAGGAGACAATGATATATATATTGGGGGAAATTCTTTTAATGGATAAAAGTACGGATAAGAACAATACAAGTTTATTGGCAAGATAAATTTATATATATAAAAAAAATAATGAAAATGAGCTGATAATATATTTTTGAATAGAGTATATAAAACAAAAGGTTGAACTATACCGTTATCGTAGTGAACAAAAATTCCCAATATAGTGAAAAATATTGTTATTAAAACATAAGGTAAGTATTTAATAAAATGCTTCGTATTAAATTCCAATTTGTCATTGAAATAATCTAATAAAAATAATATTACTGGTAATGTTATTGCCATCGGCTTCGACATTGTTGATAATAAAAAACAAAAAAGAGATATAAATAAAAATAAATTCTTTCTGTTTTCATAAGATTTTAAATAAAAATATATTGACAATAAGTAAAAAAGTGAATATAACAAATCCTTTCTTGCGCTAATCCAGGCTACAACCTCAACATGTACCGGATGTATTGCAAAGAGCGCCATCATTATGTAGGCGATAAAAAAATGTTTGCTTATTTTAAAAAAGATAATGAAGACAAGAAATGTATTTATCAAATGCAGCAGTATATTGTTGAAATGGAAAAAAGTGGCAATTCCTTTGCTTAGAAAATTGGAATCAAAGATAAATGCCTTTAGTTCCAGTGAATATGAAATATTTATAATTGGTTGATAAATACCACTGGTTGGCTCCAAAAAAATTTTTTTTAGGCCTTTTAATGTGAAAAAATCATAATCGTATATATTCTTCCTTAATAGAACGTAATCATCAAGGCCTGAAAAGCCGGCGTCGATGGAAATGAAGAAAGTAGCAAAAGTGATGAACAGTAATATGAATATAAGAAATATTTGATAAGTTTTTAAATTTGTCATAAAAGAATGATACAAAATATAAGGAATGTTTTTCAAATTGCCACAAAAGTATTGATTTTAAAAGAGATAAGTATTATACTTAAATCGGCAATGTTTTTTTTGAAAGGTTTAAAATGAAAGCGTTTGTTTTGAAATTTTACAAAAATTTCACAAATTATTCTAAACTTTTTTTAAACAAAAAATTATAATAAGAGTAGGAAAATTAGGAGTTAAATTTATTTTAGGAGGTGGAGCCATGAACAAAAAAATTATGTCTTTTGTCTTGGCAATGGTTTTAAGCGTCGGTCTTGGTAGTAGTTTATTTGCTGCTACACCTAAGGGTACATCGAACCAAACGAATTCCGGAATAGCTACATCTTCCGGTACAGCTAGTGGTTTGAGCGCAGCAGCATCAGATTTAGCAGGTCACATCTCTCATGTATTCCATTATGAGAGCGGTATTCTTGTTAGTGCAACAGGTGCAGATGGTAGTGTAACGATTTATGATCAGGGTAGATACAGAGGTACCATGGCTATGGGTCTTGATGGTACATACACATGGTCTAACCTTGCATTCTATGGTTCGGATTATGATACTATCGTAGAGCATGGTGGTATTGATCAGTTCTTGTTGGATATAGGTGTAAAACCTGAACAACTTAAAGGTGGTGGAGAGGAAGAAGTTAATTTCTTGGTTGTTGATGTAGATGAGAAGATGAAAGCTCAACTTGATAAAGAAGGATACACCATTGAAAAGGCAGATGATGGTAAATACTATAAATATACCACTAAAGTTGATGACGAGGAAGTTACTAAGATCTTAACAGAAGCAGAATATAATGGTCTTAAGGATGAGGAAAAAGCAAAATGTGAAGAAGCAAAACAAGGTTCTGTTATGAAAGCTCACAAAGACAAAGTAGAACCTCAGAGATTAAAATGGTTAGATAGTGCATTGGATCAATTGTCTAAAGGTCAAAATTACTCCATAACCGTAGATTTTTCTGCGGCTCAAGGTGCTGCGGTTACATTTAATATTGATGGTAAGGCAATGCAGACATTCGCATGGGATAATGCGTTAACAACTTACTATGATTATAATGCTGCTGGTATGACTACATACAGCTTACAGAAAGGTGTTGATTTAAGAGAATCATTGGAAACAGGAAAAGCTCAAACAGAGGATAAATGGGTTGCTCAAGTTACCGTTGGTGGTAAAGTTTTGGGTGTTTATGATGCAGAACAAACAAGTACTGGTTTCAAGGTAACTGGTGGTGTTTCATCTAAAGACTTTACATATAATGCTGATGGTACAATACAGAGTGTTTTGGATAAAACAACAAATCAAACAACTCACTATGTTGCTAACAAGGTAACGAGCATTACCGGTCCGTTAAAAGATGCTAATGGTAACACTAAGACAGATCCTAGTGGTAATCCTATCATGGCAACAATAGCTTTTTACAGCTATTATGACAATGGTTTAATAAATACCGTTGAATCTAATGGTGTAGATGGTTCTATTACTACGACAGCTTTCATAAACAATAAAGGAATTGTAACATACAACGGAACAGCTGATCTTGCAAATGTTATGAGAGCAAATACTTTAAAGTTGTTCTCTATAGTTGATGAAGCTGCAAAAACAGGTAAAGTTCCTGAAAGTGTTGTAATAGACTCTAGAATAAAAAATATTTCTTGGCAACCGGAACAATTGGCCAAAATATACAATAATGGCAATTGGAATAATGCTGCTTTGAGTGCTTTCATAAAGGTTTGTGGTTGGGATGAATCAAATGGAAATAATGTAGTACAAAAAACTAAAGATTTGATCTCCAATACTTTACAAAATACAAACTGGTTATCTCAAGCTATGACCATTACGTATTCTTCTACTGCTTATGGTCAAACAGAGATAGATTCTATGGAAGGTGGTTCAAAAACTACGAGATTGCCTGCAAACAAATTTGCTTCTTCTATTACAACCTACAATAGAGGAGTTGCTTATGCAGAATACAATTTCTCAAATTGGGATCCTTCAGTATCAAGAGCATATTACTTGTTTGTAAATGATACATTTAATACAGGCAATAGTGATTATAAAAAGATGTTGAAAGAATTAGGAATCACTTTCTCTGACACAATGAGTAAAGCGGATTTTGAAGCTGCCATTGACAAAATATCGAATTATTTGTGCAATATGATAGAAGCTTCCGTAACTTATAAAGATAAAAACGGAAAGACCATATCGGCAGAAGAATATAACAAATTGTCTGATGAAAATAAAAAGAAGTATACAGCTAGTGTTAGCGGAGTAAAAGAGACAAAGAGCGGAAATACTTCAACATTTACACATCCTACAATAGAAAAAATAAGAAAGATGTTCAAACCCGGTAAATTCGGAGAATTCTATGCTACATTGACTCATGAAACAATAAATAGTACTCGTAGAAGTTCTACTTTCCCCGGAGGAACTAACTATTATACAACAGACAAAGATTCAACCAGCGATTTGCAAACAAAACGTAATGAATTGATGTCAACATTTGCTAAACAGATGGCTGCTTTGACAGATAAAATAAAGAATTATTTCCTCGATGCAAAATCAAATGTAACTTCCGGTAATTTTGAAAGTTTACAGCATGCATGCAGTTCTACAATCGAAGGTTGGAAAGGAGAGTATAAAGCAACAACAGTAAATACTACTACAGTAACATGGGTAGATCCCGGTGTTGTTGGAGATGTAACAGGTTTTTATACAGCTGAGGATGGTACCAGATATGCTATTTTGGAAAATGTAAAAGTTGATGTTGGAACTGGTTTCCAATCTGGTGACAAAGAAAAAATATATGTTCAAATTGACGAAGAAACCTATAACGATTTGAAGGCCAAAATGGATAAGGGTGAAAAGGTATCATATGCTGCAGCCGGTTATATCGGTGAAGATATTGACGGTAACTTATCGTTAGTAAATACATATGCAAGTAAAGTTGGAACAGATGTTGAAGAGTTGACAAAGAGCTTTGAAGTCGATTTGGCAAACAATGAGACATTCCAAGCCAACATGGCAGAAAACAGAGATAAATTTGCTCAAGTAGCAGGATTCGCAAATTGGGCAGAAGCTCAAGCTGCCGGTGGTATTAGTGTAGATTGGAAGACTGGTTGGGATATAGTAAGATCATCTTTGGATCAAGCAAAAGCTAAGTATAGATTAGATGATAAGAGTGGAGCTATAGTACCTAATTTCTAGTGTAACTGAAAAAGTAGAAGAGAGGCGAGTAGAAAATACTCGCCTCTTTTTTATTTAAAAATTATGACATTAGTTATTTCGTTATATTGGATAAAAGTTGTACTGTTTGAAATGAGTTT
>JAEEGL014694677.1_pt1 | contig 10111 bp, 9 predicted proteins | sample 9134231 | NCBI WGS metagenome assembly JAEEGL01 (sample SAMN16246548, study PRJNA631951) | gut metagenome | biome: gut microbiome; feature: rumen; material: fiber-attached | host: Bos | place: Iran: Karaj | collected 2018-10 | reverse complement strand
TACGAGGGCCCCATCGTCAAGGCCATCGCCGGCAAGCCCTGCGCCCAGGAAGGAAAGAACTGCCAGTGCGCTCACTGCGACCTCCAGGGTAACCTCATCGCACAGTGCTGCGACCTGTGGTCCAACGAGTCCGTCGAGTACCACCCCGAGTTCGGAGGAACCTCGGTGCAGTGCTGGTTCGGATCCATCGGATACGAGTCCGCCCTCATGAACACCGCCATCCAGCTCAAGCAGGAGAAGGTCCTCAGGGACCTCTACATGTACGCCGACAGGTACAGAGGCCCCGAGGCCTACGTGCTCGCCTACGACCACGCCTACGAGATCGGAAAGGCCATCGCCGCCAACGGCAACGACATCTACCTCAGGGCGAAGGCAGCAGGGACCAAGGCCGTCGAGATCCTGCTCAAGGGATACGAGTCCAAGGAGCTGGGGCTTACCGCCAAGCAGCTGGAGACCCTTCAGGACATCAACAAGAAGCTCTCCGCCCTCCCTGACGACGAGTCCAAGTTCGTCGACTACTGCGTCAAGGAGTTCAAGGACCTCGTTCCTAACTTCAACATGAAGAACTACGACCTTTGAAGGTCGGATAAACCGTTTCCTCCCTTCGGGGGCTCGGCCGCCGGAATCCGACGGCCGGGATCCCCTTCATTTCTGTCCGACAATTTTGATTATGTGGTATCCGAACTCGGTCTTCACCGGTCCGACCACGTCGCCGACCTTGCCTTCGAAGCAGGCCTTCTCGAACTCCGGGACCATGTCGCCCTTCTTGAACCAGCCCAGGCTGCCGCCTTTCGACTTGGAGGGGCATTTGGAGAACCTCTTGGCGAGGTCCTCGAAGTTCTCTCCCTTGGAGAGGCGGGCCATGATGCTCTCGGCGTCCTTGGCGCTGTTGACGAGTATATGGGATGCGTTGACGCTCTTTATCGCCATGCCTTGGCAATCGGGGTTCGTCTAGATAACGTTTCAGCGCAGGGAGCGCTTGGTCTTCTCCCACTCGAAGGCGCTGCGCACGCTGTCTTCCAGGCTTCTGGAGGGGGTCCAGCCGAGGATCCTCCTTGCCTTGCCGCTGTCCGCCACCAGCACGGCCGGGTCTCCGGGGCGGCGCCCTTGGACCACGACGGGAATCCTGGTTCCAGTGACCCTCTCGCATGTCTCGAAGACCTCCTTGACGGTGTGCCCGTGCTCGGTCCCGAGGTTGAAGCAGTCTGTTCCGCCGCCTTGGCGCAGATAATCCAGGGCGAGCAGGTGCGCGTCCGCGAGGTCCTCGACGTTCACGTAGTCCCTCACGCAGGTCCCGTCGCGCGTGGGATAGTCGTCTCCGTATATCGAGAAAGCCCGGTTCCCGTCGAGCGCCGCCGAGAGGATGTTCGGGATCAGGTGGGTCTCGGGGTCATGGGACTCCCCTACGCGTCCCGAGCCGTCCGCTCCGGCGATGTTGAAGTACCTGAGCCTGACGCTTCTGATTCCGCACGAGGAGTCGTACTCGTCCATGAGCCTTTCAGCGAGCATCTTGGTCTCGCCGTAGGGGTTGATCGGAGCCAGAGGCTGCTCCTCGTCCACGGGGACGCGTCTCGGCTCGCCGTATACGGCGGCGGACGACGAGAAGACGATCCTGTCCACGCCGTTGGCCTTCATCGCTTCGAGGAGGTTCCCGGTTCCGACGACGTTGTTGTCCGAGTACGTCTTCGGGCGGCGGACTGACTCCTCCACGCATGACAGGGCGGCCAGATGAACGACCGAACCCACCTTGTATTCCTTCATGGCCAGGTCCAGGGCGCTGGGGTCTAGAAGGTCGGCCTCGACGTCGCCGATGATGCGCCCCTCGGATTCTATGTCCTTGAGCCTGTCTCCTATGACGGCCGACCCCGTGGAGCGGTTGTCGAGGATGACGACGTCGTACCCGGAATCGAGGAGGGCGGCTACGCATTGCGCCCCCATGTATCCGTATCCGCCGGTGACCATCACGGTCTCGTTGCGTGCTCCCATGTCCTTCCCCTTGATGAATCGAGTGCAAGATTTGAATTTTATCAGTAACCGTTATTTATTTGGTACGATTAGGACGCGCGGTCATATGGACAAGGTAACGGTCATTGACGGAAATCCCTGGAAGACCAGGTTCATCATGGGCCTCGCGCTTTTCGTGATAGGGATCTTGTTCGCCGTCGGAGGAAGGGGCTCTTTGAACATCGTCCTCATGGTCGCCGGCGTTCTGATAGCACTGGCGTCCCTGGTCGCGCTTATCGGCCAGCTCAAGGCTTCATTCCTTCCGGGTGCCGCCCTATGCGCCGCAGGATTCGTCCTAGGGGTCGCCCTGATCGCCGTTCCCAACGTGTTCTCGGACCTCATGATGGTGATCCTGGCGGCGATGCTGCTGGTTCTCGGGCTGTTGCTGCTGCTCGGATCCCCTTCGATGGGGATAGTGGGAATCATAATGGCCGCCCTGATGGTGATCATGGGCGTCTATGCGCTCTTCAATCTGCACAGCACCGCCGACGTGGTCATGATAATAATCGGGGTCTTCATGGCTCTGACCGGCCTCGTCGGAATGGCAGGCGCGTTGAATTCCAGATGACGGCGCTTCTGCGCCTGTTCATCATCATTATATACTTTCCGTCATTAGTGTATTCAGAGTTTTCATGGGCGAAGGGAGGGATTTGGTGCTGGTCGGCTCCGTCAAGGGAAAGCTGAAGGAGTTGTACGACTACCGCAACGTCCTGAGGTCTCTGGTGGAGAAGGGCCTGTTCGGAAGATACAGGAACTCCTTCCTCGGGTTCGCATGGCATTTCGCGATGCCTATGGTGTACATCGGCCTGTGTTTCTTCATCAACACCGAGATTCGTGAGAGGAGCATGGAGAATTACTGGGCCTTCGTGGCATCCGGTATTCTGGTGTTCCATATGCTGACCTCGTCGGTGGCCGGAGGCTGCGGATGCTTCACCGGCAACGCCGGGATACTGAAGAAGATGTATCTTCCGCGGGAGATATTGGTGTTATCGAGGGCCACCACAAGCATGATCGTCATGTTGATCGGGTATGCGGTGGTGATCGGCCTGATGGCAGTGGTGGGAATCCTCCACAATCCGATCACGATGCTTCTTATTCTTCCGTTGATACCGGCGATATACTTCTTCTGCATAGGATGCATGCTGGCGTTGTCCTCTCTCACGGTGTACGTGCGCGACATCCAGTACCTGCTCGGATCCATGGGGATCGTGTTCTTCGTGTTCAGTCCCCTCCGTTACATGGCGGATACCGCCACCGGCGTCAGGGCGACCATCTTGTGGATGAATCCTTTCACCTATTACCTGGAATCATTCCATTCTATTCTGTACCTGGGGGAGGTCCCGGACCTCTACGTGTACGGCATGTGCTTCCTTCTGGCCTTCATAGCGATGGTCGTAGGGTATCTTATTTTCAACAGGCTTAAGAACGGATTCGTGGAGAGGTTGTGATGAAGGCTGAGAATGCAATCGAACTCAAGGATGTGACCAAGTCCTTTAAGCTGGAGGTCAAGAAGGGGGACTCCGGGAAGTCAATGCTGTCCAGGAAGAAGACCACCTACGTGGAGAACAAGGTCTTGAACGGCATCAACCTCTCGGTCAAGAAGGGCGAGATACTGGGGATCCTGGGCAGGAACGGCAGCGGTAAGAGCACGTTGCTCAGCATAATCGCGAAGATCATGGAGCCCGACTCCGGTACCGTGGAGGTCGACGGCAAGGTTGCCAGCATCCTTTCCCTGAGCATGGGGTTCCAGTCGGAGATGTCCGGGAGGGAGAACATATACCTCAAGGGCGAGCTCTACGGATTCAGCAGGAAGGAGATGGACGAGAAGCTCGCGGAAATCATCGAGTTCTCCGCCATCGAGAAGTACATCGACAATCCGATCAAGACGTATTCCTCCGGAATGGTCAGCAGGCTGGCCTTCTCCATAATGCTTCATGTCGATGCGGACATCATGCTGGTGGACGAGGTCCTCAGCACCGGCGACGCCAGCTTCTCCGCCAAGGCATCCTCGGCTTTCAAGAAGCTGATGAGGGACAATAAGACCGTGGTGTTCGTGTCCCACAGTCTGGGCGCTATGGAGGACATGTGCTCCAGGGTCGTATGGATCGAGGGAGGGAAGATCATAGCGGAGGGAAGCCCCAAGGTCGTCTGCTCCAAGTATTCGCAGAAGATGTCCAACTCGTTCGACGTCATCTACGACCAGGCCCAGTTCGGGGTCGCGGCTTCCCAGTACAGGCTCGCGCTGATGTACCGCGACGGCGTTTCAGTCGAGAAGGACGAGGACAAGTACCTGGAGTGGCTCATCAAGGCGTCCGATCAGGGCTACACCGAGGCCCAGCTCGCCTATGCCGACCTGCTGTTCACGTCCGATGACGAGGAGGCTCGCTCGGAGGCCGTCATCCTGTATCAGTCGGCCGCCAACAAGGGCAGCGTCACCGCCCGCTCCAGGCTTTCGTCCATGTCCGGAGGAGGAGTGGACGACCCGGACCGCAAGGAGCTTCTGGAGCTCTGCAGGGAGATCGCTGAAAGCGGGAACCCCTCCGATGTAGCCAGGTACGCCGCGGTGCTGCTGAAGACGGCCTGGTCCGAAGACGACCGGAGGGCTTCGTTCGAGCAGTATCTGAGGGCTTCCGAGGGCGGGAATCCAGATGTCTACTATCAGCTGGCGATGATGTACGATGGCGGGATAGGGACGGTCAAGGACTTCGATTCATACTTCCGCATGCTGAACCTGGCGGCGGAGGCCGGCCATCACAAGGCGATCGTCACCCTGGGGGAGATGTACCGCTCCGGCAAGAGGATCGAGCGCGACGAGAAGAAGGCGTTCGAGTGGTTCATGAAGGGCGCCATGGACGGGAGCGTCACGTCCCAATACGCTCTCGCATGCATGTATCGCGACGGGGAGGGCGTGGAGAAGAACGAGGCCGAAGCCGAGAGGTGGTTCAAGATCCATTCCCATGCCGTGATCGCGCAGTACCAGGTCGCCGTGTCGGAGACTCTGAGGGCCAGGCCCGCCATCAAACACGATCCTGACGAGCTTCTGGCGAAGGCCGCCGCATGCTACAACCGCAAGGCCATCGCGGGGATGGTCTCCGTGTACAGGAACGGCGGCTCGGGGATTCCCGACAAGGAGAAGGCCAAGGAGTCGTATCTTCTTCTCGGCCAGATACCCAGCTTGTCCGCTGTCACGCTGGCCGACATGTATTACGAGGGGTCCTTGTTCGAGCAGGATTACACCAAGGCTGCGGAACTGTATTTGAAATCCCTGTACCTGCTCGACAGCGTCAGGGATTACCGCCTGTACGTCATGTTCAGCCAGGGCCTTGGCGTCAAGAAGGACGAGAAGCAGGCGTTAAAATACCTGAAGATCGCCGCCGCCAAGGGCAATAAGAACGCTATAATGGAGATGGAATCAAGAAAGTAAGCCGATCTGGGGGTTCCCCCCTTTCGCTTCTGAAGGGAATTGGAATATAAGGATAACTCTATGGATTTGGTAATATTATCTTATTTTCAATATCAACTATTATTTTGGTTAAAACGGTTCCAATGGTTTAATCTACATGTTGGAATAAGTGTTATAATAGCGCGTTGTATACAGTCAAACATGGTCGCGCTCGACTATGTGGTCGTCCAAGCTGGTGGGAAGGGAACCAGACTTGGAAAGTACACTCGGAACAGGCCTAAGGCGCTTGTTCCTATCGGTAATATTCCGATGATATTCCACCTCTTCAGAAAGTTTCCGACAGCAAAGTTCGTCATCATCGGTGATTACAAGGAGGACGTCCTGAGGAAGTACCTCTACGCCTTCAAGAAGAAATTCGGGAACGACTTCATATTCGTGAGCGCGGATGGAGAAAAGGGCACCTGCTCCGGGATAAGCAGGTCCCTTTCGTTTCTACCTGAGGGCGCCAGGTTCATGCTGGCCTGGTGCGATCTGGTGTTGGATGAGAAGCTGGAGATACCGGAATCGGACGGCAACCTGATAGGGCTGTCGGACAGGTTCGAGTGCAGGTGGTCCTTCAAGGACGGCGCGGCGGTGGAGGCGGCCAGCTCCAGCGCAGGGGTCGCCGGCCTCTTCGTGTTCAAGGACAAGAGCGTGCTCTCCGAGGTTCCCAAGTCGGGGGAGTTCGTCCGCTGGCTGGCCGGATCGGGCATACCCCTGGAGCCTTTCTACATAGGCGACAGCAGGGAGTTCGGGCTCATCAGCAAGATACCCGAGATCGAGGGCGGGAAGTGCAGGCCCTTCAACTACATCGAGGACCGTGGAAGCATCCTGGTGAAGAAGGGGATCGACGACCAGGGCAGGAAGCTCGCGGTCAGGGAGGTCGCCTGGTACAAGTACGTCTCCAAGTTCGACGACGTCCCCATCCCCAAGATCTACAAGTACGAGCCCGAGCTGCACATCGAGAAGGTCAGAGGGAAGAACGTCTACGCCTACAAGCTCACACCTGAAGAGAGGAGGGAGACGCTCAGGAAGCTCGTGTCCAGCCTCAGGCGCCTTCATGATTGCGCCGGGGTCCCTGCGGACGCGTTCAGCTCCAAGAATGCCTATTTCACCAAGACCCTCGAGCGTCTGGCCGACGTCAGGGACATGATTCCTCACGCCGACGAGAGGTTCATCACCGTCAACGGGAAGAGGTGCCGCAACGTGTACTTCTACCTCAAGGAGCTGGAAAGGAAGCTCTATGACGTCAAGTGCGACGGATTCAGGCTCATCCACGGGGACTGCACCTTCTCCAACATCATACTCCGCGACGGAAAGGATCCTGTGTTCATAGACCCTCGCGGATATTTCGGATCGACGGAGATATTCGGGGACCCCGCCTACGACTGGGCCAAGCTCTACTATTCCCTCAAGGGGAACTACGACATGTTCAATCTCAGGAGGTTCGACCTCACCATCGGGGACGAGGTGAAGCTCGAGATAAAGTCCAACGGCTGGGAGGACATGGAGGATGAGTACTTCGCCCTTCTTTCCGAGGAGGGGGTGTCCGCCGACGACATCAAACTTCTTCATGCCGTCATATGGCTGTCCCTGACCACGTATGCGTGGGAGGACTACGACTCGATATGCGGCGCGTTCTACAACGGAATATGGTACTTGGAGGATGTACTATGAACGATTATTTCAAGGGGATAATGGACACCGTCAACAAGGCCATCGAGGACCTTGACGAGGAGGGGTTCTACAGGCTCGTAGACGACACCGTGAGGATCCTTCGCAACGGAGGCAAAGTGGTCGTCACCGGCCTGGGCAAGAACGCGCCCATATGCGAGAAGTTCGTCGGCACGATGCTGTCTTTCGGCCTTGAGTCCACGTTCCTCCACACCAACACCGCCGTGCACGGGGATCTCGGCACCGTGCGTGACGACGACATGGTCATAATCCTGTCCAAGAGCGGGGAGACCGCCGAGTCGATCTACCTCCTGGAGCATCTGAAGAAGCGCAAGTCCCTGATATGGTCCATGACGTTCAACGAGAACAGCAGGCTGGCTAAAGGGGCTCCGAACGCCCTGGTGCTCAAGATGGAGAACGAGGGGGACGAGTGGGACAAGGTCCCCAACAACTCCACCACGATCTATCTGATCGTCCTGCAGGCCTTGGCCATGAACGTTTCCAAGAGGATGGGCGTAACCTATGAGGACTTCATCCGGAACCATCCCGGAGGAGCGATAGGGGATGCGGCAAGGAAGCAATGAGCTGGTCCTGTCCCCGCTGGGGAAGACATGGCTGTTGGATTTGGACGGCACCATCGTCAAGCACAACGGCTACAAGATCGACGGCGTCGATACCTTCTTGGACGGCGCGCGGGAGTTCCTCCTCGGGATTCCCGACACCGACCGCATCATATTCCTGACCTCTCGCGAGGACTGGTGCATGGAGGCCACCGAGAGGTTCCTCAAGGACGCCGGAATAAGGTACGACCACATAATCAACAATCTGCCTTACGGCGAGAGGATTCTCGTGAACGACCGCAAGCCTTCCGGCTTGAGGACCTCCGTCGCAGTGGACCTGGACCGGGACTCGTTCGATTTAACGTATGAGATCGACGGGAATCTCCGATGCCTTGTTGACCTTGTCCCATTCCTGGACACGCTTCATTATCTCGTCCTTGGTCTCCAGGAAGTCTATGCCTCTGTGGACTATCTCGATCGCGTCGTCGCAGAGGCCCATGTCGTTCAGGCTGAAGAAGTCGATGATGTCTCCGCATCCCCAGTGCTCCGTGGAAAAGTAGATGATGACCTTGCACATGTCGAATGAGCTGATGATGTCGCAAAGTCCGCTACGGGATCCCACGAAGTATCCCGCATACTCGCAGAACTGCTTCAGCTCGGAGTAGGGCGGGTTGATGCGCGTGCTGCCGTAGATCGGCCAATGGTTCTCGTCGCAGTTGGTGCAGACGGTGAACCCCTTTTTGCGGAAGTCGTCCACTATCTCGATCCACAGCCATATCGGAAGCTCTCCGAGGGTGTTGACGTAAGGGGCGACGACCACGGTCCTTCCCGGGATGAGGCCGTTGTCCTCGAAGAACTTCTTGACGGACTCCTCGCATTCCGCGAAGCTCGGCTTCTTGAACTCGAGCTCGCTGTTGTTGAACACTCCGTTGACGAAGAAGTCCGTGAAGTTGATCCCGTTGTAGTTCCTGAGATGGTCCGTTATCCCCATCTTCGAGTTGGGGGGGTCGGCATGCAGGACGAATATGTCCAATGCGTCGAATCCGAGGGCGGTGCCCATGCGGATGATCTCGTCCATCTCCTGCTGTTCTACGGACATGACGTCGGTGAATCCGAAGAGCTGGACGATCTTCTTGGATCCTCCGCCGATGACGCACACCTTGCTCTTCTTGACCCTGTCCTCGCCTATCTGGCTGGCCAGGAGCGCGGAAGCCACGTAGACGTCTCCGGTTCCCTTGTATGGGCAGACGTAGGTGGTGCCTTCCTTGTTGGCGATCTTCTCGTAAAGCTTCCACCACGAGGACAGCTTGATCTTGAAGTAGACGTGCTGTATTATGTTGGTGGAGTCCTTGATCATCAGCCTTTTCAGGAATCCGATGAACCGGTACCTGAACGGGATCGCTACCTTCGTCTCCGCCACGATCAAGCCTCCTTCAGTATGTCAAGCACGGCCTCGTCGTCGCCGTTGTACTCGAACTTGCGCAGTATCGGCCTGAAAGGTATGATGAAATATGCCCCGATAGCCACTATCTGCTCCACGGAGGTGTCCTTGACTCCGAGCATTCTGTCGGCATGGCGGCCCTCCGGCGAGTTCATGGATATGACCACGAACGGGCTCGGGGTGTCGATGACTCCGTAGAGGCACAGGAGGTCCTTGACCTCCTCGTCCGTGACCATGATGATGTCTCTGATCTTCTGCGTGAACAGGCTGACGGCCTTCATGACGCCCGGGCTGGTGGTCACTATTATGGCGTCCTTCTTGAGCTCCCTCACGAGGCGCTCGTCGAGGTACAGCAGGCCGTAGTAGTTCAGCTTGCTGTCGTCCTCGGGAAAGACCACTATCTCCGTGTCAGGAGTGTAGGACTCCATGATGCGCCTGTAGGTTTCCTTTCCGCGGCGACAGCGGATGTTGGTCATCCATACGCGGTTCTTGAACAGAGACTTGTCAATTATGGTATCGCCCCGTCATTCGCCTAGTTTCAAGAACTTGACCATCTTGTATGGCAGGCTGTTCTCCCGCCGGGGTTTCCATCCTATCGTATATACTTTTATCTCGGAATCTTCGGGACATCCGTCGAATATCCCGACTCCGAACTGAGGCGCGGACTCCGACATGAAGTAGATGCTCTTGAGGGAGGTGCAGTACGTGAACTCGTAGTCCCCTATGGAGGTAACCCTCGCGGGGATGGTGATGTGGCGGAGGCTCCTGCAGTTGTGGAACGCCTGATATCCGATGGACGTGATGCTGGACGGGAGGTCTATGTCCGAGAGGTTCACGCAGTCGTAGAATGCCCCCGAGCCTATGTTCTCGATCCCTCCGCCGACGACCGCCTTGTAGATTCCGTTGGCGTAATCGTGCCAAGGGGCCTGGCATTTGTTGTCGGCCACCATGTCCTCCATTATGATGTTCAGACCGGGGATCGGGGTCAGG
>JAEEGL013656537.1_pt1 | contig 10111 bp, 8 predicted proteins | sample 9134231 | NCBI WGS metagenome assembly JAEEGL01 (sample SAMN16246548, study PRJNA631951) | gut metagenome | biome: gut microbiome; feature: rumen; material: fiber-attached | host: Bos | place: Iran: Karaj | collected 2018-10 | reverse complement strand
TCGTAACGCCAAACCTGTTGGAAAGTGAAAGCTTTTCCTGAACAGTATCATTTCTGTGCAGGTCATCATCCATAACTGAAGGCTTATCCTTGAAGCTCTCTCTGATAAGATGCCTTCTGTTAGATGTCGCATAGATGAGTACGTTCTCGGGCTTTTTCTCAAGACCGCCCTCTATAACAGCCTTCAGGTACTTATAATCAGTCTCAAAATCCTCAAAGCTGAGGTCATCCATATAAATGATGAACTTGTAATTACGTCCCTTTATCTGGGCGATTACATCATTGAGATCCTTGAACTGATGCTTATAGACCTCAATGATTCTAAGTCCCTTTTCATAATACTCATTGGCTATAGCCTTGATGCAGGAGGATTTTCCTGTTCCGGCATCGCCATACAAAAGGCAGTTGTTTGCCTTTTTACCTGCTACAAAGCTGTCAGTATTCTCAATTAACTTTTGCTTTGCTATCTCGTAGCCCACCAGATCCTTAAGCTGAACATGTCTGATATTCCTGATAGGCTCTATAACTGTCCTATCCTCCACATGTCTTATTCTAAAGGCCTTGTGAAGTCCGAATTTACCAACTCCGTATGCCCCATAAAAATCTGCCAGTTCATCCAGCATTGCTTCTGCTGTATCACAGCCTGAGAGCGTATCTGCCAGCTCACAGATTCTGTCTCTGACCCTGGTATTGTAGGTACTCTCTGCTTTACCCCTCTGAAAATCCAAAAGTGCTGCAAACTCCGGTACCCTAAGTCTGTCCATCATCTCTGTAAAATCGATGTCAAACCACTTCTTGAATCTCACCAGATCGTGAAGTGCCAGATCACGAAGGGAGCCGCCCATCTCGCCTCTTATCTCTGTGGCAAGACTGTAGGCATTCTCATCTGATACCAAAAGGAGCGTCAGGAAGGTATGCCAAAGATTGCCAAAGAAACCTCTTCTTGCAGACTCATCTATAAGCATATTCATGCATTCATGTATTTTTCTAACCTCTTCATCCTCGGAAAAGGTTCTTGCTGATGAATTTTTATCGGAAAGGATAATAAGTGTATCGCGAAGGATGCCCTGCCTTGTGGTGGCATTTTTGTAAAGAATAAGCTCATTATCTGTTGCTATGCCTTCGCTGTTTAAGAAATCTCCTGCTGCAGGATCAAATATTGCCGCTTCGTCCGTGGCATTCTTTTCGCTGAGTCTTTCGTACTGCCTCTTTCTGCTGACCTCCATGATCTTCTCAAAAAGCTCGCCCACAGGCTCTCTGTTCTCAGCCTTGCCTGTCAGCTCCATGACCTTATCAAGCTTCTGGGCTTCGCGTTCCTTATCAAAAACGCTTTTACCGCTCTCTATCTTGCACTCAGCAATCTTCTCAGCCACGCTCATTCTGTCTTCGATAAGATTAACAAGCTGTTCATCAATTGCGTCTATATTCATTCGAAGTTCATTTAAATCCATAAGCATCTCCCGCTGTAATTATTGATACATGGGCATAAAAACCCACAATTTCATATTACACCACAAAACGCATAATCTCAAAGGAAATAAAAACTAAATTGTGGTTAATATGTTTTATAAAGCGTGATATACTTAATTATATATAGTTTGCATTTAGAATTTTACTCTAAGGAGCCCAGACTATGGAAAGCAAAAAAGGCATTATCATTTTTTCGTTAATCGTTATCGTATTATCATTAGTAACGGTGGCGTATATGTTATCCAAGCGAGTTCCGATGAATGATGAATATACGGTAGGAAACACTCCCGGAAATCTCTACAACAACGGTATTTTCCTTGAACTTGACGGCACAGTGTATTTTTCCAATCCTCTTGAGTATGACTGCCTATATTCCATGACTCCGGATGAAACAGATTTAAAACAGCTTACTGTTATGAAGGTCGATCACATCCTCGGCGCAGGCAAATTCCTGTACTTTAACTTAGACCCTTCCAAGACATCACTTAATAACGACCTGACAGGTCTTGGTAAAGTATCCACCTTCTATGGTCTCTATAGATGTGAGAAAGACGGAGAAAACCAAAAGCTTCTTGACCGTCAGAAAATCGATAGCATGCAGCTTGTGGGCAGTAACATTTACTACACTGTTCTCGGCACTGATAAAGGTCTTCACAGAATACGCATTGATGGTAAAGATGATGCGCTAGTTACCAGCGAAATGTTAGATCCATCCTGCGCCCTTGATGGAAAGATTTATTACACAGGAGTAGACCTGGATCACAACATCCACGTAATGGATACTCTCTCCGATGAATCCACCAGTACAGCAGTTGTGGGCAACATTTGGCAGCCCATAATTCAGGGCGGTTACATGTACTACATCGATGCAGCTCACCATTATCGCCTTGCCCGCATGAATCTCCAGACAAATGAGATTGAGGTTCTGACAGAGTCACGACTTGATTTTTACAACATGAACGAAAATAATATCTTCTATGCTACATCCGAGTCAGGCAACCAGACTCTTCGCGTCATTAACCTTGACGGTTCAAATAACAGAGTAATTGCCGAAGGTGTTTACCACTCTCTCAGTCTTACATCCAAGTATCTTTACTTCAAACCCTTTGGCGTTGACAATGTTATTTACCATGTTCCGATAGACGGATCAGCTCCTGTATCCACATTTTTGACCTACTGATTTAGAAAGTCATATGTTATTCAAAAAAAGAATTTCTGGTAACATCAGAAATTCTTTTTTTATGGTAGACAATGTCTGCCAAATGTTTATAATAAAACAGAAATATAAATGAATACTGTTAAATGGGAGAGCAAAATCTATGAACAATCTTAGACACATGATGAGGCCTCTCGATTTCTCTGTTGAAGAGCTGGATCAGCTTTTTGACGTTGCAAATGACATCGAGAAAAACATGAGTGCCTACTCACACAAATGCGATGGTAATATCCTCGCTACCTGTTTCTATGAACCTAGTACCAGAACAAGACTCAGCTTCGAAACAGCAATGCTTAGACTTGGAGGTCAGATCATCGGTTTTGCCGATGCCAGTAGTTCTTCAGTTTCCAAAGGCGAAAGTGTCGCCGATACAATTCGTGTTATTTCCAGTTTTGCTGATATATGTGCCATGCGTCATCCAAAGGAAGGTGCTCCAATGGTTGCAGCAGCAAATTCTACTATTCCCGTAATTAATGCCGGTGACGGCGGTCACCACCACCCCACTCAGACTCTAACAGATCTTCTTACAATCAGATCTCTTCATGGTTCACTTGACGGATTTACTATTGGCCTTTGCGGCGATCTTAAATTTGGCAGAACCGTTCACTCACTGATAAATGCATTAGTCAGATACAAAGATATCCATTTTATTTTCATATCTCCCAAGGAGCTTAAGGTTCCGGACTACATCACAGACCTCTTAAACGACAACGGAATTACTTACGAGGAAGTCATCAAGCTTGAAGACGTTATGGACAGACTTGATCTCCTGTACATGACAAGAGTTCAGAAGGAACGTTTCTTCAACGAAGAAGATTACATTCGTCTTCGTGATTTCTATATCCTGAATGAGGAAAAGATGGCCCTTGCAAAAAAGGACATGCATGTGCTCCATCCTCTACCGAGAGTAAACGAGATATCCGTAGAAGTTGACAACGACCCCAGAGCTGCATATTTCAAGCAGGTTCAGTATGGTCTATATGTGAGAATGGCTCTTATCCTTACTCTTCTCGACAAGACAGACGCCCACATGAATCACGATCTTCTTAGAATATTCTAAGGATCACCCTTTAACTACACATATAAGGAAGGTACAAAAATGCTTAATGTAGGAAAAATTGAAGAAGGCTTCGTTCTGGATCATATCAAAGCCGGCAGAAGCATGCAGATATATCACCACTTGGGTCTTGATAAGCTTGACTGCACAGTTGCTATTATAAAAAATGCAAGAAGTAATGTTATGGGTAAAAAGGACATTCTGAAGGTAGAATGTGACATCGATACTCTGGACCTGGATATCCTGGCATTTATCGACCACAACATCACTGTTAACGTAATAAAAGAAGGCGAGATTGTAGAAAAGAGAGCTCTTTTCCTCCCTCATCAGATAAAAGACGTCATCAAATGTCACAATCCCCGCTGCATATCATCTATCGAGCAGGGGCTGCCACATATCTTCTATCTTGCAGATGAAGAAAAGGAAATCTATCGCTGCCAGTACTGCGATGAGAAATATCAGGAAACTTTCTAATTAAAGCAGGATTTCGCCATCGTGGCGATAACGAATAAGCATTCCATAAAATAAAAGAACTTCCAATCCCGGAGCATTACCAGTTCCGGAATTGGAAGTTTTTAAATTAATTACCGCACTCTACACTGATTTCATTGAACAGATGCATGATCTGCTCAGAATCCATCTTCTTTTTCTCTTCTCCGACCTTATCAAGGATAACTGATCCTTCATGCATCATGAGAAGTCTGTCGCCGTATTCCACCGCATATCTGAGGTTATGAGTAACCATTATGGTGGTAACGTGCTTTTCACGAACAATCTTATCTGTGAGCTCCATAATGATGTCCGCTGTCTTGGGATCAAGGGCAGCTGTGTGCTCATCAAGAATCAGGAATTCAAGTGGGGTCATGGTACTCATAAGAAGCGCAACTGCCTGCCTCTGACCGCCCGAGAGAGCACCCACCTTGGTATAAAGCTTATCCTCAAGGCCAAGTCCAAGACTCTTTAACATCTCTCTGTAATAATCCTTACGATTCTTATTTACTCCCGGCTGAAGTCCGAATATCTTGCCCTTGTTATCGGCAATAGACATATTCTCAAGGATATTCATGGAAGGACAAGTCCCCTTTGAGGGATCCTGATATACTCTTCCGATGGTCCTGTGTCTGATGTAATCCCTCTGAGAGATGATATTCTCTCCGTTTACAAGAACCTCGCCCTTATCAGCTGCAATGCTTCCGCAGATGATATTAAGCATTGAGGTCTTACCTGAACCGTTACTTCCAACAACAGCTACAAACTGTCCGTCCGGAACTACCAGATTGAAATCATCGAAAAGGCACATCTCATTGACGCTGCCCGGATTGTAATTTTTATAGATTGATTTAAGCTCCAGCATTCTCAGGTCCTCACTTTCTTCCTGTCTCTCGTGATAATAAGGATCAAAAGGAAAAGAACCGCAGTTATAAGCTTAAGATCCGTGGACTGAAGTCCGCACTTGATTGCAATAGCAACACAGGCTTTATATACAATCGCACCTATTACAACGCTTGTTGTAACCTTAAAGAATGAAATCTTTTTAAGAAGGGCTGTTCCGATAATAACGCTTGCAAGTCCGATTACAGCAGTACCTGTTCCCATGGAAACATCAAAATATCTCTGCTGCTGAGCATAGATGGAACCGGAAAGTGCCACAAGACCATTTGCAATAGCAAGACCGATGATCCTGACCTTACCTCTGTCAACACCCATGGATGTAACCAGAACATCGTTATCACCTACTGCCTGAAGCATAAGTCCTGAACGGGTTCTGAGATACCAATCAAGAATACTCTTAACAATAACTGTGATTATAAGAAGAATAATTACTGACTGGAACTTAGCGACAACAGGCGGGAGCTTTTCAAAAATCCCATTTATAAACCTGTTATCGAAAATTGTGTAGTAATCATACATGGGAAGATTAGCTCTTCCTGCTATTCTAAGGTTTATCGAATATAAACCTGTCATCATGATAATACCTGCAAGCAAGTCTCTGACATGAAAAACCACATGAATGATACCTGTGCAGACACCGATAAGACATCCCGCCGCAAAGCATATAGGAAGTGTCAAAAGCGGATGAACGCCAAATCTTATCATAACAACAGCAAGGCAGATCCCGAAGGGGAATCCGCCGTCTACTGTCATATCCGGAAAATCCAGAATTTTATAGGTTATATACATTCCAAGGGCCATAATCGCATAACAGAGCCCCTGTTCAAGTACGCTTACCAGAAGAGCCATAACTTCACCTGTTCTTTATTTCTATTTCTTAATTTTCGCTTTCTGTGCCATCAGCGATGGTATCATAAACCTCAGCAGCTTCTGATACAAGGCTCTCATCAAGAGTCATGCTGATCTTCTCAGCTGCAGCTGTATTTACATAGAGGCTGGGCTCGTCGATAACCTCGAAAGGCATCTCCTCTGCCTTGCTCTCGCCAAGAAGCACCTTAGCTGCCATCTCACCTGTCTGGATACCAAGCTGCATGTAGTCAAGACCCATAGCTGCTACGCAACCAACCTTAACCTGCTCAACCTCGGAACCAAATACAGGAATGCCCTGCTCGTTTGCATAGCTGAGAACTGTCTGAAGACCTGAAACTACAGTGTTGTCTGTAAGGTTGTTGATGCAATCAACCTTGGTTACAAGATCAGCTGCAGCCATATCAAGGTCTGCAAGAGTATTGATACCGCTATCTACAATCTCAAAGCCATACTCAGCAGCATGCTCTTTGTACTGAGCGATTGTGCTCTCTGAGTTAGTCTCACTTGTTGTGAAAAGAATACCGATCTTCTTTGCATCGGGAAGCATCTTTCTGATCATATCAAGCTGCTGTGTTACAGCAAGTGCATCAGATGTACCTGTGATATTTCCTACAGGTGTTCCATCCTCTTTTGCAAGCTCTGCTGCTACCGGATCAGAAACTGCTGAATAAATTACAGGAACCTGTGTACCGAGAGCTGAATTGTAAGCACTCATAGCACTGGGTGTTGCGATACCACATATAAGATCAACGCCGTCAGCTACAAAAGCATCTGAAATCTGGCTTGCTGTGCCTGTATCTGCCTGAGCATTCTGGAAGTGAATTGTAAGGTTCTCACCTTCCTTAATTCCCTTGTTCTCAAGGCCCTTAATGAAGCCCTCTCTGCAGTTATCAAGTGAACCGTGCTCAGCGAACTGGGAAATACCAATTACATACTCGCCTTTAGCCTCTTCGGAAGCTTCAGCGTCAGCCTCATCAGCTGTTTCCTCTGCTGCCTCTTCTGTGGTCTCAGCTTCCTGCTCCTCTGCAGGTGCTTCCTCTGCCTGTGATTCCTCAGCAGATGCATCAGCTTCAGAAGTCTCCTCAGAAGCTACCTCTGTGTTAACTGTGTCATCGCTTGTCTTACGATTGTCTCCACAACCTGTAACCATAGTTACCATCATGGATGCAGCAATGATTGCCGCAAGCATCTTCTTTTTCATAATTTACTCCTCCTCTGCGTAACACTCTGTTACTGTAAACTATCATAGTGAATACCTTAAATAATACAATTATATTGTTACTGCTGTCAAATATAATAGAATTTCGCTTGCGAAATTCTCGCACGCGAGCAGTATTGCGAAGCAATAAAATACATTTCTGCGAGCTGCGCATCCCCGCGGAGCGTTTTTATTTCATAGATTTTCTATGAAATAAAAAAAGGACCTGGGGCGTATTGCCTCAGGTCCCATATAAAACTATGTATTAGTATCCGAATTCCTGTGCCCAGTAGTAATTTCCGTTAGGTGCCTGATATACCGCAATACCTACTGACTTGAAGCCACCATCCATGATGTTAGCTGCGTGTGTAGGTGATGCCATCCAAGCATCTACTACTGACTCACCTGTGTTGTAAAGCTTTGCAAGGTTCTCACCAAACATAACTGTACTGTCAACTGTGTACCATGCATCACCGTTAGGTCTGCTGTGGGAGAATACCTGAACGATCTCCTGCGCACGAACCAGGGCAGCCTGTGTAAGCTGATCATTCCAATTAAGAATGCTAAGACCTGCTGCTGAACGCTTCTGGTTTACAAGATTGAATGCTGTTGTTGCAGCTGCAAGTGCTGCCTCACTACTATCAGCCTCTCCTGCAAGGATAAGAGCTCCCTCATCGATGTAAATTGTATCGATATCCTCATCGATGCCTCTGACAGCAGCCATGTCATCAATTGACTGTACCTGCTTCTCCCCGCAAGCCATAACTGTAAGTGTAAATACAGTTACAAGTATTGTTGCTATAACTCTTTTAAACTTCTCCATATGATTCCCTTCCCATGAAAACTAAGTGGTCTTTTATTAACTATATCATACCACTTTCATCATAAATGTCAATCATTTTTTCAAACATTTTTGCATTTATGATTATAAAAAATATTATTTTATTTCATTTCTTCTTTTTGAAGGTATACTTCTGTTTTTTAGCACCAGCCTTCTTGAAGAGACGAACGACCTTATTATACGTCTTTTTGTCCTTACAATAAATAGTTATTTTGCAGTTGCTGTTCATTCCGGTAAATGCACCGCTCTTTACGGTAGCCAGACTGTTGCCGTATACCTTCAGAGTCTTAAGCTTTGTAGTGTTCTTAAGGGCATTCTTACCGATCTTCTTTATCGTTGCAGGGATTGTCAGCTTCTTAAGCTTTTTCAGATTTTTAAGAGCATTGCTTTCAATCTCTGTAACTGTATAGGTTACGCCATTCTCATCTGTGACAGTGGAAGGGATTGTTATACTTGTGGCATTCTTATTTCCTGCCTTGGTATAAGAAACTGTCTTGCCATCTGAGGAAGTTACCTTGTAGGAATCGCTCTTATTTCCTGTGGTCTTAACCTTAATGGTTGTGCCTTTATCCTTGGGCCTTGGACTAACTGTTACCTGACACTCTGCAGTAAGACGATTTTCATCCGTTATAACTCTGACAACTGTCGTTCCGGTCTCCATAGCAGTAAAAGTGCTTCCGCTTAAGGCAACTATACTCTCATCATCTGTCTCGAAGTAATAATTCCTATTTCCTGCATTTGCAGGAGTTATTGTGGGTGTAAGTGTAAATGTATCACCTACAAGAACACTCTTTGTTGTCTCAGGTATACTTACGCCGGTTACTTCAACGTATGGATCATGCTCCATGGCGCTTTCAGAGGTATTTGCAACATAGCTGTATGTGTAATGTGTTCCATAAGCTATGGGCATTTTGTAGCCACTATAAGCGCTGTTTGGCACTCTGATGTGACTTGGTGACATGGATGCAAACTCAGCTGTGGTTCTGTTAAACCACTTGGCTTGATCATGACTGGTAGATGCCCAGGTAGTATCCACCTCATACCATCTGCCATCAAGCTTGACAATGTTCCATGCATGGCCTCCGCCATTACCGATACCGCCTATTACCATAGTCTCAATGCCAAGGCCGTCCATTATCATTTCAAATCCGGCAGAATAACCATCACAGACAGCCTCACTATCCGGAGATGCCAAAGGTCCCCACGCCGTATGTGATAAATTAAATGACCCCGTTACACTTTTATCATTCGCGCAATCATCGTCATATTCTATAGAGTCAGAATAAAAATCATATACTTTCTGCTCGGTAATAGCCGGCCAGCTGCTTACAAGGTTATTGCTTCTTATATCACTAAGATAACTGTTAAGTCCCTGAGTTATCTGACTGTTAATTGCCGCAAACTGGGTATTGTCATAAAACGCTTTTAGAATAAAACAAAAGCTTACTTCAGTCTTATCTCCAACTATATGACCATATCCATATGTAAACACAGGCCAGCACATAAAGAACTCAATCCTGTCCGGATGATCATAATAAAGCGCCTGCTTTGCACAATTTAGTTGGTCACTGAAATCCGGATCAAAGCCAGTCTTCGTGGTAGTTTTTTCAATCACATACTCATACTGCTCATAGTCATCTTTATTATCTGATACGTTAACATTATAAGGAATGTATTTTCCCTGAGATATAGCATTATACAATGCCAAATACAGAGTCTTTTCATCGCTGGAAAGATATTTATAGTGCTCTCCCGTTGAAGCTGCAAAGCCATTTAAAACCGCAGGCTCATCAAGCTCTCTTGCTTCTTCATCCGTAATCTCAAAAATGCCTAAGTTATTTACATCCGGGGCAATACTTAAGCCCCCGGTAGGAAGCTTTTTCCCGGCGCTGACACCCAGACTGCCTACAGGTAGCATCAATAATGCTGCGCATGCAAAAATCAACAATGCAACTTTTCTTACATATTTAATTGCCATACAAAATCCCTAACCTTTTTAACCCTGGATGTACATCAAAAGCTGATGATCCGTTTACTTTTTCTTCTTATATTTAAATGTGCCTGTCTT
>JAEEGL012989195.1_pt1 | contig 10111 bp, 2 predicted proteins | sample 9134231 | NCBI WGS metagenome assembly JAEEGL01 (sample SAMN16246548, study PRJNA631951) | gut metagenome | biome: gut microbiome; feature: rumen; material: fiber-attached | host: Bos | place: Iran: Karaj | collected 2018-10 | reverse complement strand
TAAAAAAATATTTAATAAAATATTAGATATTATTTTTAATATAAAATAATTTAAAATTAAAAATATTAAAAATATATTGTGTATAAAAAAAGTATTATAAAAATATTTTACAAATGACTGATTATATTTTTAAAATAAAAAAAAATTTATCAATTTTTTTAACAAGAAAATATTCAATAAAATATATAATAAATAAATTTAAAAAATTTAATAGAAAAAATCATATAATTATTTAATTAAATATAGGAGAATCTAGAGGTATTAAAAATTCTTTACAAAAATTTGAAAATTCAAATTATAATAAACTTGATGGATATTTAATTAAATTTTATACTCAAATATTTAATAATTATATAAAATTTATTTAGTAATGATTTAATAAGGAACAAAATATTTTTATTTTGAAAATGATATTTAAAATTATTCATCTTCGTTTGTTTTTTTTTTACATGGGAACCAGTCAATATTTCTCTTCTTGATTAACAACCAAATATCATATTCTTCCTGATCAAACTCAACTTCTTCCTCTATTATAATTTTAAACATAAAATTAATATATTTCCATTTTGAATGTTCTTGAATATGACTATCAAAATCTATATTTTGATTAATACAATCTGATTGATTTAAATCACATATAAAACATACATTATTTCTATCATTTTCATTATCCATTGCTTTTTCAGTCATTTCTCCAACAGCATCAGTAATTAAAGCTAAAAATACATTAGAAAATATCATATTAAGACACAAAAAGAAAAATATATCAAAGAAAAATTGTCTTAAATAATATCCATAAGTGTTTTTAAAGCTGATTAAATTTAAATCTAAAGCACCACCTGAAGATAATCCAAAATTAATAAAATATAAAATGCATTGAATTGAGGATGAACAAATATATTCTTCAATTGGTTGATCATTTTCATCAACTATATTCTCATTAAATTTATCAACAACTTCAAATCTGAATAAATTTGGTAAAAATAAAAATCCAATCCAGCTAAAAACATATAAAACAATTATAGTATAAGAAAAAAGAAAAATAAGATATTTAAATTTATCCAATAATCCTTTGAATATTGCAGATAAAGTTGGTACTAAATTAGCAACTAATATTAAAGGAATTACTAAAAATATTTGAGAGAAAAGATAATAAAATATTATACATATTAAACTGAATATAAATGGTAAAAGTTTATGATTAAATAATATTGTTTGAAATAATAAAATATAAATCCTATCAAATTTTTTTATTTCAGGAGGAAAAAAAACATTAATTGCTGAAAAATTTACTGAAACTTTGTTTATTAATTCTCTAAATTTATAAGCAATATATTTTACTGTAAATCTATATTGTGTTTCTAAATTATTATTAGTATATTCTGTTAAATCATGAAAATATTCTATTGTTAATCTATTTCTAAACCAATTTACAATAACTATTAATATATAAAGGATATGTACTCCACATAATATTAAAAGAATTTTAGAAGTTTTATTAGTTTCTATTTCATTATATATTGAATAGTCTTCTTTCCATGATTTATAATAATGAATTATAAGTATAATATTGTGAACAACAAAAAAAATGATATTTATTAATTCAAGTTGTTCATAATAAAATATTTGTGCTAAATTAAATTTCTTATTTTTAGAATTATAAATCATTTCAAAAATAAAAGAATCTATATTATCATAAATACTAATTAATTTTGAATCTCTACTAGATCTATCAATATTATCTTCAAAATACATTTTTTCATCATTTGATAAATATAAAGATAAAGGTCTTGAGATAAAATATATTGTTTTTTTCTCATTACCAAGAGATATTTCTATATCATTAAAGATTTGTCTCCAAAAATCAAATATAACATCCATTGTTTTTGAATAATCTCTAACTTTTGATAAATTATTATATGTATTATCTGGATTATCATCATTTGTAATAATATTTATTAAATTAGCATAAATCGAAGAATCTGTGAATTGTTCTATTATATTGTTTGACTCTATTTTTCCATTATAATCTGGAAGAATAGAGTTCAATTCAATATATCCATAATATTTTTTTAAAATAAATAATAGTTCATAATATTTTTTTGCAAGAACAAATGCTTGAACAGATTGAAAGTTACCCTTTTTATATAATTCAATTAAATCTTCAATACTATTTTTACTGTTTAATAAATCTTTATCTAAATAATCTACAATTTGTTTAGTATATATATATGTATGAAAAACATATAAATTTGTACTATAAACTGTATAATTACGAATTTCATAAAAATAATTATTATTCATTTCTTTTGGACCATATCTGATATAAAAAATAAATAAAGTTAAAATATTATTTATTACAAAAATATATTTTTCTTTTTCTTTTTTCAATATTTTATCATCAATTTCAAAATTAAGAGATTTAAATATTGGATTAAATGATTCATCTTCTTTTTTCCAAAAAAAATATTTGTTATATAAATTTGTCATAATTTCTCCGTATACTTCATTATCAAAATTTGAAAATTCAATTATACAACATGTCAATGAATTAAAGAGAACTAATAAATTGTTTTGTTGTGTTTCTCTATAATTCACATCATTACTTATATATAAAGTTTCAAATGTTTTTTGATGAAGATTTAATAATACTTCATAAGGAGAGAAAATATTATTTTCATCAACATCTTCAATTAATTTTTTAAATGTTTTTGATTCATCATCATATTTTGCAACAGGAAAATTAGTTTTGTTCATTGATAAATCAAATTTATATTTAAATATTGCATCATGAAAGAATTTATTGAAATGTTCTCCTAATATTTCTAAAAATAATATTAAACAATTTAAAAGTTCAGATAAATTATTTTCTTGTTCTGTATTTGAAAAACATTGTGATATTAATAATTCATAATTAGCTAAATAATTTATTTTTCTAATAATTTGACCTATTATTCTGGCTTTAAATTCATTAATTTCAATATCAATAATGTTTTTAAAATTATTTTCTATATTCATTTCCATTTTTTGATCATCACAAACTTTAATAAATTCTTCATCATCTGTTCTAATAATTCTAATTAAAGTTTTTAAAAATAATAAATCATTTAATATATATTCACCTTCAGATTTATAATCAACAATATGAATAAATATAGTACTATAAAATGATTCTCTTTTACTTATTGCTCTCTTTTTTAAATTAAATAAATAGTGGAATAATTCTTTTATTTTTATAATATTATTAAATTCTTCTTCAATATATTTATCCCATTTATCATAATTCTCATAAACTTTTTTATTACTTGCTGGATCTAATCCATTAAAATCATTTAAATCTTCTAGTGTTATTTTTTGTTTAGGTCTATTATTCTGTATAATACTTGAATAATGATTATTTGTAAGACAAGATAAATTTCCTTTATAATAATCAATGTAAGTTTGATATATATTATATGGTTTTCTTTGAGAAAAATTATATGAATCTGAATTTATTTTATCTATATATTTTTGAATTATTTTATTCATTTCAACAATATATGATATTTTTTCATGATAAACAAATTTTTCTGTTATCTTGAAATCTATTTCTTTATGTTCAATTTCTTTGTTAATTATTATCATAAATAATTTTTCATTTTCTAAAAATTTAACAGCTAATTTTGAAAAATAAATAAGATATAATTCATGAATTTTATCTTTATTAACAATTAAATTACTAAAATAATGAATAGATAGAATGATAGAAACACAAAAATCATATAAACCATTTTTTTCAATATATGCTTCTTCAAAATTTAAAGAGCTTTTTTGCTGTTTTAGAGAAACTAAGAAATCAATACAATTGATGAAAATATATATTAATTTAACAGTTTCATTAACATGTTTTTCTGATTCTTTTGATTCTAAAGTAATTAAATATTTTCCCTTAACTCTATTTTCTGAAGGTTCTTTTTCAAAACGTGTTGTCGTTATTAAAGGGCCATAAATTTTATTAGTATTTGGATCAAATTTAAGACATAAAGCATATTTTAACAAAAAATTTAAAAGTTTACTTTTAATAGCTAAAGGTAATTTTTTATTCATTATAATTGTAAACAAATCATATTTAGAATCATTAAAAAGAGACTCTTCTTCATATTTTAAATAAAAATTAGTTTGAGATAAATTCTCCAAACATCTTATGAAATCAAGAAGAATAAAACCAGGTATTTTTGAATCTACTTTTTTTATTTCATCATTTATTTTTTTTTCTATTTTTTTTTCGTTTTCATTTAATAAGTCTTCATCATTAAATTTATCTAAAGTCATTGAATTTCTTTCACTCTTCCATTCCGGCAATTCTTCAATCATATTTAAACCAATTGTTTTTATAATATTTAGATAAGAATCTTCCAACTTAATATTCTCAAAAGATTGTGGAATAATATGTGTTTTTTTGATTTCAAAAAAGGTACTATAAGTTGTTTTTATTCTATTTAATAATTTTTCAAAATTATTGAAATAATAAAATGATTCATTACTTAAAAGTGGATCATTTCTAAAGAGAATATCTATTATATATTCTTTAACTGCTTCAGATTTTTCATCATTTTCAATATTTGTTTCAATTTTCATTCTTAAAAAAGAAATATCTACAATTTTTCTATTAAAAGATATTTTAAGTATAATTAACATTTCTAATATGAAATTAGAATAAGCTCTAAAATTAAGTTTTTGAATTACATGTATAAGTTTAGGAATGAAATTTGAATTAAATATATATGCGCCTCCTACAATATTTGAAAGGCATAATAAAGTAATTTTTAAAGTATAATCAAGATAATCATTCAAAGATTTATTAGATTTTTTATTAAGTATGTCTAATACTTCATTTATCAGTTTTACTGGATAATTTTTTGCTACAATATTTTGAAGAAGTTCATTAAAATCATATTCATAAAATTCATCAATATTACAATCATATTTTAATTGATATAAATCAAGTAATTTTTTGACTATAACTATATTTTGTTCTGAATTATTTTTTTTTTTTTTTTTTTATCTATAATAGTCTTAATTTTTTGTTCAATCAAATCAAATATATCATAATCTTTTTCTATTCCATCAAACATTTTTCTTTCTTTTGATTGAGCAAATGCATAAGATGAAAGTAAGGTTAAAATTCTTTCTTTATTTTCTTCATAGAAACGAAAATTATAAAGATGATAATTAATTAAAACATTTTTGAAAGTTAATCCATTTTTATTTTTAGGAGTAATCATATAATATAATATATCAAATAATTTTTCCACAAAGAATTTTGAAAAAGGATTTTCTTTATTCAATAAAGAAATATGTTTTGTACTGCCTTTTGTAATATAATCTGTAAAAATTTCACATAGTTGATTCATATATATATAAATAATATTTGATGATAAGTCTTGTTTAAATTTTGTTAGAAATTTTTCATTATTTTTATGCATTTCTAATATTGTATCTAATGAAAATAAACCAAATGAAAATATTTCTGGAGGAATTTCATCAGAATTCAATAAATGAGAACATATAAAATTATTGTCAATATTTAATTTTTTAAGAAATAACATAACTTCTAATGATTCAATATTTTGTAAAACAATATTTTTTCTATATACTTGAAAAAAAAAAGATTGACTGAAAATATTAGGATTACCATAATATAAAGCAGGAAGATTATCAATCTTAGAAAACTCATAATTGAAAATAAAAACAGGTTGTTCATTATCATTTAAATAATTAAATAAATAATTTTTACAATAAAAAGACATTATATTATCTAAAATTAAATCTCCTTTATAATTTTTAAGACAAGAAAGTATATTTTCAAAAATTTTATCTTCATAAGTCAATTTCTTGAAAAAAACTTTAAGTTCTTGATTTAACATATAGGAAATAATTTCTAACTTTTTATTATCATCTTTATTTTGTATAAAATTTTCAATTCTTTCTCTTATTTTTTCATCAAATAAAGCTGATAAAGTATGTTTATTATATTGTTCAATGATTTTCTTGATTTCTTCTTTTTCATTTGAAGTTAAATTGTATTTACTCTCTAAATGAGGAATATCATGATTTTCAACAGCACAAGCACATATCTTAGTATTAGTTTCATTAAAATTAATTTCATTAGTCTCACAAACTATATTGCTCAAACAATGTTCTTTACACCATTCACAAACATGAAATTTAATACCTCTTCTCCTATTCAATTTATTTTTTGATATACTCATAATTTTCTTCATCATTGTAGTACCCATATTTATTTTAATATTCCTTTTACGAATTTCAAGTAATTGAAAAAATCCATTTAGAGTTTTCATCATTTCTTCTAAGTATTTGTTTATACAACAATCTAGTTTTTTCAATTTTTTTATTTGAGCTTCAATATCTAATTCATTAATAATAAAACCTTTGAAATGTTTAGCAAAATCAGCTATATTTTTAGAATCTTTTTTGTTGAATTTATCAAAAGATTCTACAGAATTTAAAGGATTTAAAGATTCTACATTATTTAATCTAAGTATTTCATCATCCATATTTATATTATTTTTTTTATAACTCTAAGAATTTTCATTATATATTAAATAATAAAAATTATTATAATTTTTGTTTCAAATATACTAAGCCTTTTATATATAATTCTCATAAATTATAGTATATCTTATATATATTTTTTTCATTTATATCTATTAATAACTATTAAAAAGAATAATTATTATCGATGATGCAATTATGAAATTATTTAAAAAAGGAAAAAAAAATTATTCAATAATAATTAAAATTATTTAAAAAAGGAAAAAAAAATTATTCAAAAATAATTAAATATATATAAAAAAGTCAATATATTCTAAAAAAAAATATAAACTAAAAAAAAAATTAAAATAAATAATATAATGATAAATTAATGATTTTCAAAAAATAAAAAGGAAAACTTAGGTTAAAAAAAAATAATTAAATACTGAAAATGATTTATAATGAAAAATTTTTCAAAAAAAAAAAGAAAGCTTAATAATTAAAATTTAAGGCCAAAGAGTTCTATAACATCTTAATCTATGTAACCATTCACCAAAATCTCTAATCCAATTAACTTTCTTTCTAAAACTGAATAAAATTCCAATTATAATTTCAATCCCTAATTCTCCAAAAAGAAGATCCATAAATAAACTTAAAATAAAAATAAGAATCCAAGCACTTTTTTGTATTGTCCAAACAGCAAGAAAAGTAAAAGTAATATACCCACAAACAATCCAAATAATAATACAAATAATAAATCCAATAATAGTAGAACAATTATTTTGTGATTTTAATTTATTATAAGCCTTAATAATAATTAATTGTCCTCCTTTCATTACTAATTGATATAATCTTCTTCTTTGATAAACAGAAGTAATGAAAAAAACTGCAATTAGATACATAAATAAATTACTAATAATTGAAGTTAAAATTGAAAGAAGTATACAATTACCAATATTTTTTCCTTTAATATTTTTTTTTAGTGTTAAAAAAATATCAATTAACATCATATTAATAAATATTTGAGTTAATAATAATGTCAATTTTTTCCATCTTGGATTAAATAAAGAACGATTTAATAATGGACCAAATAAAGTATGTCTTGATAATATATTCCATTTAACAAATTCAATTGCTGATAATTTTAAATTTGTATATGCTTCAAGTGCTTTTAATTTTTCTTCTTTTTCATTTGTTAAATCATCTGGGAAATTATTATTTGATTCATTTTCTGTATTATGAAATTGTTTTAATGATATATAATTTGGTTTTGATTTATCATTATTTAAAAAGAAATTTAATTTTTTTGATTTATTTGAGTATATTTTTTCTTTTGTCATTATACTTTTTCTCTTCTTTTTTGCATATGCTTCACTTCCACTTTGATTTTCATCTTCTTCATTTTCATCTTCTTCTTCTTCTTCTTCATTTTCAGAAGAAATACTTTCAATTTTTTTATTTTGTTTATATTTTCTATTTTTATTAGGAGGATTATTAGGAATTTCAGTTAAAATATTCCCTGTTGCTAATTCATCATGAATTTTATTACTTTCAGTTTCAAAATTAACATTATCAAACATGTGTTTAATTTCATTTTTATTTTTTTCTTCTGGGGTAAAATTAGGAATAATTTCAGCAATACTTTTATCATTTTGTTTATATGGGAAATGAACTTTAACAATTTCTTTTTTTAAAAATTCTAATTCTGCAGTTCTTTCAAAGTAAACTTTATCATTACAATAACAAACAAAACAAGTAAATATATATAAAATTAAAATAATACTAATTGAAAGAAAACCTGGATTTTTAAAATAATTATCTTTCCATTTAAATAAAACATATTTTTTTAAATAAAAAAATCTTCCATCAACAACAAATTCCATTTTATTAGGAATTAACATTGAAGTAAAAGATGATAAATGAGTAGATTTAAAAATAATATAATCAGTATCACTTGTAAAATTAACATAAGAAATACCATCAGTAGAATAAATATTTTTTTCATTTGGAGTATAATAAATTCCAGTTAAATTATAATCTCTAGAATATTTTATAATTCTTTGTTCAACTGTATCATTTAAAACTGCACCTGATTCATTTATATAGATTGGATCTTTGAAAATTGGATCATTTGATACTTTATAATTATTAGGATCAAAAAGGAATTTTTGTTCATTTATATAATCTAACCAATTATATGATGAAAATGAAAAATATAATAAAATTGGATTTGTTGATTCACAATCTTTTAATTCAATTTCTTTTCCATTTGAATTATATATTTTTATTGTCAAAAAATTTGAAGTTATATTTGGATAATATGATGAATCCCAACTATATGGATATTGTTTATATTCTATTAAATTTAAATAATAATTAAATGAAAGTTTTTTTGAAAGAAGACAATCCATAAATAAAATATATGATTTATAATCTTTTATGAAATTATTATTTATGTAAAATTCAGTATCATTAAAAGTTTCTCTAAGTTGTATTAAATAATAATGAATATGTGATGATTCAAATTCATAATTTTGAACTCCATTAATAAGTAAAAAGGAAGTTATATCTTCTATCATATTTGTATATTCTTCAAATGCACTTTGATAATTTGATTGTTGTGATGTTAATAAAGTATAATTTCTAAATGGTGTACCTGAAGATATTTGATTAGACAATTTTTGTTTATTTAATTTTATATAAAAGTAATTAAAATAAAAATCAACATAATCAAATAATTTATCAATATAAGAATTAGATTGAATGATATATTCAGCTGAATTTTCTTTTAAATAATTAACAAATTGAACAAGATATCTAGTAAAGAAAATATCATCTTGGAAAAAATATTGAGCAGCAAAGAAAATATTATAAATAGAATTAAATAAAATATCATCTCCAATAACTAATCCTCTACTTTCAATTAAATCAAATACTCTACTATACATTTCTTGGAAATAATATGCTAATTTAGAATAACCAGTTTTTAAAATATTACAATTATTCCCAATATAAGCAGCTTTACAATCACATGCAATAGTAACATCAATAATTCCACATTCACCATGATTATTACAGTATGTATCAACACAATTTGGATCATTCATTAATATTTTAGAACCATCAAGTGAAGTTTCAAATGTTGAATAATATTGATTTGGTTTTAAATCTCTATTTGGATTTACACTTACACTTTTTAAAAATTCACTTCTTGAAAAATATTGTAAATCTCTTATATCTGCATTTAAATCATAATTATTTAATACTTCTGTTAATATATAATTTTCTTCATCATCAAGATGATTTACTATTGTTATTTTTGTTGATGTTATCGATTCTGCATTGAATTGATCTCGAACTTTACAATATATTTCTAATTGAGTTGTTGCTTGTTGATAAAATCTTACTGAGAAATTACTATATATTTCATTATTAGTTGACCAATCTTGTGATATATTTATAATTGTACTTGTTTGATCTTCAATATAATAAAAGAAATATTCTAATAATTCATAATTTGTATTTTCATCACTATAATTATAACAAGTCATTACAAAAGTTGTTGTTTGTAATAATC
>JAEEGL012666448.1_pt1 | contig 10111 bp, 7 predicted proteins | sample 9134231 | NCBI WGS metagenome assembly JAEEGL01 (sample SAMN16246548, study PRJNA631951) | gut metagenome | biome: gut microbiome; feature: rumen; material: fiber-attached | host: Bos | place: Iran: Karaj | collected 2018-10 | reverse complement strand
TCGGCTCCTCCACATGGTCGATCGTGCTCGGATCGGGCATGTAGAGCGGATTGTCTATCTCCTTCATGGTACCGTTCTTAAGGAAAACGTGATAGATAACGGACGGATAGGTGAGAATCAGATCCATGTTGTATTCGCGCGTGAGACGCTCCTGCACGACATCCATGTGGAGCAGGCCGAGGAAGCCGCAGCGGAACCCCGCGCCGAGCGCGATGGAGCTTTCCGGCTGGGCGACGAAGGCGCTGTCGTTGAGACGGAGCTTTGCAATGTTGAATTTCAACGCTTCATAGTCCGCTGTGTCGATGGGATAGACGCCCGAAAAGACCATGGGGCTGATCTTCTGGAAGCCCGGCAGCGGTTCGTCGGCGGGATTGATGACGTGGGTGATGGTGTCGCCGACGGAAATGTCCGTCGGCGTCTTGATGGCCGTGATGACGTAGCCGACTTCGCCTGCTGACAGCGAATCGGCGGGTTTCATGCCTGGCGAGAAGAATCCGACTTCCTTAACATCTGTATCCAAAGAAGATGCGAAGAATTTGATGTGGTCGCCTGGCTTGATCGAGCCGTTGACGATTCGGACGTAAGTGACGACACCGCGATAGACATCATAGACGGAATCGAAAATCAATGCCTGCAGACGATCCGATGTGGGTTTCGGCGGCGGAACACGCTGGATGACCGCTTCCAGCAATTCGCGGACGCCAAGTCCCGTCTTGGCAGAGACTTGGAGAACTTCCTCCGACGGAATAGCGAGCAGTTCTTCAAACTGTTCCATGCACATCGGAATGTTGGCGGCGGGCAGATCAACTTTGTTGATGACAGGCACGATGGTGAGATCCTGCTTGATGGCGAGATTCACATTGGCCATCGTCTGGGCTTGGACGCCCTGCGCGGCGTCAACGAGCAGAATGGCGCCTTCGCAGGCCGCCAGTGAACGGCTGACTTCATAGCTGAAATCGACGTGTCCGGGCGTGTCGATCAGATTGAATTCATAGACCTCTCCGTTGTCTGCGTCATAGCGCATGCGGACAGGATGGGATTTGATGGTGATGCCGCGCTCCTGTTCAAGATCCATGGCGTCGAGAATCTGGTCATGAAATGTGCGCTCTTCAATGGTTTTCGTGTGGAGCAGGAAGCGGTCGGCCAAGGTCGATTTGCCATGATCAACGTGGGCGACGATGCAGAAATTGCGGATATGTGCGAGGTCAGTCATCAGTGTTTGCCTATTTTGTGGAGGGCGACGAGTCCGCCGGCCTGGTAGAGGATGTTTGGGAGCCAGACGATGAGCTCCGGATGGAGTTGCGGCTTCTTTTCGAGCATTCCCGCCAGAAGCAGGAACACATAGAAGCCAAGAGCGAGAATGACGCAGATCAAAAGTCCGACGGACAGTTCGGAGCGTTTCCCCCTGATGCCGAACGGGATGCCGAGCAGAAGAAACGCGAACGGCGAGAGTGAAAGGGAGAGGCGGTTGTGGAGGTTCATCATGAGCGGCGTGACGTCTTCTCCCGCGTCCTGCATGAGCCGCATCCGCCCGAAAAGCATCTTCAAATCCATGAATTTCGGCTTTCTCGTGACATTTTTCTTGTTTTGGGATGAACCGTAGTCAATTGGAAGCGTGATGGTTGTGGCGGACAGATGGCGTTTCGCAACGGCATAGCCGTTGCCGAATTCGATGTCGGAGATGATGGCGTCATGGAGCTCCAGATTGATGAGAAGCGACTGCGGGTCAAGATGGATTCGGCCTCTTTTGGCGGATATGTCCTGCAGGGATGAGTCGCCCCTTTGCAGCTGGATATGGATGTATTCCAGATCGTCGCCATCGCGTTTTTGGACGCGGAGGCTGCATTTGTTCGACAGCTTCGTGAAGACACCGGGCTCCAGCAGGGAGAAGGGGGCGCTGGAAAGCGCTGACCATCGTAGCGTGTCCGCCTCATAACGGCATATCGGTGAGACGATAAGCGAAATGGCTAGGCAGATGATGGAGCAGATTGTGCAGATGGCCAGGCCTGGGGCGATGATCTGCCACAGGTTGATGCCGCTGGCTTTGAGTGCGACGATTTCATTGTCGGATGACATCCTCCCGAAGATGAGAACCGTTGCGACGAGAATGGAAAGCGGGAGGGTGAAGCGTAGCATGTCCGGAATCATCAACAGGAGGAAACGGACGAGAAGCGATGGCGCGACGCCTTTTGAAAGGAGGTCGAATGCTCGGAAAAAGTGCCCTGACAACATGACAAACGTCAGCACTCCCAAGGCGATGGAAGTGCTGACGATGATGTTCTTCGTGATATGCAGGGTGATGGTCTTCAATGGTTTGAATCATCACGCAGGGACTGTCGTCCCTGCGTTTTTCGTCTTGTATGCCACGACAATGGAGGTTAGAACGAATAGCCAATGTTGAAGTGGAAACGTCCCGAACGATGCTCAAGATGGTCGTATCCGGTAATGATAGGATAGCCATAGTAGAGGTTGAGCGGGATGGCCTTGAATTGGAGGCCGACACCGATGGACATGTTGAGGTCGTCTGCGTCGAAATCGAAGGAATCCCACCAGACGTTGCCGATGTCGATGAACGTGGAGAGATACACGAAGTCGCGGACGGGTTTCAGCAGTTCGACCGTGCCTGTGAGGATGGTGTTGCCGCCGAGAGGATCGTCGAAGGCATCCACGGGGGCGACGTCACGGCGTTTGAATCCGCGCATGGTTCCAATACCGCCTGCGAAGTAGCGGTCGAAGATGGCAGGTTTTTCACTGGTGGCGCTGCCGAAGTTGATGCCGGTCTTGAGGACGACATCGCTGAACACAGGCATGTATTTGGCACCGGACAGTTCGATTTTCCCGTAGCTTTCATAGCTGCCGAGCGCTTCGGTGACGTATTCCAGTTCCAACGTGATCTGGGAGCCTCTGCTCGGGAAGCGGAAGGCGTTGCGTGTGTCACGGGTGACACGCCAGATCAGGCGGTTCGCCCAAGCGGTGCCTTCGTCGTCGAAGATGTTGTGACCGCGGACGGTGCCGGAATTCTGATACCAGCGTTCGAGCCAGTCGTCATCCAGCATGGCGAAGTCGTCTTCGTCATTGTCAACATGGCTGATTTTGACGTATTCGACGCGAACGCCCACGCCCATGCGCCAGTATTCCGTGTGCTCCGTGAACGGGACAAGGAAGGCGATCGGCCATGACAGCATGGAGCCTGCGCCAACGGAGCGTTGGTCATATGCGTCTTCGAAGCGGTTGTTAAGGAAGATTTCAGTATGGAGCTCCAGTCTCTTGTCAAGGAACCACGGCTCCGTGAGGGAGATGACAGCGCTGGACACTTCGGAACCAACCTGCACACGCGTGCGGAAACGCTGACCTGCGCCCTTTGGCGGCCATTCAAGGCCGAGTGCTTTGGCGAGGTCGAAGTTCGCTTCGCTGAATTCCAGGAAGGCGATGGCGGAGTCTTCCGTCGAGAAGCCTGCGCCGACGGAAAGATTGCCGGTGGGCTTTTCTTCAACTTCGATGCGGAGGTCACGAAGATCAGGCGTTTCCGTGACGGCCGGGATGATATCGACACGGGAGAAGTATCCCAGATTCATGAGGCGGTTCTTGGAGGCGCGGATTTTGGAGTTGTCGCCCAAGTCTTCGGAGAAGATCGCCATTTCACGGCGGATCACTTTGTCCTGCGTGTATTCATTGCCTGTGATGACAAGGTCGCGGATTTTGCAGATGTTGCCTTCGTTGACGCGGTATTCGATATCGACTTCATGGTTGTCGGCATCGATCTTGTGGGTTGGATAGAGGCGGAGGTCAAGATAGCCTTTTGCTTCATAGTAGGACTTCATGAGGTCCGTATCGGTTGCTTCGAGGGCGGCGTTGTAGTAGTCGCCGACCTTGAGCCCCGTGCGGGAGAAGAGCTTTTCAGGCGTGAAGGCGGTAGCTCCCGTCATGGTGATGGATTTCACCTTGTAGGGCAGTCCTTCCTTTACCTTATAAGTAAGTGCGATCCACTTGCCGTCCTCCAGCTTGTTTTCAAGGATGTCGGTGACCTGGAAATCCAGATAGCCTTTGTTCTGATAGAGCTTCTGGAGGGCTTCCTTGTCGAGGTCATGCTGGTATTCGTTGTAGTAGTTGCCAAAACGGAAGATATAGCGCCACCATTGACGTTTGGTGATGATGGCGGATTTCAGTTCGTCCTCCGTGAAGACGGTGTTGCCGACGAAGCTGACGCCCTTCAGTTTGCTACGGGATTTCTCCTTGATGGTGAAGACGACGTTCACGCCCGTGCCGGCGGCGTTTCGTTCTTCCGCCGTGTTCACTTCCGTACCGTAGTAACCTGCGTTCTGGTATTTCTCCAGAATCGCCTTGCGGGATTCGGCAAGCTTACGTTCGTTAAGCGTCTTGTTGACTTCCAACGTGAGAAGTTTCTTGAGCTTCTTGGTCTTGTAGATGGAGTTGCCTGTGATGGTGATATTCGTCACGACTGGTTTCGGCTTGACGATGAAATTGATGCCGACGCGGTTGCCGCCGAGCGATACGCGTTCAACCTTCACATCGTCAAACGAACCGGACTGCATGAGCACTTTGATGTCATCCGCCAAGACTTTATCGCTCAGTTCCTGTCCGGCGGCGGTACGGATCAGATGATAAACGCGATCCGCCAACGACTCCTGGATGTAGTTGGAATCCTGCGAATCCGCGACGACGGCGATTTTCTCGATTTTTTCTGCTCTGGCGCAGACGGCGCACAAGACGAGCAGGCCGAAAAGCATGCGGATTCTGGCGCGCGGTTGTTTCATGAGTTTCATTAGCTTCTCCAAGAGGAAAGTGCACGTGATTGCAAAAGGACAGACGCCTGCAAGGATGCAGGCAAATTGACTCATTGATAACTTAACAGAATGTTGGCGATATGCAAGTCACCAGATGGCGGGGAGACAGTGTTCTTTGGGTGTTTTGTGCAAAAAAAACGGGCGGTGCGATGAGGCACCGTCCGTTGAAAGAAGCAAAACGCGAATTAACGCTTGGAGAACTGGAAGCGTTTGCGGGCGCCGGGGCGGCCGGGCTTCTTACGTTCCTTCTCCCTGGAGTCGCGGGTCACCATGCCGGCGGCCTTGAGGGTGGGGCGAAGTTCTGCATTGAAGAGCATGAGGGCGCGGGTGATACCATGGCGAAGGGCACCGGCCTGGCCGATGTTTCCGCCGCCCGTGATATTGGCGATGACATCGAAGTCAGCCTGTTTGCCGGTGATGACGAGAGGCTGGACTGCGAAGCCGCGCATGGCTTCGGTGGGGAAATAATCTTCAAAGGCGCGTTTGTTGACGGTGACTTTGCCAGTCCCCGGAATGAGACGGACACGCGCACTGGCGGTCTTGCGTCTGCCGACGGCAATGTAAACTTCGTTGGGCTCGGACATGTTTTTCCTTTTGGCTCCTTGGTATATGTTAATTATAAATTACTTACGCAAACTTGATTTCGAGCGGCTCGGCCTTCTGCGCCTGATGCGGATGCTCTGGACCGGCATAGACTTTCAGTTTTTTGAACTGTTCACGGCCAAGACGGCCCTTCGGCATCATGCCCCAGACGGCGTCCAGAATCATGCGTTCCGGATGCTTCTTGCGGATGACGTCCGCTTTCTGTATGCGAAGTCCGCCCATATAGCCAGAATAGTCCTGATATTCTTTTTTCGTGTCTTTTTTGCCGGTGAGAACGACCTTTTCGGCGTTGATGACGATGACGAAGTCACCAGTGTCAAGATGGGGGGTGTAGATGGCCTTGTTGCGGCCGCGGAGGATGTTCGCGATCTGAACGGCAAGACGACCGAGAACCTGGCCTTCGGCATTGACAACATGCCACTTGCGCTCGATCTCATTGACTTTCGGAAGATAGGTCTTCTGTTCCATGAATGTTACCTGATGTTATATGTGAATGTGATTTGGAAATATGATGAACTGTTAATTTACTGCATCTTATTATGTTTTCAAGCAATGCCGCCTATTTTTTGCCGTTTGCGGCGTTTGCGACGTACGCTTCAGCCATTGCGATGGCCGAAGCCGTGTCATCAACATGCATGAGAAGCGGCCACCGATGGGCGGCCGGAAGGGTGTTGGTCAGGATGTCGCGTTCCGCCATGAGCCCGGAAGTGATTGGCGGAACGATGATTGTACGGGATGTCTCGCCAATGCAGACGGTAAGCGACGTATTCCGAGCGTTCATGTCCAGCATGGCGTACACACTTCCGTTGGAACCAGTTACGGCAACGGTAACACGATTGTCGCCTGCTGTTGAAAGAACTTCGGCGGAGGCGGTTGGAAGCAGCCACAGGGCGAGATCGGCGCAGAGGACGGGCGAGGCGATGGGAGGAAAGTGGACTTGTACGGCTTCAATAGTTCCAAGACAGCCGGACACAACGACTTCCCGTAACCGTGCGAAGACGGGAATGAGGCGGAAGGCGTTGAGGATGGCGACTGGAAGCTTGCGACGTTTGCATGTTTCTGCAAGACGTGTGACTTCCTCCCGTGAGATGGCTTCCATGGATGCGATGGCGAAAGGCCGTTTGGCGCGGATGAGCCGTGGGATCCAGTTGTCACGAGCTTCTTTATTCGGAAGATTCAAAACTGGAATGGCGTCTTCTGGCGGAAAATTCGTCTCTGGAGTTGTAATGTCGATTGGTATGATGAATGGCATGTCTTTTGTTTTTAAAGGGATATGAGATTCAAAGACGATTTTTTCAGCAATGGCCTGCAGGCGGCAACGCAGATATTCCGATCGTCGCCGACGGATTCGCGCATACGTTCAGCTGCCTGTCGGACATCCTGCAGCGAGAGTTGCAGAAGCTGTTGGCGGTGCTGCAGACGCAAGTCATAGCTGAATCCTGTGAGTTCCGCGAACATCAGTGTGTCGCAACGTCTTGCGGGGCGTGGCGGCGCCTCCTTTAGCTGGGTGACGATGGCACCTTCCAATTCGTGATCTGTCCAGGCATGGTCGGCATTGTCGATTGCCGTCAGGATGTCCATAGTAGCCAATGGATTTGGATCGCGGGCCGAGCCGATGTACCACAAGCCTTCGAACGGGAAGTAGCGGCATGACGCGCCGTATGCTCCGCGTTGGATACGGATTTGCTCCCAGACGGGGCCGTTGCCGAGCAGTTCCGCATAAACGCAAAGTGCTGCGCAGTCGTAAGATGTGAATGTTGGAGCACGATGGTATAGCGCCGTCGCTCCGACGTCGCAGGAGAGTGCATAGGCTTCGTTTCGTCCGTTTTGCGGGAATGACCAGTCGCGTGGAATCGAGAAAGGCGATGTTTCCCGTGACGGTGGCAACTGCCAGCGATCCAACAGTTCGGCACGCCCGGAAGCGGGGCCGACATGCGTGATGGCGAGCGGCGTTGCGGTGGACAGTTTGGCCATCATCGCTTCAAAACGTTCTAGCAAAGGTATCAGTTTGGACGATGTCATGGCGGCTGCGCGGCGGCATGCGAGATAATGGGTCAGGCCTTGCCAATGTTCGACGCAGGTCGCCTGCGTTGTCAGTCCCGCGCCCGCGCGCATGCGGGTGAACAAATGCGCATCTTCCTGAACGGAGAGTCTGTATTTGCTGTTGCGTTGGCGAAGCAGCTCCATGATGCGTTTACGTTCAGTGAAGACTGTGCTGGTCAGCCGCTCGTTCAGATAATCAAGAGCTTTAGGCCATGTTTCGTCCAATGCGCTGAAACGGCAGGAGAGAAGGCCGTGCAAGCGGCCACTTGCGGCAAGGTTGCTTTCGAGCGAATAGTCGAACTCCATGTCGGCTCCGACGGCCGCCAGCAAGTCGTCGAATGTCGCGTAGTCATGGCGGGCTGTTCCGACATGGTTGAGCATGGAGGAGAAGAACGGGAGAACGTCCAGTTCCTCCGTGTCGAAAATTTCCAACGGAAAGGCGATTTTCAAATAGTGCAGGCCATTGGTACGGACATCCTCCGACAGGACAGGTGGCTGGCCGTCTGCGGTAAGTCGTTCCGGATGAAAGGCGAGAGGCAATGGCGATATGTCCTTTCGCGACAAGGAGGGCAGGGCGGCGAGCGCCTCTGGCGAATCTGGAGTCGTTTGTCGTTCAAGCAGTTGTTTCTGCTGTTCGGCGATGGTCTGCCGTTGTTCTTTCGACATGCCGGCCTTGAGGGCACGAAGGCGTTTTTCCTTTTCTTTTGCGTTGCGCATGCCGAGCTTGATGTCCGGAATGAACTGAAGATCGACGGCGTGGTTGTTGCCGATGATATTGTTTTGGACGAAATCCGTCAGAATCCGTGGTTCTTTTCGAAGGAGGGCTTCCAAATTGTCCAATGCTTTTGCGCAGTCCAGCATGACGAGCGGATCGTCATCGTGGATCCATCCGTCGAAGACATCGTCGATGAGATTGTAGAGGAATGCTCCGTCGATTTCCAGTTTTTCGATTTTCAACTGACGGAAGGCGGTGGCGAGCTGAATGGCGGTAGGACCTTCAGACGCAAAGTGTTGCAGCGTGTCCATGACGATCGTGCGCAATGCAGGAATGTCTTTCTGGTCAAGGCCGGTCGCGCCGACGGTGAAGACGACTTGCGGTGTTTCCGTTTCAAAGCCAGAATTGGAGTAGAGGTCGTCCGCGAGTCCGGATTCAAGAATCGCCTTTTTCAATGGTGCGCCTTCCGTGTCGAATAGAATGGAATCAAGAAGGTCCGCAAGGAGCCGTGTGCGGAGCGATGCATGGGCGTCCACAAGCCATGCACAGGCCCATGCGGTCTGTTCGTCTGCGGGAAGCCCTTGCTGCGCGACAACGGGAACCGTGGCGATTTGCGGAGATTCCCATGAACGCATGACTGGTTTTGACGGCATTGGCGTGGCGGTGGTGGCCGTGTCCAATCCGGCCAGATGGCGGTCTATGAAATCCAATTTCTCTTCTGTCGGGATGTTCCCGTAGAGGAGAAACTTGCAATTGGACGGAACGTAATGCGAATGATAATAAGACAGAAAGTCTTCGTATGAAAGACGGACGATTTGCTCCGGATCGCCGCCGGAGTTTTTCGACATCGGAAATTCCGGCAGAAGCTTTTTCAGAAGTTCGCTTTCGATGACGGAATCCAGTTCGGCCATAGTGGCGTTCATTTCGTTGAGGACGATTCCGTTTTCGATGAGCTTTGAATTGATGCGACCGGACTGGAAGGCGAGATGCCAGCCTTCCTGATGGAAAACTTCCGGCTTGAGCGTCGGATGGAAGACGCAATCCCAATAGACGTCGAAAATGTTGAAGAAATCCGTCGGATTGACAGATGCGAAAGGGAAGACAGTATGGTCGTTGTAGGTAAAGGCATTGAGGAGCGTCGCCATGCTGGTGCGTTCCAGTTCTGAGAAGGGCGACTTGACGGGAAAGTGGAGCGAGCCTTCGCAGACGCAATGCTCGATGATGTGCTGGACACCGGAGCTATTCTCTGGAATGGTGAGAAAGCTTGCGGCGCAGAGGTTTTCTGTGTCGTCGCATTCTAGGCTGAGTACTTCCATGCCGCACGGATGGCGGAATCTTTTTGCCGTGATTCCGAGCTGTGTGATTTCCGTTGTTGAGATTAATGTGAACATGGAGTGTTGCTTTAGACAAAACAAGCCGGCAACGATGATGCTGCCGGCTTTTTCATTCGCCGCCTGAAATTATTATTCAGGCCAGTACGTATCAGTTTTCAGCTTTCGGGGCTTCTTCGGCCTTTGGGGCCTCTTCAGCCTTGGGAGCTTCTTCAGCGGCGGGGGCCGCTTTGCGGGCTTTCACGGTCTCATCGCTTTCAACGAATTCGATGAGGCACATTTCGGCGGCGTCGCCGATGCGCGGACCGAGTTTCATGATGCGTGTGTAGCCGCCGGGGCGTTCCTTGAATCCGGGGGCGATGACGTCGAACAGCGTGCGAACCTTGTCCACCTGATGCAGGGTGGCGATGGCCAGTTTGCGCGTATGGAGGGTGCCGATCTTGCCGAAGGTCACCATCTTTTCTGCGACGCGGCGGATTTCCTTGGCCTTGACAAGCGTGGTTTTGATGCGACCATGCTCGATCAAGCTGCAGACTGCATTGGCCAGCAATGACTTGCGGTGACCGGACGTGCGGCCGATTTTAAAAGTGTGCTTACGATGTCTCATCTAGGTC
>JAEEGL010643112.1_pt1 | contig 10111 bp, 5 predicted proteins | sample 9134231 | NCBI WGS metagenome assembly JAEEGL01 (sample SAMN16246548, study PRJNA631951) | gut metagenome | biome: gut microbiome; feature: rumen; material: fiber-attached | host: Bos | place: Iran: Karaj | collected 2018-10 | reverse complement strand
GACAAGTCCGTTGTCGCGGGAAAGGGTTGCGTCCTGGGGAGTCTTTACTATGTAAAGTGTTGCTGAGCTTTCTGTGAACACGGCATTGATTCCGTCTTCTTCATCCTTGTCTCCAACTGCAAGGTTTTCGGCTTTAAGTTCGAGGTCGGTCAGGTCTATTTTTTCACCGAGGACTGTAAAGGCATATTCATAGGACTCGTGTTTGTTTGCAAAGCGGTCTTTTGCAACAGCCTTGATTACGGCAGAACCTTTTCCGGTTCCAAAGGCGGAGTATCTTATGTTGCCGTCTTCGTCTTCTTCCTGGATGACTTTTACAATGCTTTCGTCGCTTGAGATTAAGTCAAAGTCTTTGATGGCGGCATCTTCAGGGAGTACGGAAATCGTAAGGAGACTGTCTTCGTCCTTCAGGATGCTGTTTCCGTATTTGCTTGTCATGGAAATTGAAGTGACGTGCACCGTTTTTTCCTTTACTTCAACAAGGATTTTCTGCTGGACTCCGGAGCCGTCTTTTGCGCTCGCACAGATGTAAACGCTTTCGCCTGCAAGGATTCCTGTAACAATTCCGTTTTCGTCAACAGTGGCGATCTCTTCGTCTTCGGAAGACCATTCGATAGTTTTGTCAGTAGCATTTTCTGGCATGACTGTGGCCTTGAGTTCCAGAGTATCTTCTTCTTCAACAAAAGTTTCTCCAGAGATGGAGTCAATGTCTGTGATTGTGATTGAAGAGACATTTACAACAGGGTCTTCTTTTGTTCCGCAGGAAAGGAGTCCTGCCGCCAAAAAGAAAATTCCGCTTAAAAGGAAAAGACCTTTTTGCAAGAAACAGAATCTTTTTTTCATATTGTACCTCCGCTTATAAATTGCATAAATGAGCCAGAACAGTTTCACGTTCCCACGTTTTATTTTCCTATGACATTTTTAGAAAAGAAACGAGATGATTTTTATAAAAAGTGTTTTATTTAAAGGATGAATTTAAAGAAAAAGCGGTGATTCTTTTTTTGAACCACCGCCAAAGGCTTATGTTGGAGGTATGCATAAGCGGATTTTAGTTTTTACTCTTTGCTGATTCCCCATTCATAGAATGAGTGGCCGTAGCCAGTGGCCCTTGTTTTTCCATAGAAGCGCACATGGCGTGCCTTTTGCATGAGAGTGAATCTGTAAGTTTCTGAACCGCCGTTACAGTCAGTTACATCCATGATTGATTCCCAGTCTGTTCCGTTTTCAGAGGTCTCAATGCTGAATGAAGTTGAGTAAGCTGCTTCCCATATAAATCTTATGGTGTTGAATTCAACTTCTTTGCCAAAGTCTACAGCAAGCCACTGGTTGTCCTTATGTTCTGATTCCCAGCGTGTGTCTTTATTTCCGTCAAAGGCTTTTTCCGGAGTGTTTGCTCCGTTTTCGTAAGAGGTAGAGAATGCTGATGATGGCAGTCCTTTTGTAAGGGAGCCGCTGAAATCTGAGGCTGAAAGAAGTGCCGTGCTTTTTGTGAATACTTTGATTCTTGCGTTCTGAAAGTCATTTATTGCGGCCATAAGGCTTTTGTAGGCAGTTTTCAAACTGGAGTCGTCTGAATAGCCAAATGCAGTGTTTGCGTCATCACAGGCCGACTGCAGTGCGGAAATTGCTGAGGCAGGATATTCTCCCGGGTTGCTTCCAGGCTCTGCCGCGTCAAGAAGATCCTGTGCCTTTTCCAGGGTTCTCCTAAGCAGTTGAATTGAATCAATTCCGTGGTAAAGATATTCCTCTCCCAAAGAGGTGAGGCTTCCGTCTGAGTTTACTTTTGGAAACAGAGAATTGAATGGAATCTGATTTGTGTTCTGTGATGACATGAACCATGCGTATTTGTCGGCACCGTCATAACTGTCAAGGAATTCAATTTTTTCTACCATTGATGAAGTCTGAGCCGCAACGCTTTCGTTCTGACCGCCGTTGTTGTATTCCCAGGCGCAGAATTCCGTGAGCCATACTTTTTTCCCGTATTCCTTGACATATTCTTTTACATACCCTGACTGTGCTGAAGGCCAGTTCATGTAGCAATGCAGGCAGAAATAGTCAAAGCGTGGCTCTTTTTCATACAGTGCCTTGTATGATTTTATAAACGCATCCATCCATGATTTTGGAGTGTCGTAGATTTTTCCGTCGCTTAAAGTTTCACCGGAATATTGAAGCGCAGGACCGACAAGCGCAAGGCCGAATTCATCTGCAATGTCTTCAAGGTTTTTCCAGTCCCTCGCTGCGGCAGAAGGTGTGATTCCCGAACCGCCGACTGATGCTCCGAGGTTTGGCTCATTGTAGCCCAAAAGATATTTGCATTCTGGGTGATTCCTGTAATATGTTCTGAGGTTTGCAAGAGCATTGCTGTTGCTTAATCCCCACATCATTGGAATGAATGTGATTCCGTATTCGGTAAAAAGGGCATCCTCTTGAGCCGTTGGATTTGTTCCCCAGTTGTACACCCATTTTACTTTTGAGTCGGAAAGGACTTTTATCTCTGCTTCGTTGAGGGAGTTGTAGCAGAGTCCCCTCTTGTTGTCTGAATTTGTGAAAGACGGTTTCGGATCTGGATTTGGTTTTGGGTTGATTGGCTTTGGTTTTGCCGGTGTTGTTTGTGAAGAGTCGTCTGGAAAGAAAATTTGGCAGGCTGAAAAAAATACTGCGAAAACCAGAATCAGTGATGAAAGAAATCGTTTCATAAGAATCTCCTTAGTCTAAACTATAACAGACATCTGTCCGTAAAAAAGTAGAATTTTTAACTATTAAGTAGACTTTATTAATGCGGAGCACTTACAATTTTGTGATAAAGGGGATGCCTGTAAATTCAGACATCCCCTGCAATAAAAAAGATTATTCTTCTTCGGCCGGAGTAAAAGGAATGTGTTTTACCTGATTTCCCTCTGCATCATAGAAGGCGATGTTTTCTATGTGTATTGAGTCTCCCTTGGGGTCGTTTGACCAGCTTAACAGGAAGAGAACATGTGTTGTATCCTGAGGCGTAAGGTTGATTGACACATGCTGTGATTCTTCGGTCAAGGTATATTTCTTTTCGTTGGCTGTCGCATGATAGATGGAGAACGTAAGTTCTTTTCCTGTAGAGCCTTCGCTCCATGTATCACACTCAAACTTTACTATTGAAGCGACATCGTAGTCTCCGTCTATGGCAGCACCACCGTCTCCGTAGGCACCGAACACCGGCATGTATGTGAATCCCGATTCGTCAGAGCTTGTCAAAATACCGGCATCCATGTCGACGTCTGGAATGCTTCCCCAGCTTTCTCCTTCTCCTTTGCCCCAGCACTGTATTCCGATGAATGGCGCGTAGCCTTTCCAGAACTTGGCGGTAGTTTCGCTGCCGTCAAATGGGTTCTTAGCGTTTATAGGTCCCTTGTTGCGGCGTTCTTTTGCCAGAGAACCGTCGTTTGGCGTAGCGACAAAAGCACATGAGCTTAAGAACAGCGACAGTGAAAACAGTACTGAAAATAATTTAGCAATCTTTTTCATAACAAACCTCCGTTAGTTTTTCAAACGATTTCCTAGAAACCAAGACTGATATATGTTGTGAACTCAAGGTAGTTCGCACCCTCTGGATTGTTCCTGTAAGCATACGGAAGGGCATGGTAAGAGTCCTGGCTGTATTTGCCAAAGCTCTTTCCCTCGATTCTCATTCCGATTCTGTTTGCAGAGTTGAGGAATGAAGGCTGCTTGAGACCGTAGGCAATGTCCAGGTTGTACTGCCATGGGAAGGTATAGTTCTGGTCGCGCATCCAGCCTGCGCTGCCCCATCCGTTGTATGTTACCGAACCGCTTGCAATCAGCTTTTTGTAGCGGAGTGCAAAGTTTGCGCCGACGAATGTAATGTCGTTTGGATCTCCGTAGTAGGCAACAAGCGGTGCAAGGTGGCCGACATTGATTCCACCGATGATGCGGAGAGAATTGGTCGGGTTTGCGACGATGCGTGCGCCTGCCTGCCAGAGGTTTCTCTGCAGAGGAAGAGCGTTGTATGCCCTCCAGTAGTCGCCGCGTGTAAGGGTACCGTCGTTTCTGTCCAAAGTTCCGCCGTTGTTATCCTTGTAGGGAAGAAGGTCTGTTGCGCCTGCAAAGATCTGGTAGAGTCCGCTTACAGAGAATGCAATCTTAGCGTTCTCAGTTTCGTTGTTGTCCCAGTTGTGGAACCAGGTTCCGCCCTCTGGGTCATAGGTTACGACAGCTTCGATTTCCATGCTCTGCCTGTTTCCCTGGCCAACATAGAATGGTGAGCCTTCAACAATGCTTCTTGTTCCGGTCGGGCCTTCAACAGGTGCCCTCATCCTGAATACTGGTTTTACAGAAATCGGTCCGTAGCCAAAGTCAACGCCAGCCTGAATCTCGATGCGGTTTCCGCTGCCGGAGTCTCCGGTATAGAATCCGCCCTGTGCCGGTGAGCCGTTTGTGTCTGCGACAAGTCCGCGGTAGATTGCGTTTGCATAGATGAATGAATATGGAACAAGGTTTGTTCCAATCTGTGCGTAGCCGCCCAAGGTGTCAAGGAAGTTGATTGATTTTTCCAGACCGTTCTTGGACAGGTATCTTGCGCCGATTTTTTCAGAGCCTGCGTGAAGAACGCCAAGTTTCAAGGATGCGTAGTCGTTGAAGAAGAATTCTCCGTAGATGGAAGCTTTTCTTCCTGAACCGTAAGCGTTTGCCGGAGCGATGTTCATGTTTTCGCTCTGACCGAATTCCTCGCTGAACACTGCGCCATAGTTAATCCAGCTCAAGACTTTGAGTCCAGGCCAAACTCCCTTGTAGTAGTTTGCAACAATCTGTGGTGCTGCACCGCCGTAGATTTCCGGTCCGCCGATTATGCTGAGTCCGTCCAGAATGTTTTTTCCGGTGAATTCAACTGCAATCGGAGCCTTTGAGCCATAAGTCTCGTAGCCGATAAGGTCGAAGGCATCCTGTGTGATGTTAAAGACGTCTCCCCTACCTGCATATCCTGCGTGTCCCGTGTGGTAATAGCCGTTCAGGTCAAAGTACTTGTTTTCATAGGCAATGCTGGCCGAATGGAAGTCAAAGTATTTCTCATGTCCATAGACGCTTTCGCCGTAAGGAACTTTGCCGTAGTAAGATGAATAATGGTCACGCAAGCGTGAGTACGGTTCGCCGGAGAATGCCTTTACAGCAATGCTTCCGCTGAGGTTCTCAAACGGTTTGACCGCAACGGACAAAGTTGTCTCTGCCTGGAAGGTCGGCTTGTTTTCCATTTTGTCTGCATCGTAAGAAGATGAGCTGTATTCATTGTTTGGATAGCGGAATGCGTCGCGCCAGTTCTTTCCTTCTGCCATGTCCGAGAAGAGGTAGTTGAGGAAAACTGGTGTCGTAAACTGGCCGGTTGTATCCAGAGAAATGGTTGCCATGTTTCTGAGCTGCTTGACCTCTTCGCGTATTCCGTCGGCATTGCCTTTGGCAAGATATGTGTCTTCCGGAAGCTCGGCAAAGAATTTCTCCATTTCGCTGTTTGTGGATTTGTAGAGGGAGTGTTTCCACAGGTCGCAGAAGAAATAGTAGACCGCACGAGGAACCCTTTTGTTCACGCCGTTTACAGTCTCGCGGCTCTGTGCGCAAAGTCCGAACCACTCCTCGTCCATGTTGTTTGTGCCTTCCTTAAAGTCCAGAGAGTATCCTGAGTTTGCCCAGGTTCCCCTGTCGTTGTGGATCTCAAGGTCTTTCCACTGGTAGATTTTCCACCATTCGTCAACCCATTCAAAGACAAACGCACCGAGAACATTCTGGTAGCGTCCCTTTCCATAGCCCTGCTGGTAGACTTCTTCCCACTGGCTCTTGAAGTACTGGAGCTGAGCCCACTGGTCTTCTTTTTTTGTAAGAGCGTTAAATGCGTCTGCGCCACATTCGGTAAAGACAACCGGTTTGCCGAGCTTTGAATAGACGTCTTCATAGAAAGATTCGTAGAACTTCCATCCGCGGTAAACGTTGCTGCCGAAAATATCAAGGCTCGGGCAGAGTTCTGCAATCAAGTCAATGTACTGCACGTCACCGTTTACGATTCCAACCGGATGGTCGGGGTCTATTTCGTGTATTGCCTGCATGGCCTCTTCGAACATGCTGTAAAGATAGACCGCCTTTGCGCGGTGCTGCTCTCCCACAGGGAGGTTTTCGATTTCAGAGCTTGACCACTCAAGGCCGTAGTTTGATTCGTTACCGAGCATGTAAAAAAGAAGACCGCGTGTGTTCTTGTATTTTTCCGCAGTGTCGCGCGCCATCTGCACAAGCACTTTGCGGGTCTCCGGGTCCTGGTAGTCGGTTCTTGCGTACCACTTGCCCTTTACGGTAACTCCGTAGCGGCCCATGAGATTGTTTATGAGCGTATAGATTCCATAGTTGTCGTATATGTATTCAACCCATTCCGGCGGCACATCGTCAAAGCTTCGGATTACGTTGACGCCCATTGCCTGCAGGAGAGGCATGTCTGTTTCCAGAGTCGCATAGATAAAATCCTTGTCCATGCGCCAGAGACTGTAGTTGTAGTCAGTTCCAATCGGGTTGTTTGACCATGTCAAACCTTTGACTTCCACTTCCTTGCTGCCGTCAAACAAACGCCAACCGCCGGCGTCTTTTTCAACACGGATTTTTGCAGAAGAATTTTTTTCAGAGACAGGTTTCTCTGCTTTCGCCGCTGTGGATTCCTGTGTGAACTGTACCGGCTGACGGAGCTCTGAGCTTTCCTCCGCTTCCTGGGCAAAGGCTTCTGTTCCGACAATTGCCGCACAGAAAAGAGCCATCAGTCTGACTAAACATTTCTTCATATTTTTACCTCCATAAAAACTGATTGCCTACACTATAGATACTAAGTGAGTTTTGGAGGTAAAAACAGAAACCGAATTTTATAAAAAGGGTAAAATTTTTAGACGTCTCAAAAGACGCTACTCAATCATTTCTCCCTGATTCTGCGCAAACTTTTTGGGTGTTGTTCCGGTTATCTTTTTGAAAAGTTTTGTAAAATATTTTGTGTCATTAAATCCGACTTTTTCCGCAACCTCGTAGATTTTGTAATAGCCTCTCTTGAGCCATGCACAGGCCTGGTTTATTCTGACCTTGTTCACGTAGTCAACAAATCCGGTTCCTGTCTCGGCGGAGAATTTGCTTGACAGATAGCTTGAGGAAAGCCCCAGTTTGTTTGCGACGAGTGACAGGGACAGGTCTTCGTTGTAGTGGTCATTTATGTATGAGATTGCAGATTTGCATACCGCTGACGGCTGCTCTTTTGGAATCTCCGTGGTTTCTCCGAGAAGGGAATAAATTACTGAAACAAGCTCCGACGCTTTTACCGGCTTCATAAAATATTCTTTTGCGCCATAGTGCATCGCCTGCTGGGCATATTTGAATTCATTAAAGCCGCTGAGAATTATTACTATGGTGCTGACACCGGCTTCTTTTATCTGCCGCATCACATCGATTCCCGTCAGCACAGGCATCTGCACGTCAAGAATCACGACATCCGGCCGTTCTGAAAGAATCAGATCCACCGCGCTCTGTCCGTTGTCAGCTTGAATGATGGTATCAAAAACCGGGCAATGGTTCTTGATGTACCTTGAGAGACTTACGCGCACAAGCTCTTCATCATCTGCTATAAGAATTTTACTTGCCATAGATTTCTCCTTTAAACGGGACTGTTATTGTCACAGAAGTCCCTATGTCAATTTCGCTTTCTATGCGGACACTGCCGCGTTCTCCGTACAACAGTTTTATCCTGTCGATTATATTTTTGATTGCATAGCCGCCTACCCTGTCGTGGCCGACTTTTGTGTCTGTGGAAAAAAGCTTGTGAATTTCTTCTTCGCTCATTCCGGTTCCAGAATCTTTTATTTCAAAAATCATGTTGTTGTCTTTCAGGTAGCCGCGGATAAAAAGGTTGCATTCAGAGGTTTTGTTTGAGAAACCGTGCTCAATAGAATTCTCCACAAAAGGCTGAAGCAGAAGCTTTGAGAATTTTTCCCTGCGGATTTTATCATCAAGTTCGATTGAATACTGCAGCTTTGAATTGAAGCGCATTTTCTGAACCTCAAGGTAATGCTCGATAAGCTCAAATTCATTCTCAACAAAAATCTCTTGTTTGCCGCGGCTCAAGACGAGCTGGAACAAGCGTGAGAGGGAGAATATATTGTCGGCAAGCTCCTCATTGTCCTGGTTAAGTGCCTGCCAGTAGAGTGAATTCAGCGTGTTGTACAAAAAGTGCGGGTTTATCTGAGCCTGAAGACTGGCCAGTTCGTTTTCCTTCTCTTTCATTTTGATTATGTAATTTTCGTTTATGAGAGAGTTGATGTCTTCTATCATTTTATTGAACGCGCGCGCAACGTCACCAATCTCGTCGTTGGAAGAGACTTTTATCCGCTGGGAAAAATCACCGTCAGAGAGTTTTGAGATTCCTTCGGTAAGCTCCATGAGCGGAAGGTTGATGAATCTGTACATGAGGAAAAGCAATACCAAGAGGAAAAGTATCATCAGTGTGAACGCTCCGAAAACCACAAAAACCATTTTCTTGACAAAGTTCGTGAATGTGGACGACGGAATTATATTGCAGACAATTGAGCTGTCTCCGCTGATGTTGCAGCAGGTGATGTAATTCCCCTTGAAGAAAAAACTTTCCACGTCTTTTTCCCAGCCAGCCTGCTGTATCCTGCGCTGCACAAAATTTTTTATCTCATCGGGGGAAAATCCTGTGTCGCACAAAAGCTCTCCCTCCTGGTTGAAAATAAGATAACCTTCGTTTGGGCTGGTCATTGCGTTCTGGCAGATGTCCTCAAAACTGTCGCGGTTGATTCCTATCGCGATAAAGCAGAGCGGCGTTGTGCGCGTAAAATCCATCAGCTCTCTGTAGAAAACAATCTTGTCATGTCTGTTTACAGAAAAAGTGCTTCTCGTGTCTTTTTGGACAGGGCACCAGTACATTCCGTATTTTTTGTTTTTGGTAAAGCTGTATTCTTTTGAGGCTCGGATTCTTTCGATAGTCGAATGGTTTACGCTGCCATCCATTCCCCGCAGATAGGGCTGCACGCCGTTTTCAGGATAAACTGCAAAGCTCCGTATGTTTCCGTTGAGCGACACAAGGTTCTGCAGAGTCTCAAAAGACGCCTCATCGTACCAGAGCCGCGGGTTTGCGTTCAGCTTTTCCACATCGTCCGACTCCAGTATTTTCATTATGTCATTGTTGAGACTTATGTATGTAGAGATTTTTTTTATCTCGTCCTGAACAAGCTCTGTCGATATGCTTACGCTCCTTGCGCCCGAGACAGATGTGGTTTTTATCTCATTGATTTTTTCTGCGGAGGAATGCAAAAGCACAAACAGCGTGAACACAAAGAAAATCGGTGCAAAGGTTATGAGGCCGTATAAAATGAATTTTTCCCTGAGGCTCTGGCGCCTGGGATTAGTTCTTGTTTTCTTTTTTGCAGGCATCCGAAAGTTCTCCTAAAAATTCCTCCGCTGAGATTGCGCCGGAAGCAAGCCGCTGTATGTAAGTCTCCGAGACTTGTTTCAAAAGAGATGAGCCGGAATCGTTTACCGGACTGCCGGAAATGCTTTTTGCCGAGTCAGAGATTCTGACGATTTGTGAAAGGCAGTCAGGCATTGAGTCTGTGAGAAAAGCCGACTCGTTCTGAGCGGACAGCCCCACTGATTCCATAAGGCCGATTCTGGAAAGATTCTCCGGCATGAAAATATAATTGAAGAAATCAAGTGTCTCCTTTTTGTGTTTTGTTCCTGAAGAGACCGCGTAACCTCCGCCGTACCATGCGAACAGAGAGTTGTCTGCCTGTGCTTTGCCGCTTGTGACAGGCATTGTGATTACACGGATGTAAGGGGTAACCTGGTTCCAGTAATTTGTGTTCACAGACATGGAGCTTTCCCAGCTTCCCATATAGAACATTGCCGCTTTGTACGAGAGAAAAAGATTTTGCGCGGTTCCGTAATCGTCGGCGCAGAAGTGATCCTGAAAGAGGCCGCTTTTGCATGCTGAGACAAACATCTGCAGAGCCTTCGAAAACCTCGGGTCAGAAAAGTCGCCTGTGCTGACGGCTTTCTGCACGATGGAAGTGTATTCGTTTCCGGAGATTGAGTGCAG
>JAEEGL010595535.1_pt1 | contig 10111 bp, 3 predicted proteins | sample 9134231 | NCBI WGS metagenome assembly JAEEGL01 (sample SAMN16246548, study PRJNA631951) | gut metagenome | biome: gut microbiome; feature: rumen; material: fiber-attached | host: Bos | place: Iran: Karaj | collected 2018-10 | reverse complement strand
CAAGGTTTGTTTGGACTATCACATCCACAAATGCAACGGCTCATGCGAAGGCTTGATTTCGAAAACGGACTACAACACCATGATTGCTGAGATTCGCGAAGTTATCAAGGGCAACTTGAACGGCGTGCTCCGTGGATTGAAGGATGCAATGATGGATTATGCTTCGCGTATGGAGTTTGAGGAGGCACAATTTATCAAGGAAAAGTATGATCTTTTGGAAAACTACCGTAGCCGTTCCACTGTGGTTAGCCAGTCGATTCACAATGTGGAGGTTTTCTCTTTCATTGATGAGGACGAGTTGTTCTACGTCAACTACATGAAGGTAATGGATGGCGCAGTGGTGCAGAGCCATTCCTTTGAGATGAAACGCCGTTTGGAAGAGACTGCCGAAGAACTGCTATTGTTGGCTATCACTGAATTGCGGCAACAGTTCGAAGATCCTGCATCTGAAATCATTGTTCCGATGAAATTGGACTATGCCCTTGATGAGGTGCAAGTGACCATTCCGCAACGTGGTGACAAGTTGAAACTGCTTGACCTCTCGCGCCGTAACGCTATGCAATACAAAATTGACTTGGAGAAACAACGTACTCTTGTCGACCCCGAACGCCATCAGAAACGTGTGCTCAATAGTCTCAAGGAAGCCTTGCAGTTGGAGGAAGCCCCCAATGTCATCGAGTGTTTCGATAACTCCAATTTTCAGGGTGACTATGCCGTGGCGGGCATGGTGCAGTTTGTGAATGGTAAACCCAACAAGGCAGGCTATCGTCATTTCAATATCAAGACGGTGGAAGGCCCCGACGACTACGCTTCGATGAAAGAAGTGGTGCGTCGTCGTTATTCAAGGTTGATAGAAGAGGCCAAGCCCTTGCCCAACCTTATCATAACCGATGGCGGTAAAGGACAGATGGAGGTTGTACGTCAAGTCATAGAAGATGAGTTGCATGTCAATATTCCTATTGCAGGTTTGGCCAAAGACGACCGCCACCGCACCAACGAGTTGTTGTTCGGTTTCCCTCCTCGTGTGGTGGGCTTGAAGCCCAATTCCGAGGTGTTCCGTTTGCTGACGCACATCCAAGATGAGGTGCACCGTTTTGCCATCACCTTCCATCGGAAGAAGTTCGAGAAGGGCTTCATGCATTCAGAGTTGGCCGATGTCAAGGGGATAGGGAAGAAGACGGCTGAAAAGCTGCTTTTGGAGCTGAAATCCGTAAAAGGCATCAAGGAGGCTTCGTTGGAGCGCCTCGCCGAGATTGTTGGGCCTGCTAAGGCGCAGGTCGTTTTTAATCACTTTCAGCAGTAATGGGTTCCCTTTGGGAATGGAGGGCATAATTGTTTAATAGCAGTGGCTAGTAAGGTGTACAAGCCATGAGCGTTACAATCCGCCGCTGGTAACTAAAACGACAAACTCCATTCCCGAAGGGAAACTCCTCTATGTGCCTTGCAGAAAACAAAAAAGCCAGCATCATGCTGGCTTTTTGTTTCACCTTTCTTCAAAATGCTTACTGCAGCTTGAAGAACACAGGGATCTGATAAGACACACGCACTGCCTTACCACGCTGTTTGCCAGGTTTCCACTTTGGCAAGGACTTGATGACGCGCATGGCTTCCTCGTCGCAGCCGCCGCCGATACCACGGAGCAGCTTCACGTTGGAGATGGAACCATCGGGTTCGACAACGAAGCCGACGAACACACGACCTTGAATGCCAGTCTCACGGGCAATCTGAGGGTACTTGATGTTCTTGGCAACAAACTCCATCAGTTTGGCTTCACCGCCAGGGAATGAAGGCATCTCTTCCACGATTTGGAAAATCTCCTGCTCGACGACTTCTTCTTCCACGACCTCAGGAGCAACATACTCTTCGATAACTTCGTCCTGCTGCACATCAGCATTGATGTCGATGTCTTCGGTCTCTACGTCGTCTTGTACGATTTCGAGCTGAGTGGTTTGCTTGGGCACTTCCACGGGCTGTGGTTTTTGTTCTTCTTGCTTGGTGATTTCCACCATTTCCTCGTCCAGCACTTCCGTCTGACGGAGCAGGCTGGCATCGATTTCGCGCTTGTCGTAGCTCTTGTGCTCGAAGGCTAACCAGGCGATGAGCAAGCTGATAATCATACCTATCTGCATGAACATCAATTTCCTGTTCTCTAGATTAGCCTTAGGTGATTTTTTCTCTTCCATGGTACTATGTTTTTAAATTCTACTTTTCAATTTGACGTTGCGAAAGTAGTAATTATTTGCTTATAAAACGCAATTGAGATGAATTTTATTTTTTGCGGCGAAAAAAAACATAAAAAAGTAAGGCCCCCAAACCTGTTCCAATGCAGTCAGCGATGTAATCAAACATGTCGCCTGTACGTGTGGGCACCAAGTATTCTTGAATCAATTCGGTTAATCCTCCATAAGCCAAACTGATGATGATGGCAAGTAAGATGGCTCTTTTTTTGTATGCTATGCCATTGGAAATGAATTGACTACGGTATCCCCAAAGACAAGAAAAGGTAAAACCTGCGTACATAAAGATATGTGCCAGTTTATCGAGTCCTATGGTGGGCTTGACGCGTGGAAACAATGATCCCGGGAGTAAAGTCAGAATCATGATGATGATTCCGCACAAGATTCCCGGGATACTATTTCTGGTTAGTTTGTTCAAGTCCATAAATTTGCTTCGCCTTTTGAAGGCTTGTCATATCGAGCCTTTTGGTGAGTGCATTTTTGCCTTCATGAGGCTCGGAAATTGAGGATTCGACGTAGTCGATGACTTGGACTTGTATTAACTAATCTTGGCTTCGTAAGCGGCGGCATCGAGGAGACCGTCAAGCTCAGCGACGTCGTTTACTTTAATCTTGATGATCCAAGCCTCGCCATAAGGATCGCTGTTGACGAGTTTAGCGTTCTCTTCGTCAGCGAGGGCTTCGTTGACTTCGAGGATTTCACCTGCAACAGGCATGAGCAGTTCAGCGGTGGTCTTCACGGCCTCAATGGCGCCAAATTCTTCTTGGGCGTCTAAGGTCTCGCCGACGATGTCGGGGTCGACATCGACGAAAGTGATGTCGCCAAGTTCATGTTGTGCATAATCGGTGATGCCGACGTAAGCGGTCTCGCCTTCGAGGCGGATCCATTCGTCGTCGTTGGTGTACTTCAGATTTGCTGGAATATTCATTTGATGTTATGTTTTAAGTGTTTAGATTAATTTCGTTTATACTTCGATTTGGCTGCGAAAATACATATTTTAGTGGCTCACTCTGCACTTTGCTGAAAATTTTATTGGGCTAAGCTGAACCTGATAGTGATACCTCCGTAGGTAGTGGAGTTTTTGAAAGTATTGGCCACCTCTGGAATCGTCAGGTCGTATTTGAAGAAGGCCTGTGCGGACAAGCGTTGGCTAAAGTTGTAATCGGCGGTGAGGTAGACGTTGATTTTGTTCTGTCCAGCCGACACTTGGTTGTTGTTCTCGTCAATGCGGCGCAGAATGGTGATGTCTTTCTTGAAGCCTAAGTCGAGCTTCATCACAAGGTCGTTCTTGATGGTTTGCGACTTGCCGTTGCCACCAATAGGTGTGATGTTGAAGGAGAGGTTTTTAATACGGTAGCCACCTCCAATGACGATTTCTTGTCCATTCACTTCAGTGAGTTGGTTGTTGGAAAAACTCAGGGTCAATGTTCTCGACTTCTTGAATTGGAGATTGAATGTCATGGAATTCTGCAGACCGACGTCAACACCAATCAAAGGAGTGAACTGCTCGTTGAGGACGATTTGCGAAATGTCGTATTTTGGGATGATGAGGTCGGAGCTCTCATAGGTTTGTACGCTGTTATTCTCGTTGTAATACACATTGGTGGCCCATGAGTTGATCGCGTAGTTTGACTTGTAGCTATGAGTGATGCTGACAGTCTTGAAGAGATTGCCAACTGCGGGGATGTTGGTCAAGCCGTTGAAGGTAAGGTTCCAGTTGGGTAGTGGGATGCGTGGGAAAGGATTAAGGCTGATCGTGTTGGGATCTTTGCCTGTGTATGCGGCCACAAAGGAATAGAGCAACACCTCCATCGAGCTGGAATTGTATCCCTTCGGGAAGTAATCGCCTGCAATACTGTCGTAGGTGTATTCGTTCACTTGGTCGATCCATTGCGGATTGTTGCGTGCGATACGCTCTGCGATGATTTTCCGGTAGTCCATCAAGTTTTGGAACAAACGTGACGACGTAGAGTCGGAACGGGCGAAAGCCGTACCCGCCATAAAGTAACTCATGGTGAAGTTACCGTTGTTGGTCGGGGTGAAGATGTCAAAGGTATTTGACATCTCGTTGTAGCGGAAGTAGTGCTGATGGTTTTCGGCATAGTTGCGGTTTCCGGTGAAGTCAATCTTGAAGCCTTGGAAAGGCTCAGTATTGACGCGGTAGGTGATGGTCTCTGTCTTGCGGCGTACGTAAGGTTCGCTGAGGATGGAGTCGGTAGTGAGCCAACGTTTGGATTCTTCTACATTGATACTGTTAAGTACGGCTTTGTCGAAGATGTTTGCATCACTGCCAAACGAGCTGCCCAACACGAATCCTATTCCAGGTGACCATCCCGAGCTGTTCAAACCTACATATTGAGCTTTTGGCATAAAGCCTGGCAACGACTGCCCATTGGTGAGTGCGTAGGTTCCTGACACTTTTTTGACAAGAGTGAGCACTCGTGCCGTATTGTCAAGGATAAATTTGCCTACGTTCACAGAAGGCTTGGTCTTTGTGGAGTCGGCAGGTAGGCCTTCATCTCCTTTTTCACCTTTGTCTTTCCCTTTATCTTTATCCTTTTCTCTTCCAGAGTCTTTGCCTTTTTTGTCATTATTGCGCCTTTGTGGGGTGTTGATTTGCTTCAAATAAGGTACTTTGTTGTAGAGTTTCGTGAAGTCGAGGTTGGCATTGCCTTGTATGTTGTTGGAGTTCTCAATGGTATTGCCTAAACGAGGCTGGATGGATTTTGCAGGAGCCGTCCAGTTGTAAGTACCTTGGTAAGAGGCACTGGCAGTAATCCAATTGAAAATCGGAATCTTATTGATAGGCAAGGTGTAATTCGCGTTGACATTTTGAGTGAATCTTGACATCGAACCTAAGTGCTTCAGTTCGTTCTTGATAGTGTCTTGGTTTTTTTGCCATTTTTCAGGGTCTACACTCTTGTCAACAAATCCAGCAGGCTCATAGATATAAGCTTGGGCTTGGGCTGAGTAGTCAAAGGTAAGAGCCTTGGTGAGATCGTAGCGCAATTGGTAGTTACGGGTCCAGTCCCATTGCTTGGAGAAGGTTGGGACAATATTGATGATGCCACCACTCTTGTTGCGCATCTCTCTCTCCGAATGGTAGCGGTACATCTCGGTGTTGAAGGTAATGCTCTTTGGAGCATAGTAGAAGTTAATGTCCTTGATGATTTGCAAAGCGGGTTTCGATGCCCATTTGGCCTTGGAAAAAGGCTCAACAGCCTTGGGATTGCCTGCATAGTTGTAGCCTAATCCACCACGATAGGTCTTCACCATGTAGTATTTGATGTCGGTGTTCTCTTGGAAGGTCTCGTTGTAGGAGAAAGAAAGGTTGAAGTTCTCAATGTCGTAGATATGAACCTTTGGCAAGTTACGACTGCCACCGATGCCTCTATTGGGGTCTCTCGAGTTTTCTTTCGGTTTGCTTTCGCCTTCATCAGTATTCTTCTTCTTGGCGACACGCTCTTTCCTGACATTCATGAAATTGATGTTTCTCTGGCGGGTGTAGTCATGGATGGTTGAAGTGAATTCCTTCCTTTCTTCATCGCTGTTCATGGCTGCGAGGGCGTCTTTAAGTTTGATGTCAGGGTCGTAGGGGTTGTATAGCGGAGTGACCTTGTTTTGGCTATAATCAATGTGCATAGGGATTTTAAGCCCTGTGTTTTCAAAGAACTTGCCCAATTCAAGGTCGGTGCTGACATTGAAGGCGGAAGTAGCCTCAAAGGTATTGTTTACGATACGGCTGTCCAATGCGCCGAATCCTGCCGAGCTGTATGACCCGTTGACGCTTACGCGACCCAAATCGGCCAATGTGGCTTCGATGCGCCCCGTGGCGGCTATGCCTCCATTGCTGCTCAGGTCGGTGAGACGCAACTCATTGACCCATACAACGGCGCTCTTGGGTTGTCCGTCGTCAATGTCGGATAGGTTTTGTCGCTTCGGGTTACGAATACCTATCATCATGGCTTCCACATCGCTGATGCTCGGGTTACCAATCACTTTGATGGTATGGTAGTAATCTTTGTTGTCGACGGTGCCTTTTTTCTTTTTCTCGGAATAGATGTAGTTGAGGCGCACATTACTGTTGGGTTGGTTCATGGCTTCGTTGCGTCGTTGCTTGACTTCAACGAGGTCTTCCAATCGGATGTCCAAATTGTTGATCTCAGGCCAGATAGCATCCTTGTTGGTGTAAGGTGTGCCCCATGGCGTAACCTTTAATGGAACCTCGTATTCGTAGTAGTTTTCAGTGAAGTCGGTACCGATTCGCATAAACACGGTGAGGTCTTGGTCATCCAGCGGGTTGTCTTCGTGGGCGGCCTCAGCGTGGACAAACATCTTTAGATATTTGTATTGTCGGAGGTCGAAGTCGGCGGTCTTATAAATGGCGCGTCCATCACCGTCAACGAGGTTTTGCACGGTCATCTGTAAAGACTGCTCGTTGATGCGGGTGGTTTGTGTCATGCCAATGACGCGCTCTTGCTGAATGCCAGGCGGGATGACGTAAGGAACAGGCTGACGACGGCTGTTCTCATCAACACTGACAGCCGAGATGTCGAAGGTGGTCTCGTTGCTGATGTCGTTGGGCTCATATTCGCCAGGAGCCTGAATGCTTTGCGAGTAGGTACGCCATTCGCCTTTCACAAGGTCGAGGGTGGCAAAACGCAAAACGATAGGCTTCTCAAATTCGGTCAAGAACATACGCATGAAGCGGATGCTGGAATAGTCGTCGATGCGGCCGATGACTCTGTCGGGCTGCCTGACGGGGATGCGGAACTGATACCAAGTGACCCCACCAATTTGTCCGTTGGGTAAGGCAACTCCGCTTGACTCAAAGATATCAGCGATGTGGTTCTCACCGACAACCATCTTGGCAGGATTGAGGTCAATCTCGTATTGGTAGTAACGCTCCGACTCACTCAAGGTGTTGTCGCCGTTGATGTCTTCGGCATTAGGGAGAGTGGAGTTGCTACTTAAGTAACCATCTGTCTGATCAATGTCGGCAGGCGAGTTGCCGTCTGGACCATTGAAGTTTTTGTAACGGGCCAAAATACTTCTGTGGACTTCGTCTTCTTGAGTGTCCCAATCTGGTGATCGGAAGTAGTGATAGTTGTCAGCCGACGGGTCATCATAGGCCTTGGTATAGGCTATTGAACTTTCGCCAAAACGTTCCCTTAAAACACGTAGGTAAGTCTCTTCACGGAAGCTCCGTTCGTCTTCATCGCGTAAACCGTCATAACCAACATCTTGGTATTGACGTGCTTCGGAAGAATTATTGAAGGTGCCAACAAGGTCCTGCAAGGTGGGCACGCGTCCCCAAATGGTGGTGTCAACATTTTCCACTGTTGAAGTAGTGGGCAGACCATTTTCGTAGAATTTGCGTCCATCACGGAGGATGTCTTCGGAAATATCACCTAAATTGATGTAAAGTTTACCAGGGTTATCGGCAAACTCCTCATCGGCGAAAGGATCCATCAGCCAGAACTCAATGTATTCAATGTTGGTGGCTTCAAAATCAATCGACTCCATCTTACGCATAATGCCACCCCAACGGCTCTTCGGGTCGTTGAGTTTGCCTTCTTCGTTGATACCTGCGGAGTAAGGAGTTGGCTCGATGTCGTAGTTGTATGGACCACGTTCTTCTGGATAGTAGGCTAAGTTGAGCACTGAAATGTTGGTCTGTGTGCCAGCTTCGATGTCTTTGTTGGGGAAGAGCTCAGTCTCAAGTACCTGGCGGACAGAGTTTTTGGAAAGCTCTTCGTTGTCAACATTGCTGGGACGGTAGTTATAGTTGCGGTCGTAGAAGACAGAGTTGTCAATGACATACCATGAAAGCAAGGCGCGGTTCTTGCCGTAGTTGAGCCCAGTGTTGGCTGCCGCTTCAGGGAACTTGTCGGTTTGGTTTTGCGGAGTGCTGGCCATGTACCACAAGGTGGGTAACCGTAAGTCTATGGTTGACTTGGCGCCTTCAAAGTCGTCGATGTAGGAAGTGCCAGGCTCACTGGCCGATTTGGAGAGGCCAGGGATGAATCGTGCAAACTCGCCGTCGACATTGATGCGTGATGGAGTCTTGGTGCTGATACCAGGTAAGGCATTGATGAAACTAGTGAGCCAACGGGCATCGGTGTGATAGCTGAGGTCGGCGCCATAGATGGTGTTGGCGATGGCTTCCTCACCGTAATTGATTTTTTGAGTGTACGACTTCTCGCCCAAATAGAGGATGGTCGCTCCAGCATGAAAGTCTTGGTGGAATTCGTGCTCGACACGTGTGCCTAAGAAGGTCTTTCGGATGGCGCTGAAGCCCGAATTTGATTCCAGCGAGATATTGATGGGTGTTCCTGAGTTGAGAACGCCTTCGTTAAGGATGGTCACTCGACCCAAAGTGTAGTCAACAGTATAGTCAACGTTTTCTACCAGTTGCACGCCGCCTGCTGTGACGGTAACTGACCCTTGGGCCACATTCATCGCATTGAGGCTGATTTCGCTACCCGACTGCGACGAATAAAACCCTTTCAAACTGAATTTGTTCTTCTCCGAATATTGTTCGGCTGAGGTCTTCGTCATGGTGTAAAGGGAGTCGAAAGCGTATTTGTTGGCAAGTTCAGGCTCGTCGGGAAAGACTTTGTTATGGATGTGGCTGCCGAAAGGCTCCAGCACTGGGAAGAAGATACGTCCGTTTGATGCGTTGATGGTACCGCCTTGGGTTGCGGCATTGTTCAAGAAGTCGAACACACCGTCACCGCCTGCGATAGGGTTGTTTTGCGTGGTAAGGTTATCCAAACCCATCAGGTGCAAAAGCGAAACGCCCTTCACTGAGCCTTCAGTAAAGTAGCCGTATGGTGTGCTGTTGGAATTGCCGTTATAGAAGATGTTCAACATGAAATCTTGCGATCCCACTTGATAGGCTCTGATGTTGTAGACGTTTTTCATCATCAGGTTCCAAATGGGCATCTTCGTATTCACGGTAGTGCCTTTAAGTAGCTTGGCCACCAATACTTTAGGCGTATTGATACCTTGGTCCGAGAACTCACCGACTTGGTAGACCTCATCCGAGCCGACGATGGTATATTGATAGGCAACGGCCAAAGTTTGATTGGCGTTGAGGCTGACATTCAATGAAATAAAACCTAGTTTCGAATTCAATGAGAACTCTGTGTTGCTCAAGCGACGGGCGTTCTCCACTTTTTCGAAGTCGCGGCCCGAGACCATGTAGCCCGACCTGCCGATACGCATGGGGTCGTTGCTCATGTAATTGGTCACAGTGCTGATGCTGCGGATTTGTGTCGTGTCCATACGGCTGACCAGGTTGTTCGCGGCATTACGCGGATACACTTTGCTACTGGTCGGCGTAACCTCGGGATTGTAAATCCACGCGTCTTTGCCTTCACCCAAGTCGTTCAAAGCAAGTATATTACGGGTGTTTTGAGTGGAAGTATTGGTATTGGTGATCCACACCTCGATTTTGGTGATATTGATGCTTGAAGTGACTGTGGGCAGCGTGGAAAGTGCTGCTTCATATTGATCGCGGAAATATTGGCTGAGGAAGAAGTGGCGGTTTTCCTCGTACTCCAAACAGCTGAGCTCAAATTCATTGGTTTGGGCTCCACCTTGCACGGTGATGTTCTGCGATTCGCTTTCTTGGTAGGAAACGATGGACGAAATGGTGGTCTTTCCGAACTTCAGTTTCGACTTCACGCCAAACAACTGTTGTGTACCTGTAATGAGGGTGCTGTTGAGCGGGAAGCTGACGTTACCGGCTTCTAGGAGTTGGATGATTTCGTCTTCCTTGCCTTGGTACTTCAGGGCGAGCTTGTCTTGGTAATTGAAAGTGGCCTTTGTGTTCTTGTTGATGTTGAAGTTGATCTTGTCACCGATTT
>JAEEGL010493541.1_pt1 | contig 10111 bp, 5 predicted proteins | sample 9134231 | NCBI WGS metagenome assembly JAEEGL01 (sample SAMN16246548, study PRJNA631951) | gut metagenome | biome: gut microbiome; feature: rumen; material: fiber-attached | host: Bos | place: Iran: Karaj | collected 2018-10 | reverse complement strand
CGACTATAAGGTTTCTTGACTTTGTAAAATCAACCTTATTCTCAACAACGTTGCGCACACCGATGGCTGAGATCATTCCATAGAGCATAAAGCTGATGCCTCCGATGATAGCTGTTGGCATTGTTCCGATGATATCCGCGATCTTGGGAATGAAACTTATCACTATCGCATATACTGCGGCGATCCTGACAACCTGAGGATCATAAACCTTGGAGAGCTCAAGAACGCCTGTGTTCTCGCCGTAAGTTGTATTGGCCGGTCCGCCGAACAATCCTGCCATAGCTGTTGCAAGACCGTCTCCGAATAAAGTTCTGTGAAGTCCCGGATCCTCAATGAAGTTCCTGCCTGTAGTTGCTGATATAGCTGAGATATCTCCCACATGCTCCATCATGGTAGCGATGGCAATTGGTGCCATTACAAGAACTGAAGTTACATCGAATTTAGCAATGATAAATGGTGGAAGGCCAACCCAGCTTGCAGAAGATACTGCAGCAAAATCGAGTATCGGGCTTCCGTCTGCGTTAGTCATTCCGACTGCATTTAATATGAGCGCGATCACATAGGAAATGACAACTCCCATCAGGATAGGTATGATCTTCCACATCCCTTTACCCCAGATATTAAATATTATAACTACGGCCAGAGCTATGATCGCCAGGAGCCAGTTAGCTGATGCGTTGCTCACAGCTGATGGAGCAAGAGACAGTCCTATGCATATGATGATTGGTCCCGTTACTACCGGTGGCAAAAAGTGCATAACCTTTTTAACACCGACAATCTTTATTACAACTGCAAGGATCAGGTACATAAGACCTGCGACAACTATACCTCCGCATGCATATGGGAACTTCTCACCAAATGTCATGTCAGCGTATTTTCCGGTATTTAGATTGGCAACTGTGGCAAAGCCACCAAGGAAAGCGAAAGATGATCCCAGAAAAGCGGGAACCTTGAATTTTGAAAAGACGTGGAACAGAAGAGTACCCAAACCTGCAAAGAATAATGTGACCTGAACTGAAGGACCCTCACCTCCAAAATAACCGTTTACAAGAATAGGAACCAGAATAGTCGCTCCAAACATTGCAAACATATGCTGCACTCCCAGCAGCGCCATCCTCGGTTTACCAAGTGTTCTGGCATCATAAATAGCCTTACTTTTTTCTCCCATTTTTCTCCTCCTGAAAAGACAAACTTTTATCCTAGCTAGTATATCATTGATGTGAGAATTAAACGAGATGTATTTTTAAAAATTCCGCTACAAATATTTGTGGCTTTGACTTTTGAATCCTGATATCTTATTATCTAAAAATATGTAACCAAAAACGACGCTTATAGATCAGGGTAAGAGACGAATCACAATGATAATTTTCTTTGATATAGACGGAACCCTGTGGGACTACAAAAACTATATCCCCCAGAGCACTAAAGACGCGATTAAAAAAGCTCAGAAAAACGGACATAAATGTTTCATAAACACCGGTCGGGCAAGATCTTTTGTACACAATAAGGAGCTGCTCGGAATCGGTTTTGACGGCATCGTATCAGCATGCGGCTGCATGATAGAATATGATGGGCAGATACTCTATAACCGCATAATTGAAAGAGATGAAGCCATAAGGACCCTTGAATCAGTCAGAAGGCACAGACTAAAGCCGATACTTGAGGGTCCTGAGTACCTGTATATGGATGCTGTGGATTTTAAAGGAGATATGTACGGCGACAAGATCATCGCCGAGATGGGCGACAAGCTCCTTGGAATATCGGATAACTGGGGCAACTGGCAGATGAACAAGCTCTCCTGCGACTGCAAGGGGTCCGACAGAGACGCCTGCTTTGAAGAGCTCTCAGATATTTATGACTACATGATTCACAACGAGTTTGTAGTTGAGATGGTTCCCAAGGGATTTAACAAAGGAACCGGGATACAGGAAGTATGTAATCTCCTTGGCGTATCACCAAAAGATACCATGGCGATTGGCGACAGCATCAACGACAAGGAGATGCTCGAAGCCGCCGGCATATCAATTGCGATGGGACGCTGTGCCGATGAGATCAGAGCCATCTGCGACTACACCACAGACTATCTCGAAAACGATGGAATCTGGAAAGCACTTGAAAAATATGAGGTCATTTCAGCCTCCTGACAAGTCATCAGCTTATTCAACCGCTCTCCGCTTCCTGCACTGTCTCTGCCACAGGTTCATTGACTGTTATAAGCACCTTGGTTATGCGGTTGCCCTTGACGCCTCTGGCTGTCAGGGTTATGCCGCTGTCCAGGGTCACTGTCTCACCGTGCCTCGGGAGTCTGTCGAGAGCTTCTATCATGAGACCTCCGATAGAGTCATAATCCTCTGAGTCAAGCTCTGTTCCAAGCTCATCATTGATGTCATCAAGCTTCATGTTGCCTTCGACGAGGTATCTTCTTCCGCCCATGTTCTTGATAAGGTTGATCTCATCAAGATCGTACTCATCCCTGATCTCACCGACGATCTCCTCAAGAAGATCCTCAAGCGTTATCATACCGACAGTCGACCCGTACTCCGAAAGAACGAAAGCAACGTTCTGGGATTTCTCCCTCATCTCAACAAGAAGATCCGCCGTCTTTTTGAACTCATAGGTATAATACGCTTTTCTGAGGTAATCCTTGATCTTAAAACCCTCCTTATCCTCTAAGAGGATCAGATCCTTGACATTTATAAGACCGATGATATTATCCTGGTCATTCTCATCGTACACAGGTATCCTCGTGTACATATTTTCCTTAAACAGTTTCATAACTTCGCCGTAGGGCGCTCCTGCACTCACACAGCTCATGTCGATCCTCGGGATCATGATGTCCTTGGCAACAGCATCGCTGAAGTCAAACACGTTGTAGATGATCTCTTTTTCGCCGCTCTCGATAACTCCGTCCTCATGGCTGACATCAACGTAGGTCTTGAGCTCATTTTCAGTCATGGCCTGCCTGTTCTCCATATCAACGTGCATGAGCTGCAGAAAAAGAGTTGATATCCCGTTGATCACGAAGCTTATCGGCGTCATCACTGTCATAACAACAATTATGAGACCGCAGTACCAGAGCGATAGCTTCTCCGCGTATGCTGTGGCGATCGTCTTGGGAACGATCTCACCAAATATAAGGACAATGAGAGTAAGTATTCCTGTGCCTATTCCTATAGCAAAGCTCCCAAAAGCCTCCGTCACAAATACTGTCATAAGCGCCGATGCGCTTAAGTTTACTATGTTATTGCCGATAAGGATCGCAGACAGCATCTTCTGCGGGTCACTTAAAATATCCAGCACTTTGCCGGCTCTTCTGTTTCCTTCATCAAAAAGAGCCTTCATCCTGACCTTATTGCAGGTCATAAGCGCGGTCTCCGCCGACGAAAAAAACGCAGACAGGAGCACGAGTAAAACAAGTATTGTTATCCTAACCAGATTAATGTCCAATTTCGTCTCCTGTAACCATCAATTAAGTGGATTTAAATAAAATTCCTTAAACTGCTCATAGCCCTGGTCAGAAAGCTGCTGCTTCTGGAATTTCTTGTTCTTGTTCATCCTCACGACAAGAACCTGCTTGCCCTCAGCCCTGAGCTTCTGCGCCTCAAGAATGATCTCTGAAAGTCTCTGACCCTTTATGCCCTTCTCTATAAGGAATGCAACCTTGTCGCTCTCACCCGGGATTTTGAAGCCCTCATCCATCATGATCATAATGATGCGCTCAAATCCTATTGAGAATCCGCAGGCTGGTGTGTCCTGTCCGAGGAACTTGCCGACCATCTTGTCATATCTTCCACCACCGCCGCAGCTTCCACCGTACTGTGGCATCGATACTTCAAAGATGGTTCCGGTGTAATATGACATTCCCCTAACAAGAGTGGGATCAAAAACAGTCTCAAACTGCGCGGTCTTTGTTGAATCAACAGATGAGATGATCTCCTTAAGACCCTCTAAAGTCTCAGTATCAAGGAAGTTTCCCAGCTTGCCGGCTATGATCTCAAGGCCTTCAACAGCTCCTTTTCCCTCTGCCGATATGAAAAGATCAAGGTACTTATCGACCATCTCTTTTGCATAGCCTGCCTTGACAAGCTCCTCTGCAACACCCTCTGTTCCTATCTTATCCATCTTGTCGAGAGTAATGAATACATTGTCATACTCTTCTTCGGGAAAGCCGCTGTACGCTGCCATGGCCTTCAGTATCTTTCTGTCGTTTATCCTTATCTTGAAGTCCTTAAATCCCAGTCTTCCAAGAGTCGTGGTAGTTGCGAGTATAAGCTCTATCTCCGCCAGATTGGAGGCCTCTCCGAGAATATCTATGTCACACTGCATGAACTGACGATATCTGCCCTTCTGAGGTCTGTCAGCTCTCCATACATTGCCCATCTGAAGAGCCTTGAACGGAGACGGAAGCTCCCCTGCGTGGTTTGCGTAGTAGCGCACAAGCGGAACCGTGAGGTCATAACGAAGTCCTGAATCGGCAAGGTCATTCTCCTCTTTGGCAGTTTCAAGATTCAGCTTCTCTCCTCTCTTCATCACCTTAAAAATGAGCTTCTCATTTTCGCCGCCCTGCTTGCTGTTTAAGTTAGCAAGTGACTCAACAGCGGGAGTCTCAATAGATGTAAATCCGAATTCGCCGTAAGTCTTCTTGATGACTCCTATGCAGTAGTCCCTCAGAAGCATCTCAGACGGGAGTATATCTTTCATTCCTGTGACAGGTTTCTTAATCAGTGCCATATCTTACCATCCTTTTATATATTATGAATTTCTAAATTATATTATCATATCGCATTCTTTGCAACGCTTTGCACTTATTGTCCGACATCCTCTTTCTGAATCTGCCCCATGTTATGCTCCCTTAAGAATTCCATGAACTTATCCTTTGGCATCGGTTTCGCGAAGTAGAAGCCCTGGATGTAATCACAGCCAAACCTGATGATCTGATCCGCCTGCTCCTTTGTCTCAACACCCTCAGCGACAATCTTTTTATCAAGCGACTTGATGAGTTTTATAAGGTTCATCAGCACCATATAGGAAGTTCCCGACTCAAACGCGGACTGGATAATGCTCTTGTCGAGCTTAAAAATGTCAACCGGAAGTGATGATATCCTCGCAAGATTGGAATAACCGGTTCCAAAGTCATCCATGGAGAAAGACACTCCATGCTTTGAAAGCTTGTCTATATTTTCATCCATGATAGAGGTGATCCCCTCTTCAAAAGTCTCAGTTACCTCAAGATTTATCTGGTCCGGCTTCACATTAAACTTTTCCAGTGTTTTTATGACATTATCCGAGAGATTTGCCTGAATGCAGTCCACAACAGAAAGATTGACCTCAACATACTCAAGTCCCAGATCAACCGCTTCCGTTTCCGACAGCATCTGACACACTGACGAAAGGACAAAGCTGTCTATTTCGATGACTGCTCCGTTTCTCTCTGCCACAGGCATGAATACTGCAGGCGAAATAAATCCAAGCTGCGGGCTTCTAAGCCTTAGAAGCGCCTCGCATGAAACAAACTTATTCTGTGCCGTACTGAAAATAGGCTGATAATAAACCTCAAGAAGTCCGTCATAAAGGGCATGTTTTACTATCGAGTCTATCTTTTTATCATGTTCCACGTGCTTGAGGTTCAGGTCTGAAACCCTCATAACATCACGGCTGCTCCTCTGAACAGCCTTTATGATAACACCCCTCACCTCATTAAATTTGTCAATTGAATCTATTTCATCCGGGAAGCCTATGGCGAATGCACTCTCGAAGAGTCTGATCTCTCTGTCGTCGAGTTTCCAGGATTCCTTGAACCTCTTTCTGACCTGTTCCGCAGTCTTTTCAATTATCGGGTCATCAGGCTCAGATTCGGGGAATATCATCATATAGCTGCCATCGTCCATATAATATAAATCACCCTCCGGGCAAAGCTTGCGCAGATATGCCGTAATCTGTCCAAGCAGATCTGAGACAATCTCAAGTGGCTCTCCCCCTGTTATTGCCCCCAATCTCTCTATCATAATCCCGAAAACCGTGAAAACTTTCTTTTGCAGAAGATTATTGGACACTGCAAAGATAAGAGCATTTCTTGTGCCTGCTCCGGAAATCATGTCAGAAAATTCACTTGGATTCTGGAATGTATATACACAAAGAAGAAGAGCAAGTGAAACACTGAATTCAAATATCGAACTTGATCTTGTGATTATCCTGATAGGTATTCCCGCAAGCATCAGCAGATAATAAAAGATAAGCGCCACGACCTTCTCAGTACTGAACGAGCGGCAGTATTTCGCATACAGAAAAAATGCGTACAGGAAATAAATGATCAGACTTATATTTACCAGCGCTCCCTGCGGATAATTGTACTGTATCTCACCATATTCGTTAAAGATGAAGAAATAATCAGTAAAAAGGCTGGTCAGAAAGAAACACACTGAAAAAGCAGCAGGAAGCATGACGATGATCTTTTTTGTGATCATCTCTACTTCCACGCGAAAGATCGACATCACATACAGGAGTGAGAGATACGCAAGTACATACGAAAATATCTTTTGAATAAGAACCACGGAGTTATTCATGTCAATCATGACATACCCTCTGAACCAGTCTGAATAACGCCACAGACTGTGGAAAAGACCTGCAAGATTGACTATCAGCGCATCAAAAATAATCATCCCGAAAAAGTGCTTCTGCCTGTTGTCATGTGCCTCCTCAAGTGAATTGATGATCAGAGTGACACCAATCAGAACCAGTGACGCGATGGAAAAACAGATATTATATTGTTGAGGATTTGTGATAATATCCATGTTATCCTTCTTCAAAATAAGCATCGATGTTTTTTACAAAAGAGCTGTCTTTGAGCGGACGTCCAAGATAGTCACCCACAAGGAAGTCGCAGCCAAGCTCCTCCGCCATTATTCTGTCCTCTTCAGACTCAACATCAACTGCTCCGACAAAGAGGCTGATATCGTGGAATAGTCCCACTATTCCCTTTGCCACAGTCTTCATCTTGTCTGAATTCATGGCATGAACAAGAATCGAGTGGTCAAGATTGACCTGTATCACAGGAAGCGCGAGGATCTTGTCAAGGTCCCCATATCCGCTTCCGAATCTGTCTACGATTATCGAACATTTCATATCGCCAAGAAGCCTTAGATTTCTCTCCGCGACGCTGTTCATGGTGGTTATTGTCGTCTCTGTAAGCTTAAGTGTTATCCATGAAGCCTCTGCCTTCTCCTCCCTGGCTATCCTTTTTATCCTGCGTATAAAGTCATTTCTTGATATCTCGCCCTGAGACATTCCCACTATCGCCCGGTACTTGCCGTTTTTATCTCCGCCATTCCAGAAAGCCAGTGCTCTGCAGGCATTTCTGTAGACATACTCATCAGTGTCCATAAGTGACTGAGTCACTCTTACGTCCGGAATGTGTCCTCTCATGTCGATCTCATTGCCATATTCATCCATAAAAAAGCACAGTACATCCGTTGTGTAATTAATCCTGTATATTCTGGAAAGTACAGGCTGAAACTTGATAACAGCTGCTTTCGTGTCGAGATTGCTGCGAGCCATCATATCATAGTTCGTAAATTCGCCTGACTCTCCGCTCAGTTCTTTTTCAACATCGACTATCACATCCTTCAGACCGGCAATCCTCTCAGAATTATACTCCAGTTTGGTTATAAGGTCGGCAATGCTGTTAAAATTGTCAGGATAGCACATGAGAAAACAGTGCCCCTCAGCCTTTATGGTCATGCTGCCGTAGCTCCACGGCTTTTGAAGTCTCTTAGCAATCGCATTCAGAAGTGACTCTATGCGCTTTTTGTCTTTTGAATGAATGGTCATGGCAAAAACAGATTCAGAGTATCTGTATGTATAAGTCTGGATCCTGAATTCACGAAGTCCCACCCTCTTTAAATACCTCGCGATCTTTTTGAGAACTCCCTGGACCTGACTGTAACCTATCTCATCGCTCAGCGCTCTGATATTGTCTATAGTCACAAAAATAGTCTCGTGACGCTCGTTTCTCTTTACGCGAAGATCTAATCCTTCAAGGAACGCCCTCCTGTTTAGGATATTAAGGTTATCGTCCACCATTTCAGATGGGTTCTGAAGTGAAATATACACGAGCGTTATGCATATTGTGCAAAGGAAATTCTCAATAAGAACGGTCGGCATCAGATACTGGATAATGATTCCCGCAAGGGAAAAAGCAACATACGAAATAATGACTGCCTTTGTCCTTCGCCTCATAAGTCTCTTGTAAATAAAGACGAGGCTCACCCCGTAGGTCATATAATAGATTGCGATCGCATAGTAAAGAATGACAAGTTTTCCCCTGTGATACAGACCTGCCGCATCATAGTAGAAAAGGATAGGTGTAAAGAAATTTACTACAACGAGTATGATTCCTGTCAGGAATCCCAAAAGAATAGACAGAAAATCAAGTATCTTCCTGAAATCCACATAGATATCAAGAACAGCCCTTACATACATCAGATAGAAAAATCCCGAGCCCAGATGAGCAATAAAATAGACAGACCCGCAGAGCATTTCTGCAGGATGATACCAGAAATCCCCTGTTTGTGGTCTCATCTGAAGATAAGTCTCAAACCTCTCAGACAGAGTGGCTATGAACGTCGCCAAAAAAAGCATGGTATAAGCTCTCTGCCGGTATGCGGGAACCCGCCTTCTCGACAGAGAGGTAATCGCTATTGTCGCCAATATACATAAAGCGCAGATATCAAAATAGTAGTTATATAACATCATCTGCCTCCGGCAGTGGTATAAATGGCTTATCAGAGCATAAATCCGATAATTGTATTATACGTCAATAACGAAAAAGCGAAAACTATTTTATACAATTTTTTTACATGAGTTTTGAGTAAAAGGGCATTTCATTTTGATTAAAATGAAACGCCCTTGATAAATATCACGATATCTTCATCTTATATTGTGCCACCAGACTTATTTCTTTAATTCTCTCAGCCTTGCCGTCTTTCATTTCAGGCCAAATCTGAAGATATATCTTATCTCCCTCGCATAGCGGTTTGAGATCTGCTTCAAGCATCAGCTCATCGGACTCTCCAAATCTGTCATAGTATCTCTTAAGGCCGATCTCCCACTCCTGACCGGTATAAAAGTTGTCAGCTATTGTAACGCCGTCCTTTGACAGTTTTCCGCTGTCAGCCTCGTAGTCGATATGCGCAAATATCTCACTTGCTCCATGAAGCGATCCCGGAAGAGTGACAGTAAAATGCCCTGCTGATATTTCTTCAAACTTCGCGGTCATATCATTTTCAATATCTTCCACAGCCTCATACAGCGCGAATACATCTCCATCCGCAAAGTCTTTTGCTATAGACGCACCCTTTTTAAGTTCAAAGCCGCAAGGAACACTCACAAGCTCAGGATAGCATCGGAAGGAAGGTGTCTTTTTCTTTTCATCAGAGGAGACTTCGAAATAAAGCTCTGTGTGGCCATCTTTGTCAGTAACCGCATCTGCCTCTGAAATAATAAGATGCTCTCTGCTTTCGATGACAACTTTGGAGGAATGAACAGCCTCATTTTCGCTGATGACCAGAATGCTGTTGCCATCAAGGTCACCTGTTACATCAGCACTCACTTCCCTGTCCCTGTCGGTATAGAAGACATAGGTATCATGCCCGTCTCCATCAGCATTATGAAGGATGCAGACAGGAGTAGCATCTATTGTCACACGGGCCTTATCGCCCACTGGCATGTTGAAGGGGTAAAAGAAATAGTCGCCGTCTCTGACATCGCGTCCTGCAAAATCCGCAAGCCTGCCTCCCTCAGCATCAAATGCTGCAAGCTCAGCGTCTAAGTGGTCAGCCATCTCATATCTTCTCTGATAATTGTTTACAAAAAGATATCCTCTTGCCACATCCACGCCATCAGCAGCTTTCACCTTCTTGTATCTGACGGCAGTTCTAAGGCTCTCAAGATCCTCAGGCTTGGCAGGGTTGCCGGGCTGCTCAGTATAAGCCATGTCTGTCAGGTCATCGCCAAAGTCATGGATAAATGAGGAAATGAGCCTTACTCTTCTGTAAGTATCCTCCATCTGACCATATTCACGAAGAGGCGCATTGAAGTCATAGGAATACTCCGG
>JAEEGL010202509.1_pt1 | contig 10111 bp, 8 predicted proteins | sample 9134231 | NCBI WGS metagenome assembly JAEEGL01 (sample SAMN16246548, study PRJNA631951) | gut metagenome | biome: gut microbiome; feature: rumen; material: fiber-attached | host: Bos | place: Iran: Karaj | collected 2018-10 | reverse complement strand
GTTAAGTTGAAATGGTATTTGGCCAACTGTCACATCAAATAATAGCCAACTGTCACATCATTTTTGGTTCAAATAGAAAAGATTATAGTAAGGGTTGAAAGACCTTTTTGAATAAAAAAATGCAGACTTTCGGGCCTTAACGCATAAAAAAACCGACTTATGGCCCGAAAGTCTGCATTTTTTGGTGTTTCGTATCAAAATTATTCCTACTTTTGCTTTCAAAACAATCGAGTATGGCAGCGCAAAACGAGTCTTTTCCCGATTTACTGGTCGGACGTAAGAATGAAATCAATCAACTGAAATCCATCATGGCCTCTAAAGAAGCCGAATTTGTGGTGGTGTATGGACGAAGAAGGGTGGGGAAAACCTTTCTCGTCAACACCTTCTTCAACGATAGTTATGCCTTCAAGCTAACAGGCCTCGCCAAAAAAAGCAAACGCGACCAACTGACCAATTTCACCGCGTCACTCAACAGATATGGCAATGGGAAAAAGTTCACCAAACCCCGTACTTGGTACGAGGCATTCGACAAACTCCGCGAGTTGCTTGAAGCCAACCACAGTAAAGGCAAACGTGTGGTGTTCATCGACGAGCTACCGTGGATCGACACCCGAGGAAGCAACCTCATCCCAGCACTTGAACATTTTTGGAACGACTGGGCCGTTACACAAAATGACATGGTGCTGATAGTGTGCGGTTCAGCTACATCGTGGATCACGCGCAAAATCTTGAAAAACCTCGGCGGACTTCATAATAGGGTCACTCAAAAACTCTATATCCGCCCATTTACTTTGGCGGAATGCAAAGAATACATCCACAGCCGAGGCCTAGAGATGGATGACAAGGAAGTCGCTGAATGTTACATGATTATGGGTGGCATCCCATATTATTTGAAGAGCCTCAGACGTGGTGCAAGCCTTGTGCAGAATGTGGACGAAATGTTTTTTGCCGAACGAGGCCGGTTGGATGACGAATTTGATGCCCTTTACAATTCCCTGTTCGAAAAATCGGAAAATTACATTAAAGTCGTTGAGGCGCTGAGTACGAAAAACAAAGGCTTGACACGTGAGGAGATCCTGCAAGCGACCAAACTCGAGATGAACGGACATTTTTCCAAGTTGCTGCAAAATCTCATCGACTGCGATTTCATCCGTTGTTACAAAGGATTCGGCAACAAAGCGCGAAAGGGCATCTACCAACTCATAGACCCCTTTACCTTGTTTTATTACAAATTCATCAAGAAGTTTGGCCATTCCGACAAACCGTTTTGGCAGTACCAGATGGGGACGCGACAACACGATACATGGGCTGGACTGGCTTTTGAGCAACTCTGTCTCAACCACCATCAGCAAATTGAGAAAGCACTTGGTATCTCAGGAATCATCACTCAGGTCTATTCTTGGACGACACCTTCCGATGCAATGGAGAAAGCGCAAATTGACCTAATCATTCAACGTGCCGACAAGGTGATTAATGTTTGTGAAATGAAGTTTTATGAGGGTAAATACACAATGAAAGTCAAGGATTACGAAGACATGGAACGAAGAATTAGGATCTTTCGTGATACCCGTGACATCCACAAAGCCATCCATCCCGTTCTCGTTACCACATACGGTTTGACGCACAATAAATACAGCCACCTGTTTCAAAACGTCATCACCCTAAAAGATCTTTTTGAATGAGAAAATGCAGACTTTCGGGCCTTAACGCATAAAAAAACCGACTTATGGCCCGAAAGTCTGCAAAATTCAATTTACTTCTTCACTTCAAACACCTCAGGAAACAACTCCTCGATGCGTTGCTTGAACTTGCTGTCGGCATCGATGGCGTAGCTGCTGTCGCGGTCCTTCACCCACTCGGGGCCTTGGAAGAAACGGCGCATCTTCTTGTAGTCGCCCCGCTCGGAGAGGTAACGGATGAGGAAAATCAACTCGTACGACTTACCATTCTTGCCACGCCAAGTGATGGGGGGCAGGGTACCTTCGGGACGGCAACGACCCGTCAAGCGGTAGGCAAACAGGGCCTTCACTGCCGGATGATCCTCGATGTAGCCGGTCTCGGCCAGGTAGTTGATGAGCTCCACAAAGGTGGAGGCGCCTCGCTGGACAACTTCTTTCTTGATATAGAGATGCTCAACGGGCATCATGGAGGCATGAGGCCATTCGAAAAAGTCCCTCGGTAGAGTGAAGGGTCTCGTTTCATCAGGGTCGGCATCGCAGGGGATACAAGGCGCCGACTCCTTCAGCAAAAGCTGAGCATCGGGCTGTTCCAAGATGCTGTCGAACAGCTTTTGTTCGTCAGATTTGAAATCTGCGCGATTGTCCTGATAAAAATGGACGCACACCCTGAAATGTGCCTCGTAGAACTTGCGGCAATCCCTGAAATACTGCTCGAAATCTCGGTCAAAATCGGCGTCGTCGCTTTCTTGCAGGCGTCTCCAACTGGGTCGGACCTGCCGAACAGCTTGATTCAAGGCTTGGTCGTCATCATCCTCGCAAGGTATGTCCGACATGTATTCGAGAAGGGGGTCGAGCTCGTCTTCCTGGAGAGATATGCCGAAACGGACATCGTCCCAGCAGCAACGGCAGAGGCGGATCAGCGGTTTGGCGTCGCTTTGATGGTCGCTCAACAAATGGACGAAAGCCTTTTTGTCGCCTTCCAACAAAGCGGCATAAAGGCTTTCGACGCATCCGGTCTTACCTTTCACCGTGGCGATAAAAGCCTTGGCGGTGGATTTGTTCAACCGTTGCAGCAGTTCAAACACGTCTTCGGCCAACATCGTGACGTGATCGCAGGAGTCGTCGTCGATGATCTCGGGCAATGCCTCCAAGATGAACCGATTGTTGACGATGTAGGACAGCGTGTTGCTGAAAGGGGCCGCGATTTCACGCCAGAGCCTTAGTGTCTCTTTGGTGGCGTCGCTCACCTCCTTGTCGGCCATCAGTTCCTCTATGTCAGACTTGAAGTCGTCTGGAAATGGCTCGCTGAAAGCGTCCGACAGGCCTTCCTGGTATTCCTTCCGTTTGTTGATCTCGAAGCGGCTGTTCATGCTGCAAAGGTAATGGTTTTTCGGAGATAATAATTGTTAACCCATGGATTTGGCCCAAACATGGAAACCGCCTTGAGGGCATTTGGTCGGAAGCTTGACGATCGAGGGCATCCCGCATTTTGTGCAATAGTAAATGGTTAGTCCATTCTGGATCTTCATTCCACTTAAATTTTTGAAATCGTTGACGTTCATTGCTTTAACCCTAATTTCGTGTCGGGCGCAACTTCTAAATGATTGATAGGTAATAGAAATTGCGGCAAAGAAACGAACAATTCTTTACCTGACCAAAGAATGTAGTGAATTATAGTAAGCAAATGACTATCCGTTTTCCGTTCCTGCCATTTCTTTGACAATGGACAGCGCCTGTGTCACGGTGCTCACTTCTTTCATGGTGAGGATGAGCTTGCTCTCGGTCTGCTTGAGGGCGCAACGCTTGGGATGGCTGATGATGTACTGCATCACCTGATGGTAAGTCTCCGTCTCATAGTAAGGCGATTCTTGATTGCTTACAAAATGTGCGGTCATGAGGTTGTCGCGCAGAGCGATCTTCTCAAAGCCAAGGTCTTTGGCGATCCAGCGTAGCCTGACCGTGTTGAGCAGGTCGTTGACGGGCTTGGGGATGGGGCCGAAACGGTCGATGAGCTGGTTGGTGAACTCCATGAGACGATCCTCGGTCTTAATATGGTCGAGTTCGGTGTAGAGGCTGATGCGCTCGGCCGTGGAGCTGACGTATTCGGAGGGCAGCATCACCTCCATGTCGGTCTCAATGGCGCAATCGGTGACATACACCAACTCGGTCTCTTTGTCGAAAAGGTCAGAGAATTCGTTCTCCTTGAGTTCGGCGATGGCCTCGTCGAGGATCTTATGGTAGGTCTCGAAGCCGATATCATTGATGAAGCCGCTCTGCTCGGCACCTAACAGATTGCCTGCGCCACGAATGTCGAGGTCGCGCATGGCAATGTTGATGCCGCTGCCGAGGTCGGAGAACTCCTCCAGGGCACGGAGGCGCTTTTGGGCTTCCTCGGTGAGGGTGTTCAAAGGTGGCGTCAGCAAGTAACAGAAGGCTTTTTTGTTGGAACGACCCACGCGGCCACGCAGCTGGTGCAGGTCGCTGAGCCCGAAGCGATGGGCATCGTTGACGATGATGGTGTTGGCGTTGGGGATGTCAAGACCTGACTCGACGATGGTGGTGCAGAGCAGCACATCGTATTCACCGCCGATGAAGTCGAGCATGATCTCCTCGAGTTTCGATCCTTCCATCTGGCCATGTGCCACGGCAACGCGGCAACCCGGCACGTAACTCATGATCATGTCATGCACGTCCATGATGTTCTGCACTCGGTTGTGGATGAAGAACACCTGCCCGTTACGCGACATTTCGAATAGAATGGCTTCACGAATCAATTCGCCATCGAAGGTGCGTAGCTCGGTCTGCACGGGATAGCGGTTGGGCGGTGGCGTGTTGATGACGCTGAGGTCGCGGGCACCCATCATGGAGAACTGCAAGGTGCGAGGAATCGGGGTGGCAGTGAGGGTCAGCGTATCCACATTGGCCTTCATCTCCTTGAGCTTCTCTTTCACGGCAACGCCGAACTTCTGTTCTTCGTCGATGATGAGCAGGCCAAGATCCTTGAATTTGACGTCTTTCCCAGTTAGTCGGTGCGTTCCGATGATGATATCGATTTGGCCGTCTTCAAGTTTTTTGAGGATTTCCTTTTGTTGCTTGGCGCTCTTAAAGCGGTTGAGGTATTCGATGTTGACGGGGAAGCCGTCCAAACGGTTTTTGAAGGTCTGGTAATGCTGCAAGGCGAGCACGGTGGTGGGCACGAGCACAGCCACCTGTTTGCTGTCGGTGGCGGCTTTAAAGGCCGCACGGATGGCGACCTCGGTCTTGCCGAAGCCCACGTCGCCGCAGACGAGGCGGTCCATGGGACTCTCTGACTCCATGTCGCGTTTCACGTCGTTGGTGGCCTTGAGCTGGTCGGGGGTGTCCTCGTAAAGGAAAGAAGCCTCAAGCTCCGTCTGCAAGTAGCTGTCAGGGGCGAACTGGAAACCCTTGCTGCGTTTGCGCTCGGCATAGAGCTTGATGAGCTCACGGGCAATGTCCTTGACCTTGCTCTTGGTCTTGGACTTCAAGCGGTTCCATGCGTTGGAGCCTAAGGTGCTCAACGAAGGCTCGGCGCCATCTTTGGAACTGTATTTTGCAATCTGGTGAAGCGAGTGAACGCTTATATAGAGTGTATCACCATGATTATAGGTTATTCTCAATACCTCTTGTTCCTTGCCGTGGATCTCCATCGTCATCAGTCCCTCGAACCGTCCGATGCCGTGGTCGATATGGGTCACATAGTCGCCGGGTTTCAGGTCGTAAAGGTCCTTGAGTGTGATGGCTTGTTTGGTGCTGAAGTTGTCGCGCAGGTGATAGCGGTGGTAACGCTCGAAGATCTGGTGGTCGGTGTAGCAGCAGATTTTCTTGTCGTGGTCGATGAAGCCAGCATGGATGGCGATGAGCTTCCGCTCGAAATCGCTGTGCAGCTCGTCGTGATGTTGGATGTCGTTCAGGATGGCTTGGATACGGTCCAGCTGTTTGGAACTCTCCGAATAAAGGATGATTTGGTAGCCTTTCGCCTTATAGTCGTTGAGGTTTTCAATGAGGAGGTTGAAATTCTTGTTAAAAATGGGTTGGGGAGTGGTGTGGACAGAGGCATCCCCGCCAGGGGATGCTAGCTTTGTAGCCAACGGCTCCACATTATCATTCGCATCCCTTCGGGATGCTACATTGCCGAATTCTATTGTTGGATGATCTTCCAAAGCATTCAACAGTTCTCCCGATTTCGCAAACAGTTTACCAGGGGTAATTAATCTATCATCCCCAGGGGATGGGGTGGTGAAGAGGACTCTTTCTATAGAGCTGGCATCCTCTAAGGAGGATGCGGTCATCTTCTCCCAGGCTTCCACCGCACGTTCGTATTCCTTATCGATCTGCGTGGCGAAGAAGCCCATCTCTTCAATCCAGATGGTCGTGGCTTTAGGCAGGTATTCCAGGATGGATTCACGTTCCTCAATGAAAGCCTGCTGTTGCATGTTGGGCAGCAGCACAATGTTGTTGAACCGCTCGATGGAGAGTTGGCTAGCGATGTCGAAGCTACGGATGCTGTCCACCTCGTCGCCGAAGAACTCGATACGATAGGGGTTGTCATTGGCGAACGAATACACGTCGATCAATCCGCCGCGGATGGCGAACTGACCCGGCTCCACCACGAAGTCCACGTTCTCGAAGCCATATTCATAGAGCAGGTCGGTGAGGAAGTCGAGGTTGATGCGATCGCCTTGTTTTACCTTGAAGGTGTTCTTAGCTAAAAGCTTGCGTGTGAAGACTTTCTCTGACAATGCTTCAGGGTAGCTGACAATGACTGTGCGTCTCTCGCTGGTGGAGAGGCGTTGCAGTACCTCCGTGCGCGAAAGTATATAGGTGTTGTCAGGGCGTTCTGGCTCGTAAGGGCGTTTGTATGAGGTGGGGTAGAAGAGGATCTGTTTCTTGCTGTAGTCCATCTCTCGCTCGCCGAACAGGGCTTCCAGGTCGTTATAGAAGTAGGCTGCATCTTCTTTCGAGGCGCAGATGACCAGGTGCTGTCCGCCATGTTTGCGGAAGATCTCTTCCACAGCAAACGCCTTGGCGGAACCCACAAGGCCGGAATAGATGATATGATTGGGTGTTTCTGACAAGAGAAGATATTATTTGAGGGCGCAAAGATAAGGTTTTTCGCTTTGTTTATCGATATAACATGCTGTGAATTGCATCGTGAACTCTTACGATTCTCTCCCCGTCATCGAGTTCGTAAATCTGATAAGCAAAATGAAAACCCTCACAAAGGAACTCTCGGTATCCTTTTGAAATCCAGTCTTCGTTTAAACGAGCTCTCGGATATATTTCCGCAGTCTCGCTAAGAGTATCCAGTGCATTGTAAAGACGATTGATCTTGTTTACAACCGTTGCTTCATCCAGTGTTTCGTGATTTTTTAATGCTGCTTGGTAAAAGGAAACAAGTTCTTCGTGGACTTCTTTGTCAATATAGACTTCCATGGTCAAGGATGGAAATGCTTGTGAACTGTTTCGAGCAGTTTTTGCTTGGATTCCTTCAAGGTTATGCAATGCTCTCGTATTTCCTTTTTACTTACTCTTTTCGTCGATGCTTCATAAACTGCAGAGGGTTCTGATGCCATCGGAGTTTTTTCTTTATCTTGTTTGTATTCCATGATTCAAATTTTTTGCAAAGATATAGAATTTTTCTCAAAAAGTCAAGGGGCCTATCGAAAAAATATTCAGTTTTCCCATTTCAATCAAAAAAAGTTGTATCTTTGCCCTAGTTCTTATGGCGGACTTTATACCGCCGACATGATTTACACGAAGCGTTATGCTCGTCTTGCTATCGGAAACGTGAGAAATTTCTTTGATAATAATGCAAGAGAGTGTAATGGCTCATGCGTATAGCGTGGGCTGATTACTACATCTGCATTATTAGGGTTTTCTCACGACCTCCGATAGAAGACGTGGTGTATCAGTACCACGCTTCTTCTTTATTGGTTTTGTCCTTGGGGAGCTGGAGGGCGTTTAAAAACAACTAAACAAAATGAAAAAGATTTTGATCTTTGTGTTTGCCATGGTTCTTATGGCAAGTTGTGCCTCGTCAAGATCGTGGCACAAAGGACAGGCTGAATGGATGCGTGTGCAATTACACGAAAACTTTGATTACGAAAAAGCTTTTTCCACTGCTCTGGATGTTTTAACAGAGAAGTACGAAATGGAGATGATCAACAAAGATGGCGGTTACGCTCGATCCTCTTGGAATTATTACAGGAAAGCCAATGGCCTTGCAAGAAAAGACATGCGTGTTCGCGTTACAATGAAGTTTAATCACGACAGAACTCAATTGTCAATTAAGACAGAAGTCCAAAAACTAAAACATGACGAATGGGTAGATGGTTACGACATTAGTTTGGGCCGACAAACGCGTGATGATATCCAAGGAGTTTTACAATAAACTCAACCTTATTTGTTGACGACCTTGTATCCCTTTCCGAACAACAACAAGAGGATGACGGCTTTTTAGTCACCCTCTTGTTGTGTTTAAAACTGAAGTGATCTCGTTAGGACAATCTATCCGAATTACCAATAACTTTCACTTCTTCCATCAAGTCCAAAACCTTTAATTCCCAATAAGATAAAGGCTTAAGGCTGACGATTCCCGTAGGCGACTCTTCCACTTGATCTACTTGCTGAAGACCTTTGATGATATCGTCTCTGGTAAAGGAGTAAGGATCTCTTTGTAAAGCCCATTGTATCATTTCCGACAACGAATAATTCTCTAATAAATCATGGACATCCCAATAATCCTTCTGCCTGTATATTTGATTGCCAATCACCCCTAATTTCATGGCAGCTATTTCCCTTTGGTCGGCCATGCGTAAACCTTCTTCCTCAATGGTTGGAAAAATGAATGGCTCGGTATAGAAAAAATCGACTTTAATGGGAGGCTCTTGCCCTTCACTGAGGAATATGTGATAACCATTGGCAGGCATATTCATCGATTCCGTTCCTCTGTGGAAAGGAAACTCTTTTTCAAGATAAAGTCTCATATCTTTAATGGGCATATCAGCATAATCCAAGTCCGTGAATAGGTCAATGTCGACGGACCTTCTATGCCCGCGTTGAAGGGCTAATGCAGTACCTCCAACAAGCCTGAAATCCTTGAACACTTCCGAAGACATGAGTTTTCTTAGAATTGAAAGCAAAGGAGTGGAAACCGTGTCGTAATACAATTTCATAGCCCAACGGATTTTAGGTTTTTCAAAGCGACATCATAAAGCATGAATCCTTTTGGGTTCTCCTTGATTTTGGCAAAGGCATCGTGACCATAGAAACGGTGTAGTTCCTCAATTTCTTCTTTCGTACCGTATTCCAACACACGACGGATGGCCCAGTCTTGGCATTTTGTCCACTCGAGTTTTTTCAAATCGACATCCCAAAAGGTAGTAGGTGTGAGTATTCTTAAATTCGGCTTGGGTTGGTATTCTGCCAATTGGGCATGATAAATGTCGTGATTGGCTTGAATCTTATAGAAAAACCCCTGCAAAGAAATGTCCAATGCCTGTTCAAGCATGAAGGAATTCTGAGGCGTAAAGCGGCGACGACCCATAATTAAATCATTGATTCTTTGTGGAATCAATCCTGTTTTTTGAGCCAATTTCGTCTGGTGCAGGTGTTTCTGCTGCACAATTCGATACAAGATGGCTCCCGCAGGAACGGACGGCATATTCAAATAAATTTCGACGTTCATTTTTTAATGGATTCAGACTGCAAAGATAGACAATTTTTTAATAATAACCAAAAATTGGTTATAATCTATGCAAAAAATGTAGAGACGTGCCATGGCGCGTCTCTACAAATGTCCAATTCAATCAGAACAATCCGTCCAAAATTTCGTCTTTCACCAAATTCGGCATGGTGACCCTCAACTTGGGTTCGCGTTCCATAGCGCGTTTGATGGCGAAGGTGGCGCCTTCGTTGCGGGCCCAGTTGCGTCGGGCGATGCCGTTGTTGACATCCCAATGCAACATGCAGTGGAGTCTTCTGTCAGCTTCGGGAGTGTCGTCGAGGACCATGCCAAAGCCGCCGTTGATGACTTCGCCCCAGCCGACGCCGCCGCCGTTGTGGATCGAGACCCAGGTGGCACCGCGGAAACCATCGCCGATGACGTTTTGCACGGCCATGTCGGCGGTGAATGATGAGCCGTCGTAAATGTTGGAGGTCTCACGGAACGGGCTGTCGGTGCCGGATACGTCGTGGTGGTCACGGCCAAGGACGACGGGACCGCTCAGGCGGCCGTCGGCGATGGCCTTGTTGAACTCGGCAGCGATCTTGGTGCGGCCTTCGCAGTCGGCATAAAGGATACGGGCTTGCGAGCCTACCACGAGGTGGTTCTCTTGTGCGCCACGGATCCACTGGATGTTGTCGCGCATCTGCTGCTGGATCTCGGCAGGAGCCGTGCGGGCAATCTCTTC
>JAEEGL017386923.1_pt1 | contig 10112 bp, 9 predicted proteins | sample 9134231 | NCBI WGS metagenome assembly JAEEGL01 (sample SAMN16246548, study PRJNA631951) | gut metagenome | biome: gut microbiome; feature: rumen; material: fiber-attached | host: Bos | place: Iran: Karaj | collected 2018-10 | reverse complement strand
CGCGCTGATGCTCACTTCGCCCGTACAAAAGCGCCAGCTGGGCGGCGCGGCGGCCTGCTTCGGCGCGGCGCTGAACGCGCTTTTGATGCTGTTTTGGATATACAAAATGTGATCCGACAAAACGTACCCACCCGGCCTGTGCCGGAGAAAATACTGCAATAATAGGAGTGAAAAGCATATGCGTCTAAAAAAACTGCTTAGCTTTCTGCTTGCGGCGCTGCTGGCGTTTGCTGCGCTGCCGGCGACGGGCGCCCTTGCGGAAATGGAAACCGGCGAATCGATCAGTTTTGTGCCCACGCTTTCTGCTGCCGCTTTGCCCAATCCCGCCCTTGACGAAAGCGGCGAGGCGCGCGCCCGCCTGGCCGCGCTGCTGCTTGTCGACGCCTCCCTCAGCTGGGGACAGGAGCTGTACGACCTGGCCCAGCAGACGATGCGCCTTGGCATCGTGACCATCGACGGCGAATACGAAGCCTATTTCCTCAGCGGCACCACCGACTCGCGCGTCGTGCTGATCAGCCTGATCCCCGCGTCGGATACCGCGTATTTCAGCGTATACGAGCGCGCCAATCAGATCGAAATGGAAATCAGCGCCTTCATGACCTCCTGCGAGCGCAGCTACGAGCTTTTGCCCGCGTCCAGCCTGAGCGCGCTGGAGGCGGTGCTTCGGGAAAACGGCCTGCGCGGCGCAACGCAGCCGGGCTACGAACCCTGGGACGTGGATTACAGCGTACCCTCGGACGAGCCGCATCAATTTAACGGCGTTCTCAGCGTCGGCGGTGACGTGCGCTTTTACGCGCTGGGCACCGAGCAGTATCCCCTGAGCTACATCTTCCACGCAAGCGCCCAGACCCGCGCGCTGCTGACGGTGAGCCTGCTGTGCGACCTTGCGCTTTCCCAGGACGTCGACCTGTTCGAGATGCTGGACAGCCAGGTCTTCTTCGTCCACGACGTGGTGTACGACGCGGACGTCTACACCATCATCGGCACCGCCCAGGGCTGCCGCGTCGCGATCACCTACGTGCCCGTGACCGGATACTGCGTCTACAACGCCCAGTATACCTATCTTGGAAGCGCCCTGGACTACGCCAGAAGCCACAATCCCAATTACACAGTGCTGGGAATGACGGAGCTGGACGTGGCCCGCTACAGCCGCATCAGCGAATTGATCGGACAGGGACTGCTGGAGGCCAATACCACCCTGGGCCAGGCGCGTCAGCCCGCCCCCGTGGTGACGCCCACCCCCGCGCCCAGCGTGACCTCCGCCCCGCAGCAGGGCGGCCTTGGCCGCGTGCGGGTGCAGGCCGGCACCAACGTGCGCAAAAAGACCTACAACGACTCCGAACTGGTGACCTATATTTCTCAGGACGGCATCTACGAGTACTACGAGCTCAAAAACGGCTGGTACTACATCCTGCTGCCCGACGGCCGCTACGGCTACGTCTACAAATCCCGCTGCACGGAAGTCCGGTAAGCTCTTCATTCCCGGGACAAAAGCTGTTTTCTCAAGCGCCCGAAGTGGCGCATCGGACATTCGTGCAAAACCGTCCAGGTATTCCCGCATGACAAACGAAGCCCCGGGGCTCATTCCCCGGGGCTTTGCGCTATGCTGCGGGCTCTGTCAACACGCCCCGATACCGGCGGAAAACAGCCTTCCGCTGATGTCGAAGGCGGTCAGCTCGCTCGACAGCACCGTGATGCCCTCCTCCGTGGCCTTTGCAAGCACGTCGTCCTCCATGCGGATGTTCTCCGGGATGATCACGCAGCTCATGTCGTGCAGGGACGCCACGGCGATCACGTTCATGTGCGTCTGCACGGTGATCCACGCCATGCCCTCGCGCCCGTGGGCCATGACCCAGCTGAGCAGATCGCAGCTGTAGCCCTCGTTCACCGTGCGGTTCAGATCCGTGCCCTGCGTAAGTACGTGCGCGCCCAGCGCTTCCTTTACTTCCAATACAGTCATATTCATGCTCCTATTCTCTTGTAAGCTCGCTGATTTCCACCATTTGCTTTGCCATTTCGCTCACCCGCTGCTTCAGCAGGAACAGGCAGTCCAGCTCCTGCGCGTAGCCGCGCACGATGTCCTCCGCCAGCGCCTGACAGGTGGGAGAGCCGCAGGAGCCGCAATCCAGTCCCGGCAGTTTTTTGCGGATCTCCTCGATGCGGTCCATCTTTTTGAGCGCCTCGGCAAAGTCCTGATCGAGCTTGAGCGATTCCACGGGCTGGATGGGCTTATCAAAAAAGACGTCGTTGCCAAGCTCCCGCACCTCGCCCAGGCTCACCGCGTCGCTGATCTTTTCCCTTGGCAGGTCCACGACGAGCTTGCGGATGCGGTTTCTTGCGATAAACACGTTTTCAAACACGATGGGTCCGCCGACGCAGCCGCCCTCGCAAGCCAGGCCCTCGAAATACTTCAGATCCGGCAGGCGGTCGTTTTCGATCTCCTCCAGCACGCGGCTGACGTTTTCGATGCCGTCGACGGCCAGCGCCTCCTCCTCCTCGATGGCCAGGCTCTCGCCGCCGCTTCTGGCCCAGCCGATGCCAAGAGCGGTGCAGCTTTTATGGCTGGCCTCGTCGTCCGCGCCGGGCTTGTCGCGGCGCAGCTGCGTGGACAGCAGGCCGTAGATTTCGATGATCGAAATCGCCCCGTCCACGGCGCTTTTCTGGTGCCCGATGGGATTGCGGATGGCGGTCGCCTTGGAGGCGCAGGGGGTGATGAAAAAGCAGCCCACCTCCTCCGGCTTCACGCCGTGCTTTTCGCAGAACTCCTTGCGCGCCATGGTGGCCGCGATCTCCACGGGCGCACGCACGTCCACCACGTTGTCGATCAGTTCCGGAAAGCGCACCTGAATCAGCCTGAGCACCGCGGGACAGGCCGAGGAAATCAGCGGATGGGGGCAGGAGGGGCTTTTGAGCTTCTCCATGATGGCGCGGGAGGCGATGTCCGCGCCCCGGGCCACGTCGAACACATCGCTGAAGCCCATGCGCATCAGTCCCCGCGAGATGCTGGAAATGTCGTTCAGTTTTTTGAACTGCCCGTAGAGCGTGGGCGCGGGCAGCGCGATTTTATACTTGAAGCGGTTGATCGACGAAAGCGGATCGGTCACGGCAATTTTGGCGTGCTGCTGGCAGACGCGGATGCACTCGCCGCAGTCGATGCACATTTCGTCGATGATCGTGGCGCGCCCCCTGCGGATGCGTATGGCCTCAGTGGGACAGCGCTTCAGGCAGGCCGTGCAGCCCACGCATTTGCCCTTGTCCAGTCTTACGGAATGCAAATCTTTAGAACTCACCGGGCGGCCTCCTTACTTGATGTCGAATATCATTTCGATGGTGGTGCCCTCACCGACCTTGGAATCGATGTGGAAGCGGTCGGCGTTGCGCGCCATGTTGGCAAGGCCCATGCCCGCGCCAAAGCCCATCATCCGGACGTCGTCGCTGGCGGTGGAATAGCCCTCGCTCATCGCAAGCTCGATGTCCGGAATGCCGGGCCCCACGTCCTGGGAGGTCAGGCTGACCTCGTCAGAGCCCACCTCCAGCACCAGCTTTCCGCCCTCTGAGTGGATCACCAGATTGATCTCCGCCTCGTAGCAGGCGATCGCCAGGCGGCGGATGATGTTTGCGTCCACGCCCAGCTTTTTCAAAAGCCTTTTGATCTGCGCGGACGCCTCGCCCGCGGTGACAAAGTCCATGGCGGCTACGGGAAATTCTTCCTTCAGTATCGTACTCATCTGCGCCACCCGTCAGCCCTTCGTACCGTTGTTGAGGCCTCCCGCATAGAGCTTTCCGCTGGCGATAAACAGCGTAAGCGGGGTAGCCATCACGCTGATCCCGTTCTCGTTTGCCATTTCAAGCGCCTCGGCGCTTGGCAGCTTGCCCCGGGTGAACACCACCGCGCGGATGTCCAGCATGTCGCAGGTGCGCATGACCTGAGGATTGACCAGCCCCGTCAAAAGCACCATGTGCTCCTTGGGAAAGGCCAGCACGTCGCTCATCATATCGCTGGAGCAGGCGCACTGCACCTCCAGCTCCTCGTCGAACTGGTCGGTAAGCGGCCGCGCAGACAGAATTTCCATGACGCGTTTCAGTTTCATGGGCTTCACTCCTTATAGGGATGGATATGCTTTATCATACCATAAACCCGGACGCTTGTCTATCGTTTTGTTAAAAAATACGCAAAAGCGCCGGGCCCGCGCGCGTTTACGGGCTCCGCCGACTTCCCGCGCGCCAAAAAACAGGTTTAACCTGCGGCTTAACAAACTATACCATACGTACAAAATTCAACAGGCTACTTGTAATTGTTCCTCAATTGAGTTATAATATGCCTAAACCTGAATCAATACAAAACGGGAGGACGGCAAAGTGATTTCGGGCGCGCGCAGGAAACACGTTGGGCATTCAAGCCTTGTGAACAGCTTTACAAAGCACTGGCGCTTGCACGTACTGGCGCTGCCGGTTTTGCTGTATCTGCTGATTTTCAGCTACGCGCCGATGTTCGGCGTCATTCTGGGCTTTGAAAACTATTCCGTCGCCAAGGGCTTTTTCGGCAGCCCCTGGATCGGATTAAAAAACTTTGAATTCCTCTTTTCCACGCTGGACGCCTGGCGCATCACCAGGAACACCGTTTTGTACAACATCGCGTTTATCACCGTAAACACGAGCCTTTCGGTGCTGCTTGCGCTGGTGCTGAACGAAATGTATCTGCGCAAGCTGTCCAAAACCATTCAGACGATGATGATCATGCCCTACTTTCTGTCCATGTCGGTCGTGGCCATCATCGTTTACGCCTTTTTCGGCGCAAACGGCGTGGTCAATTCCATTATGAAGTCCATGGGCCGCGCAAGCACCAACTGGTACATCTATAAACCCCTTTGGCCCTTCCTGCTGGTTTTCATCAGCGCCTGGAAGGGGGTCGGCTATACCGCAATCGTCTATGTCGCGTCCATCTCCGGCATCGGGCAGGAATACTACGAAGCGGCGGTGCTGGACGGCGCAAGCAAGATTCAGCAGGCAAGATACATCACATTGCCGCACCTTCGGCACATCATCATCATCATGCTCATTTTGAACATGGGCGGCATGTTCAAGGGCGACATCGGCCTTTCCTACAACGTCACCATGAACAGCGGCGCGCTGTACGAGGTCGTGGACGTGATCGACAGCTACGTCTACCGGGCGCTGAAAACCTTGGGCAACACCGGCATGTCCACGGCGGCGGGCCTGTACCAGTCGGTGGTCGGCTTTATCCTGATCATCATCTCCAATAAGATTGTGCGCCGCGTGGACGAAGAATCGGCACTGTTCTAAGAAGGGAGGCAGGCGGCATGAGCAAGCAAAAAAGCGACAATTCCTTTCTGGTCATAAACCGCATCCGACCCGTGACCAACGCCGTTTTCAGCGTCGTGATGAGCCTGATCGCCCTGCTGACCGTGGTGCCGGTGGTGCTGGTCTTCATCATCTCCATCACCTCGTCCATCAGCCTGACGCTCAGGGGCTTTAGCTTTTTCCCCATCAGCACCAGCTTTATCGCCTATGAAAGCCTGTTCAAAACCGGCTCCCAGCTGGTGGACAGCTACCTTGTGACCATCGCGGTCACCCTGATCCACACTGTGGTAAGCGTGATGATCATGACCATGTACGCCTACGTGCTTGCCCAGCAGCGCTTCGGCGCGAAAAAGTTTTACACCTTCATGGTGTTCTTTACGATGCTGTTTTCGGGCGGCCTGGTGCCCTCCTACATCATAAACGTAAACGTATTGCATCTGTACGACACCTTCTGGATTCTGGTACTCAGCGGCATGGTCAGCGCCTTCAACATTATCGTGCTGCGCACGTTCATCTCCACCACCATCCCCATCGAGCTGTTTGACGCCGCGCAGATCGACGGAGCCACGGAGTTTCGCATCTTCTGGAACATCGTGCTGCCCCTGTCCAAGGCAGGCCTGGCCACCATCGGCCTGTTCGTGCTGGTGGGCAAGTGGAACGAGTGGTTTACCGGCATGCTCTACATCGACAAGCCCAAGCTGGTGCCCCTGCAGACCATGCTCACCCGCATCCAGCAGAGGATCGACTTCATCAAAAACAACTCCTCCCTCGCGTCCTCCCCGGACGGCATGGCGATGCTGCAAAGCATGCCCTCCGAGCAGACCCGCATGGCGATCCTCGTGCTGACTACCGTGCCCATCCTGTTTGCCTACCCCTTCTTCCAGCGCTTCTTCATACAGGGTCTCACCATCGGAAGCGTGAAGGGCTGATTTCGTATCCATAGCCGGAACGGTTCCGGTTGAATAAATAAGGAGGTATACCCATGAAAAAGCTCACCCGCATGCTCAGCATCCTGCTTGCTCTGGTAATGGTGCTGGGTCTTATGCCCTCCCTGGCTGAGGACACCGTCACACTGGACTGGTACGTAGCCACCAATGAATCTCCGGACCAGCAGACCGTGTTTGACGCGATCAACGCCTACATGCAGGAGAAGATCGGCGCCACCATCAACTTCCACTTTATCGATCCTTCCGAGTATTCCGCCAAAGTCAGCCCCATGATCCTCAGCGGCCAGCAGATGGACATCATCAACTGCTCCAGCGGCATCGGCTATGTGGATTATGTGACCAAGGACGCCTTCCTGGCCATTGAGGACCTGCTGCCCGAGTTCGCGCCCGAGACCTACGCCATGATCCCCGAGGGACTGTGGAACGCCATGAAGATCAACGGCCACATCTACGGCATCCCCTCCTACAAGGATTCCGTCAAGATGTTCGCGGTCATGGTCAACAAGACCCTGGCGGACGAGATCGAGCTGGAGCTCCCCGCCACCGTCGAGAACTATCAGGACATGATCCCGATCCTGCGCGAAGCCTTTGAGAAGCGCAACGAGCTGCATCCCGAATACAAGCTCAGCGACACCGAGTACGTCCCCATGAGCCGCACCTTCCCCGACCTCGACCAGTGGGCTCCCTATGAGACCATCAACGGCCTGGCCGTGGTAAACGTTCCCGGCATCGAGGCTTTCGAGGGCATGGGCGCGGGCGAAACCGTGTTCAATATGTACGCCACCCAGGAGTACCGCGACCTGTGCAACACCGTTGCGGAGCTCGTGTCCGAAGGCGTGCTGCATGAGAACCCCTGGTACTGGGATCCCGACAGGATCTACAGCCAGGATCCTTCCGCTTACCTGGTAACCGACATCGGCAACGGCTACGTCTACGTAGACGAGCACAAGGACTCCAAGAACTTCATCACCGTGATGGTGCCCTTTGCTGACAACCTCGCCACCACCAACTATCTGCAGGCGGCCGTGAACTGCGTAAGCGCCACCAGCAAGAACCCCGAAGTCGCCATGCAGGCGCTGGAACTCATCAACACCGATCCCTTCGTAGCCACCGCGCTGCGCTTCGGCCTTGAGGGTATCCACTGGGTACAGAGCGAGCAGGAGAACGTCGTCTCCTTCGCCGGCACCAAGAATGCAGATCCCTCCAACCGCGCCTATTGGTACTGGTACGGCGCGAACTTCGGCGCGCTGGTCTACTCCAAGGTAAACGAGGGCTATCCCAACAACTTCATGGAGCTGATCAAAGCCGCCAACGAAAACGCCATTTCCGACACCAACCTCGGCTTCATCTTTGATCCCTCCCCCGTGCAGAACGAAATCGCTGCCTGCAGCGCCGTCATCGACGAGTACACCACTCCCCTCAAGTGGGGCTGGATCGCCGCCGACCAGGTAGACGCTCAGATCGACGAATTCGTTGCCAAGCTCAACGCCTCCGGCGCAGAGCGCATCGTGGCAGAGGCTCAGGCCCAGCTGGATGCCTGGAGAGCCGAAAACAAGTAATCCATCATCCACCTCGGGGGGCGGCTTTCCACAAGGGGCAGCCGCCCCTTTTACTGACAGACATTGATTTACGGAGGAAGCACTTATGCCCGCAGCGCTGTTTGAAACCGTTTCGCCCGAATCTCTGGGCATCCCGTCGGAGGGCATCCTCCGCTTTTTGGAGAAAATGCGCGCCTATGAGTTCCCGCTGCATTCCTACATCGTGACCCGCCACGGCAAAATCGCGGCGGAGAGCTACACACCGCCCTTTACCCGCGAAACCAAGCACCGCATGTACTCCGTAAGCAAAAGCTTCACCTCCGTGGCCATCGGCCTTTTGATTACCGAGGGAAGGCTGCGTCTTGACGATACCGTGGCCTCCTTCTTCCCGGAGTATCTGCCCACAGATCCCTCCCCCTACACCCTTCGCGCCACCGTGCGCGACCTGCTTCGCATGGCCACCCAAAACGAGGAGACCTCCTACGATTGGGACGACGCCGACTTTGTAAAAAGCTTCTTTGACAATTCCCAGCCAAAGCACGAGCCCGGCACCATCTTCCACTACGATACCGCCGGCACCACGGTGCTGATGGCTGTCGTCGAAAAAATTACCGGCATGCGCATCCTGGAATACCTGCGCCCCCTGCTGGACGCGCTTGAGATCTCCAAAGACGTCTGGTGTGTCGAAACGCCCGAGGGTCGCTCCTGGACGGGCAGCGGCATCCTCTGCACCCCGCGCGACCTGTTGAAATTCGGCCAGTTCTGCCTGCAAATGGGTGAGTGGAACGGCAAACAGTGGGTGGACCGCGATTATATGACCCAGGCCACCACCAAGCAGATCGACATCACCGTCGCCGACTCCTCCTATATCCGCGACGGCTACGGCTACCAGTTCTGGATGCTGCGCGGCGGCGCGTTTGCCTGCTGCGGCATGGGCTGCCAGTTTGCGTTTATGGATCCCGCGACCGACACCGTGGTGATCCTGACCGCCGACACCCAGGGCATCAACAACGCCGAGGACGCGATCAAATACGCGTATTACGATCTGCTTGACAGCATGTCCCCGTCTCCCCTTGAAGAAAATCCCGCGGCGCTTGACGCGCTCAAAGAATACAAAACCTTCATTCCCATGCGCCCGGGCAAGACCGAAAGCCCCGTCGCCCAAAAGATTTCGGGCGTAAAGTACGTATTTGACGAAAACCTGTTCCACTTCAAATGGATGCAGGCGGAGCTTACATCGGACGAACTGGTGCTGAAGTACGAAAAGCCAAACGGCTGCTTTACCCTGCGCTTCGGCCTTGGAAAGTGGCTGAACTTCACCTTCCCCGAAAAGTACGCGGGGCGCAACATCGCAAGGATGGACACCAACTACCGCTGCCTGACCCAGGCCGTGTGGGAGAGCGAAAACACCCTGCTGTGCAAGGTCTTCAGCGTAGACGACTACCTTGGCTCCATCCGCATGCAGCTGACGTTAAAAAACGACACGCTCACCGTCTTTATGGTAAAGAGCGCGGAGAACTTCTTTAACGATTATCGCGGCTATCTGGCGGGCACCGCCCAAAGCAAATAAGCCGCGCGGGAGGCACTGTACAAATGAAAACCTATGCGCTGGTCGGCACCGGCTACCGGGGGCTGTGGTCCTACTGCGAGCCCATCGTAAAGGACTTTGCGGACGCGGCAAAGCTCGTGGCCGTATGCGATATCAACCCCCTTCGGGCAAAGCTGGTGGGGCAGTACCTGAAGCAGGACATCCCCGCCTACACTGATTTCGACCTCATGCTTCGGGAGCATAAGCCCGATACCGTGATCGTCACCACCAAGGACTGCGCCCACGAGACCTACATCTGCCGGGCGCTGGAGGCGGGCTGCGACGTCATCAGCGAAAAGCCCCTGACCACCGACGAAAAAAAACTCTCCCACATTCTGGAAACCGAGCAGAAAACCGGCCACAAGGTCACGGTCACCTTCAACTGCCGCTTCATGGACTTCTACGTGAAGATCAAGGAGCTGGTTGCGGGCGGCTTGCTGGGCGAGATCTATTCCGCCCACTACGAGTGGCTGCTCGACACCAGCCACGGCGCGGACTACTTCAGGCGCTGGCACTCCATCCGCGAAAACTCCGGCTCGCTTTTGATCCACAAATGCACTCATCACTTCGACCTGCTCAACTGGTATCTGGACGATGAGCCCGTGAAGGTGAACGCCTTCGGCACCCGGCGCTTTTACGGCGACGACCGGCGGCCCCACGGCGAGCGCTGCCTGACCTGCCCCTATAAGCGCCAGTGCGAATTCTATCAGGACATCG
>JAEEGL017329750.1_pt1 | contig 10112 bp, 10 predicted proteins | sample 9134231 | NCBI WGS metagenome assembly JAEEGL01 (sample SAMN16246548, study PRJNA631951) | gut metagenome | biome: gut microbiome; feature: rumen; material: fiber-attached | host: Bos | place: Iran: Karaj | collected 2018-10 | reverse complement strand
AGTTTTCTCCGCTGATATTGATCTCAAGAACACCGGACATCTCAGAAATGATACTTCCGAAAGTACACTGATGATCGTTACCGATACCATAAGCATTGGTAAAGGTAGGATTAATGGTAAGATTTCCGTCTCCCATAAGTTTCAGTTCCGCACTTTCGGGAACTCGTATTCCGTTTCCCGTAAAGACGTTATTGCCCTCTATGTTAAGTTCAAGGATCGATTCCTTACCAAGGTCGATACAGGGCGTAATGTCCACATCTCCGATATTCACATCCCGAAGTGTAAGCCTGCACTTTGAATGATCGTCAATACGTATGGAAACCGCTGCAGGGAAATCGGGATTTCCTATCAGTGTTATATCTCCCTCAGACAACAGCAAAATGTTATATCTTTCGAGGGACAGATCCGTAAGGGATAATGTTTTTACATCCTTGGCTATATATACCTTCTGTCTTGAGAAATTTGAAACCATATCGAGATTTGCCCGGCTTATATCCGAAAGCAGCTGCTGAGGAAGCGCCTGCAACGGATAAGGACGGGGCTTGGCTGTAAAGAAGCCCTGAATAAGGTCCGCGCCCATGCTGATGACTGCGTTCATCTCCTCGAGGGTCTCGACACCTTCCGCAAGTGCCTGGAAACCGTTGTCATGAGCAAACTGGATAATGGTATTAACAAAGTGCTGCTTTCTTGGATCTAACTGGAGTTCCGATATAAGGGACCTGTCGATCTTTACATAGTCGGGAAGCAGCTTTAACAGATTCGAAACGTTCGAATAGCCCGTTCCGAAATCATCCACCGCTGTCTGAAAACCATATTCTCTGCTGCTTATGGTCAATACCTCTACAGTGTCGTATCCGATATCCGTTTCTTCGGTTACTTCGATTACGACTTTGTTAAAAAGATCCTTGTACATATCCGCAAGCTTCAGAAAATCATTTTCGGGAAGATAATGTCCGGGAATACTGTTTATGAAAACCTTGCGGTCGCCCAGTTCATCCTTTAGCTCCCTCATCTTCCTCATGACATTGAACAAAGTTGCCCTTTCAACATCAACAAGCCTGTTTTCAAGCCCCGCATACTTAAGAAGCGTAAGGGGTGATATGCCATACTCTTTAGGCATACGCATAAGAGCCTCGTAGCCCACGATATCACCTGTCTTTGCACTGATGATGGGCTGGAAGTAATAATCGATCTCGTTGTTATCAAGGATCTTATTTACCAGAAGCTTTAATTCGACATCGTTCTCCCCATCTCTCAAGGTAGCGATGCCCGCTTCAGACTGAGACTCTTCAGTAAGCCTCTTATAGAAAAAGAACTCGGAATAACCGTCCTCATTGTTCACATAATGACCCGCAAGGCGATAACCCAGTGCTTCATAGAAATCCTTCCCCTGCCAGTCGAAGGTGTCCAGCCTTATCATGTTGACACCCATTAAAAAAGCACGCCTCTCCATCTCTCTCATGAGCTTGGCGCCTATTCCCCGCCTTCTGTAATCCTTATCCACGAAAACGGTGGAAACATACAGGATCTTAAAAGCCGTAACGCAGGCGTCCAGCCCTGCAATGAGCTTACCGTCATCCATAACTCCGATGCGGATATTGCCGTTCATCCTGTAGGTGATGTAATCCTCGTCATATGCACTTAATCTGTCTTCGATATCCACGACCTGATCTTCATTGAGATCAACGATAGTCAGTTTTCCTTTTTCTTCAGCCATATTGTCCCTTCTGATCTTAAAGTAACAGATCAATTATCTTTCATAAGTGCTTTAATGGGATTAACGGTCTTAGCCATTTCAAAAATACTGTCCTGCTCATTATTTACGTAATTCCTGAGCTGATCCACGTCTTCATCGGTAAATCCATTGTTCCTGACAACAGTACATCCGGGCAACGAAAACTCGACGGTCTTGCCCCCGTCCGTAAACATCACATATACGGCTTTGCTGTCCTTTGTCCGTGTCACTGACGACACACTCATCTTAATCTCACTGTTCATATTTATCGCCTCATATGACCTAAATATGATTATAACATAAAAGCACAGTAAATATAGCCTATCAGAGGTGAATAAACTCGGGATTAACAAACTCAACACCGTTCTTTAAAAGTTCATCAATAAACAGCTTATAATACCCGGGCACAAGTTCCTCGGTCTCATCGTGGGCATGAAGAAGAATTAAATGTGAGCCTCCGTCTTTAAGCATTGGCGATTCAACATTCATATCGTGGATCCTTGCCATAACATCGTCCTTAGAAAAGCCGCTGCCCCGACGGATATTGTACTCTGCAAAATCAAAGGTCCAGAAGGTGTCGATATCTCTGTTAAGACCCTGTTCTTTCCACCATGGATATGTGATCTGCGTGTCTTTTACCTTGTCAAATCCCCGGTCTGCAAGATATTCCTGAATCCTCTCCTTATTCTCTCCACCCTTGTCACCATAGGGAAAACGGAAAGGTCTGAACTTTCTTTCAACTCCGGCCTTCTCATAGAAGCGGTTCAGAACTTCCTCGTTCTTGTCGATCTCCTGCTTGCACTCTTCAAAACTCAGTTTTGAAAAATTTGGGTGAGTGTAACTGTGGTTGCCCACAACGATTCCATGCTTAAGGGCATATATCAGTTCTTCCGGCCTGTTCTCGGCCCACTGTCCCACCATGAACATGATCACCGGAATCTTCTTCTCTTCCAGGTAATCCACGATCGCAGGTGTATTCTTTGACGAAACATCGTCGATAGTCAATAATGCTTTGATCATTTCTAATCCTCCTGCCTTAGCGATTTTCATTAATCAAGTCCTAGGTTTGCCTTCTCGCCGGTCTCTTTCAAATAGAGAGTTCCGTCCTCGGCGTAAAATGTTTCATTTTCTTCATCGCACTCAAAATAAAACACAGGCGCATAAAAAACTATACTGCCATCATCCTGCCTGAAGCCAACATAGTCGCTGCCATCAATTCCACTGTCAAGCATGACACTGTTGATGTACTTGCCAAGTTTGATCGTAAAAACAAGCTCATCGAAAGATATGGGGGCATCGTACAGGGTTTCATCATCACCCTCATATGTAACGATCTTTCCGTAAAGCGGATTTTGTTCCATATACTCCTTACGTGCGGCCTTAGCCTCTTCATAAGCGGAGGTTCCCTCTTCAAGGGGCCTTCCGTAAGGGCCTGTCCATTCTTGAAAGCCATAATCCAGGGGCTTTAAAGTTATCATGAAATATGCCGGAACGCCCATGTTGACACGTCCGCCCAGTTCCGTGATCTTTTCATCCAGGTCGGTAACATCGGGAATCTCAATAATACGACCCTCGTCGGTTCCGTCCCAAAGATACTCGTACACCAGTCCCTCACGGCTTATCTGCCCAATAGAGATTTCCAGATCTCCCATTGTAATGTTCGTATTACCGGTCACAGATCTTGCCGGGCATCCCCAAAGCGTAATGCAGCCAAGCATCAAAACCGGAACTATAAATGCCTTTTTAATCAGTCTGTTCATCTTTTTCTCCCCCGGGCAGTTTGCCTATTTCCTTTTTCAAGTTCAATATCACCACAGCAGACAGGATCAGCAATATCCCCAATCCCGACATGAGCGTTAACGGTTCCGCAAAAACAACCATTCCGATCAGTGTTGCCACCATTGGTTCGATGGTCGCTATGATTCCCGCTTTACTTGCTTCCACGCTTTCAAGGCCGAGAGTATAGGCCAGAAACGGGATCACCGCAGTGATCAGAGCAGTCAGGAAACAAAGACCGATCAAAAAGCAATGGTCTGCGGCATTTGAAAACTTGCCATACATATCAGCCGGCCGGCATATGATCCACGAACCCACAGCGGCAAAAATAAAGGTGTAGGTTGTGACTGTATATGAAGAATACTTTCGTAGTGCTATCGTGCCTAAAATGCTGTACAATCCATAGCCCAGACCCGATCCGAGGCCCACAAACAAGCCTGCCGCCGTCATGCCCTCGCCGGATATTCCCGAAACAAGAACGCAGCCCGCAAAAGCCAGTGCAAGTGCCGTCAGTTTCCTGCCCGTGAGTTTTTCGTGAAAAAACAAAACCGACATCAGCATTATCCAGATCGGCGAAGTATAAAGCAGGATCGCCGCGGTTGACAGGGACATCATTGTTATTGCTGTAAAATAGCAAACCGTAAAGAACAGAATGCTTCCAAAGCCAAGCCCCAGAAAAAGCGGAATATCCTTGGGTGAGATCTTAAATCCGTTACGATCCTTTATAAACAGGACTATGGCAAATATCAAAGCTGCCAGCGTCACTCGTATCGAAACTATCTGAATCGAATCAAAACCATATTCCCCGAGCTTTCTTACAAATATCCCCATGCTTCCCCAGAAGCAACCCGCAAGAATGATCAGCAGGGGACCGATCATCGTTTTATTATTTCGAAACATTCTGCTTCAAATATCTCCCTTCCACAGCCGGAACGTAATATGCGCCATACGTCTTAAGGCCAAGATCATTATGCTCCGCCTCTTCGGGCAGTTCCACATAAAACTTATAAAACGGCATGAAATATGTTTCCAAGATGCCCGTGCGATAAACCGGTTCAACCTTTGCCACATACTCCACTCCCGGCATATCATAGGGCACGGATGTGTAATACTCCCCGCTCTTAAGAAGTACCTTTGCTTCATCTGCGGAGATGATCGGATAATCTCCCACTTTCTCCGAAAGATCGGGGCAATATATATCGATAAACGAAAGACCGCTTTCAGAATCAGGCACAAATTTTACCTGTCGGAAATTGTAGTTGATCAGCTGCTCAACTATGTCTCCTTTGCCGTCATAAAAGCTCAGATCATAACTCCGATCACCGTAAATATCATAATCTCCGTCATGGATATTTGCGACGGGTAAATCCATTTTAAGGACATCTTTGTACTGCTTTTTAAAATAGTCTGCAGCCTTCTCGCAATCTTCGTATGAAGATTCAAAGTTAAAAACAACACTTTCCGGCAACGTCTCCGGATCGGCAAATGTGATCCTTACATCTCCGGAAGCATCTGCGCGGATACTATATTTGTCGGTTTCAAGTGTCATAGTGCACATTTCTGCTTCTTCTTCAATATTGCCAAGTTCACTCTCATCAATCCCCAAACGAGCCGCAACATCTAGCAGCAGATTCCGAACATATTCTTTATCAAAACCCACAGGGACAAAGTCTTCAAGCTCCAGCTTGTTTTTATATACCGGAAGTGTATCTAACTTAAGGTCCTCGCTCCAGGGATTCGCATTCACAAGCTCCGAAATGTCGTAAGCCATCAGGCCTTCAAAGCCGTAACTGCTCTCTTCTGCGAAAGTCACCGATAAAATCGGAAGATCTGTAGCCGCAGCGTCATCCGCAGGATTATGGTTCAATTTAATGACCACCCCAACAAAAAGAACAAAGCACGCAGCCACCGGAAGAAGCCTCAAAAGCGGCATCGGGTATTTCTTTCCAAGTTTTCTTCTTCCGTCTCGGATTTCATCTGTCTCTTCGATCACTTCATCAGGCAACATGCCCATGGCATCGCTTATCTGTTCCGATTTCATAAGGAATAGCCCTCCTTTTCCAAATACGCTTTCAGACTCTTTCTTGTTCTGTGAAGTGTTGTTTTTACATTGGCTTCCGAAAGCCCCGTATAGCCGGCGATCTCCTTCACGGAATCCATGTAAAAATATCTGCCGGTCATCCACTGCCATACCCCCTCTTCTTTCTTATGTCGTCATACATAAAGACGGCAAAAACGGAAAGAAGTTACAATCATTCAACTATCCTCTACATAAATGAACCCGTTACACACATGCCGATAACCGCTGCAATAAACAGAATAACGGAAAAGATTGCCAGACAAATCGTAATCCAAAAGCCGATATGAACAACCCTGCTTATTATGCTGTTTTCAGAATATATTTTGGCCTTCCTGCTTAAGATAAATCCCGAAACCAGAATTGTTATCAACAGAACGCCTAATACTGTAAGATATTGTTTATCATCCCGGAATAATCCTGACACATAACGGCTTATCCCATTACCTGACAGTCCAAACATCACAAGCAGCAGCCAAAACAACACTAAAAGAGTTGCTGATATGTATACTAAAAAAATACCTTTGTTTCTATTCTCTTTCATTGATAAATAATCTCCTCATAATCCCCGAGCTTTATAAAATGCACCTCATATAGGATAACACAAATCTTTATCCAAAGACAGAAATACCCGCGGATTTTACTCCGCGGGCAATATATGTAAAGCGCACGTCAATCGGGACTATGCGCTGATCGAGGTAGGGCACCGGTTCGGTGCAAATGAGGTAGTGTTCATAAGCTTGTACCTCCTTTCCTCGATTAGGATTATAACATACTTTTCAAAGAAAAAGCTTCGGCATTTAACCGAAGCTTATCTTATGCTTATCTGGACTTGGCTCCCATAGCCTTAAGTTCCTGTTTACGCTTATACATCAGGCTGTCTGCTCTTTCGAATACATCGTGTATCTGCTCATCTTCCTCAGTTAAAACCGAATGTCCAACCGCGACTACTACCTTGCCCTTTTCGATGTTTTCTTCTACCTCTCTGTTTATGGCAGCAAGGCTATCGTCCATTTTTTCATAGCCTCTGTCCTGAAGAATAACAACAAACTCATCACCGCCGATCCTGAATACGGCTCCGTGAGAGAAATGTTCACATATAAGATCACAGGCATCCTTGATCAATCTGTCTCCTGCCGCATGTCCCTGAGTATCGTTTACAATTTTGAGCCCGTTTATATCGCACACCAGCACAGCTATCCCGTCCTTAAGTTCACCGGAGCGAATCTTTTCATTGAGTTTACTCTCATATTCCGAATACGCGTGCTTGTTCCTGACTCCGGTAAGGGAATCGCTGTTTGCCATGTTCTTGAACAATCTGCTGTTTTCCATCTCAGATTCAAGTCTCGCACGTGAAGCCCTGCGTAACTGAAGCAGCAGCACGGATGAAAATGCCCCCATGGAAACAAGCGTTACTATAATGAGGATACGGCTGACCAGATGATTGCTTTCACTCATCTCACGGAACTGCTCATGTATCAGATTCTCATGAATAAGGATTGCCATCATCCATCCCGTGTTTGGAACGGGCGCATAACAAAGCGTTTCCTGTATGCCGTCCCACATAAGAGTCAGATTGCCTTCTTTTCCTTCTTCAAAATCTGCCAGAAGCTTTTCCCATGCGGCCGGTGAAATATGATCTTTTGTCTTATCAAGTATATTGTTACCCGCCTTTATGGGCCCTAAGTCTGTATCGGACAGATTTCCGCCGGTCTTAGTATACAGGGCGAAATATGTGGTGCCATGATCCTCCAGCAACAAAAGATTGCTGATATCTTTGATATCTATCAGTATGAAACATGCCTTGAAGGGTTTACCCATGATCACAAGTCCGTCCGTGGGAATGGCAAGGCACAGCAGCTTGGATGATCCATACAAATTAATGGTGCTGACGACTCTCTCGCTCAGTTTATCCGATGACAGAAAATCATAGCGGCTCCCGCCCATATAAGTTGTGTACTGGGTATATACGACATTATCATCGTCCACAAGCGCAAACCTGTTAAGGGAAAGAAGCTTTTTAGTATTTCCCAGTGTGTTTCTGAGTTCTTCCTGGGAGCTGATATTACTATCCTTTATAACATTAAGCGCCACTTCCATGTGATCGAAATTATTATTGATAAGGTTATTGACCGTCCTCGCACGATAATCGGCCATAGCCTCAAGATAAAACGAACTTACTGCCGCAACCGCTTCATCTGTTGTGGATACTGTCTTTCTCGATGCCCATACGGTAATGACTATGAGTATCACCATCACCAGTGCGCTTCCTATGACAGCGGTAGAAACGAACCCTTTATTAACTCTCTCTTTCCCATTCGTCATAATATTTCACCGTAGAGCAGTTCCAACATCTGCGCTGCATCCTCCTTGTAAATGATGGTAGTGATCTCATTGGTCTTCTCGGGATAAAGATCTCCCGGAAGATTGCCGTCAGCGATCTTTACCGCAACCTGAAGTGTATCAAATCCGATGGAGAAACAATCCTGAACTCCAAGGCAATAGATCACGCCATCATTTAAGTATCTTAATGCTTCCTCGTCATGATCCATTCCTACTATCACCGTATCGCTGCCTCTTTCGGTGATCGCTCTGGCCGCTCCCACGGGATTGCTCATGTTACAACAAACGATCCCTGCCAGATCCGGGGTTTTATCCAAAATTTCCAAAGTCAGGTCATACGCATTTTCAATGGAATCCATGTCATATTCCACGGCTACCGTTTCCATATCCGGATACTTGGCCAGCGTATCCTTGGCGCCTCGGGCCCTGTCCTCATGACAAGGGGCGCCAACACTGCCGACAAGTATGGCAACTTTTCCTTTGTACTCCAGTTTTTCACACAAAGCCTCCGTCAGAGCTACCCCATCCTCGTAGTTATGGGTATTTCCGACATAAGCTATTCTTTTACAACCGGCAGCCGCATCGGAACTTGAAAAAGTCAACACCTTACAGCCTTCATCTATCATCTCATTAATGACCGGCGATATTATCTCTTCATCCGCCACATCGACGCCGATTATATCGTAGCCTGCATTTTTCACGGCTTCCAGCCTGGCTTTCTGATCTTCGGCAGATGCAGCCTTGGGTGCCATATATTCATATGTTATTGTTATTCCCTTTTCAAGGTACTGCCTTTGTGCTTCCTCCATGCCAAGGGCTACTGCATCCCACCAGGGGTGAACGATCTTATATGTAAAATAAAAATTATAGGTATCCTTTTTTGGTTCATAAGAGTCGAGTTCATGCACAAAATCAACTGCACCGCTTGCAGCACTCGATGCTTTTTCCTCAACAACGGGGACAGGCGGTTCCGAAACTTTTTCAGAACAGCTTGAAAGCGGAAGTGCGAAAACAATAACCGCGGATAACAGAAGTGCGGATTTCCCAACCTTCTTCATATCACAAATCATAAGTCTTGCTCCTTCACATATAGTTTTTCATATCCAACCTTCCGCGTATTATAGCACTGTGTCTGAAAAAAATAATTAACAAACCCGCGGATTTTACTCCGCGGGCAGAATTTTTTGTCAACACTATTTTCAAATAAAAAGCTTCGGCATTTAACCGAAGCTTAAACATATTTATGGCATTTTAAACAAGCTTATAAAGCATTCCAATACAAAAAGAAAATGGCGACGCATCCCCAGGCATTTCCGGTTTCTTTTCTGACTATCAGCATGCCATAGATCAGAAACATTGTAGTGAACATTTCTATCAAAGCATCCGGTGTCACACCTACCGCTCCATGGATCAGGATACACATTATCGCACAAATAAATGCGCCCCAATCCCAAAAGCGGAATTTCGACGGATACATCTCACTAAATTTGTCCCTTATGACAACATAGTTAAAGCCTTCAAAAAATCCCCAGCAGACTGCGGTTATAAGGTAGGCTAAGACATTATAAGGAAATGAACTCGACAGCACCTCAGGAGTGGTATTTACGTCCCAAAACGGACACCACGCATGTACTCTTCCTTTCGCAAGGCAGTAGATAAAGTCAGGGACACAGCAAGCCAGACTCAATAACACGGCCGGTACAATTTTCTTTGTCGTCAGGCCAAACTGTGTGAACTTCTCTTTTCGGATAAGACATACTATCGTAAGGCCCAATCCTGCCAGTCCATACTGACCGCATATACCGATAACTGCAACCCTAAGAACAATATTCTTAGTCGGATCTTTTACAAAGCTGTTCAGTCCGCTTCCCCAAATGACAACCATCGACAAAACAATCAACGATGTAATAAATATGATCAAAAGATCTGTTGTTAACTGCTTTTTTCTTTCTTTACTGCACTTATTCATTATGCTTCACTCCTCATTATCTAACATTAACTTCACCCGGGATATACAGTTGCAATCACACTTATAAATGCAACTGTTTTTTTTTATCATATCACCATCCATACTCATACCATTCTTCATCAGTTTTTTTGAATCCCATAGATTCAAACATCTTTTGGCTCTGCTTATTGAATGAATATATATTTGCCCTTACTGCGGACATTCCTTTTTCT
>JAEEGL017167202.1_pt1 | contig 10112 bp, 9 predicted proteins | sample 9134231 | NCBI WGS metagenome assembly JAEEGL01 (sample SAMN16246548, study PRJNA631951) | gut metagenome | biome: gut microbiome; feature: rumen; material: fiber-attached | host: Bos | place: Iran: Karaj | collected 2018-10 | reverse complement strand
TCTGCTGCCATCTCCTCGCTGATACGCTCCTGGACGGCATCACGCTTCTCACGACGGTACTTGGCACCCTTCTTGTTCTGGTTCTTCGTCGTCAGACGAGCCAGCGTCTCTTTCACCTGACGTGCTACAGCCTCGTCGTCAACCTCCAACGGCTTCTGCGCCTGGCGGTTCTTGTTCTTCTTGTTCTTACCGCCACCCTGCTGTTGCTGCTGGTTGTCGTTGAAGTTCTGGTTGCCGCCTTTCTGTTTGTTCTTATTCTTGTTCTTGTTTTGGTTGTCGCTCTTGGCCTCAGCCTCGATGTCGACGCGCTCCTTGCCGATACGCACGCGCTTCTTCTTCTCGCTGCGCTGCTGGGCCAGTTTCTCCTCGCGCTCCTTCTTCTTCTCCTCCTTCGACTTCTTCTTCGGGCGGGTACTTTGGTTCAAGGCGTCGAGGTCAATCTTGCCGACGACATTCAGGTTGGGTACGGCCTTCTGCTCGGTCTTCAGCTTGAATACCTTCGACTCTGGCTCTTTCTGATTAACCTGAGGCTCTTCGGCGGGCTTAGCTTCTTCTACAGGCTCTGGCTTTGTCTGCGGTTCTGGCTCAGGCTTCTGTTCTACCACCGTTTCCGGCTCTTTCTCCGGTTCGGGGGCAAGTGTCTCCTTCACGACAGTTGCAGCGGGAGCTTCAGCTACGACCTCCTCCTTCTTTTCAACGACTTCCTCCTTCACCGGGCTTTCGGCAGCAGCCTCTGGTTTAGGAGTCTCTTTCGGAGCGGGGGCGGCAGGACGCTTGTTGAGGCTGTCCAAGTCAATCTTGCCTAAAGGCTTGAACTGCTGGCGCACCTCTGTCTTAATCGTCTCTTCCTCCTTTTTCTTCTCCTTCTCTTTCTCCTTCTTCTTCGGGAAGATCATCTCGGCCTGCTTCTTGATGGCCTTGTCGCGGTTGAACTCGTTGACCAGCGCCTCGTATTGCTCGTCGCTGATCTTCGTGTTCGGGGTGGCGTCTTCCTTCACCTCGCCGAGACTGTTCTTCTTCTTCAGGAAATCAACTGCCGTTTGAAGTCCTATGTTCAGTTCCGATAAAACTTTATTTAATCTTACTCCCATAATCTAAGTTAAAAGTGAATAGTAAAAAGTGAAAAATTTGCTTCCGCTCTTCTTGTTCACTTCGTTTCATTTTTTTGTTTTGTTGTCTTTATTGATGATATTAAGAGCGCTAACAGTTCTTTACAGTCTCCTTTTTATTCGAACTCCGCACGGAGAATGCTCAGCACCTCGTCGACGGTCTCTTCCTCAAGGTCGGCCTTCTCGATAAGCATTTCGCGCGGTGCGTTGAGTACGGCCTTAGCCGTGTCGAGACCGATAGCCTTGATAGAGTCGATGATCCACTGGTCGATCTCGTCGGCAAACTCGTCGAGGTAGATGTCTTCGTCCTCTACGTTGTCGTTGACCACACGGAATACGTCGATGGTGTGCTCTGTCAGCATCGAAGCCAGTTTGATGTTCATACCGCCCTTACCGATAGCCAGGCTGACCTCCTCGGGCTGCAGGTAGACTTCTGCCTTGTGGTTCTCCTCGTCGAGTGTGATGCTGCTCACCTTAGCGGGCGAGAGGGCACGCTGGATGAAGAGCTGTGTGTTAGACGAGAAGTTGATGACGTCGATATTCTCGCCGCCTAATTCGCGGACGATGCCGTGGACGCGGCTACCCTTGACACCGACGCAAGCTCCTACGGGGTCGATGCGCTCGTCGTAGCTCTCAACGGCCACCTTGGCACGCTCACCCGGCATACGGGCCACACGCTTGATGGTGATGAGACCGTCGTTGATCTCAGGCACCTCGGCCTCCAACAGACGCTCCAAGAAGACGGGACTGGTACGGCTCAAGATGATACGCGGGTTGTTGTTCTCGTTCTGCACCTCCTTGACGATGGCGCGGACGGTCTCGCCCTTGTGGTAGTTGTCGGCGGGAATCTGCTCGCTCTTCGGCAGGTGCAGCTCGTTGCCCTCGTCGTCCATCAGCAGCACTTCGCGCTTCCACATCTGGTAGACCTCACCGCTGACGACGGTGTTCACCTTGTCCTTGTACTTCTGGTAGAGTGAGTCGTGCTCCAGCTCCAGAATCTTTGAAGCCAGTGTCTGGCGCAGGTTCAGGATGGCACGGCGGCCAAACTTCTGGAACTGTACTTCCTCCGACACTTCCTCGCCAATCTCATAGTCGGGCTCAATCTTCTGAGCATCGGAGAGGGCAATTTCCTTGTTCTCGTCCTTCACCTCGCCATCGGCCACCACAATACGGTTGCGGTGAATCTCGAAGTCACCCTTGTCAGGATTGACAATGACGTCGAAATTCTCATCGGAACCGAACATCTTGGCAATCACGTTGCGGAAGCTCTCCTCCAAAACGCTCACCAGTGTCGTCCGATCGATGTTCTTTGTGTCTTTAAATTCCTGAAAGGTCTCAATCATTGACTGACCCTTCGCTGTCTTTGTTGCCATAGTTTCTATTTTATATTTACTTTTTATCTTTTTGCCTTTTTACTTTTTTACCTTTTTACTTTTTTACCTTTACTTGAAGTTCAGCAGATACTTGCAGTACTTGATGTCATCGATGGCAAAGGTCTTGTCGGCTTCCACCGGCACGGGGCGCTTCTTGCCCTCTACCTGCTGCTTCTCCTTGACGGTGACGACAAACTGGTTGCCGTCCTCCGAAACCTCCTTCAGCACACCTTGTACCTTCTTGCCGTCGCCGGCCAGCACCTCCACGTCTTTTCCCACATGGTTACGATACTGCTGAACGACCTTAAACGGCTGGCCAATGCCTGCAGAGCCAACTTCCAGCTCATAGTCGCCCAGCTCCTCGCCGATTTTCTCCTGAAGGAAACGGCTCAATTCGGCACAATCCTCAATCCACACACCATCGGCATGATCAATTTCAATCACAATACGGTCATCGGCCGTCATCTCCAAATCCACCAGATAGTAGTCGCCCTTTTCGAGCCACTCATTGACGGCGGTCTTAATGATGTTCTTATCTATCATATTTCTGTTAATTAAAACAAGAATCCAAACGTGTTATACTTTGTCTAAAGCGTGTTATATTAAAACGTGTTATACATTGTCTAAAATTGAAGAATGAGAGGCTCGCTGGAGCCCCTCATTCCTCTGAACGCTGCAAAGGTACGAACTTTTTTTCATTCCTGCAAATTATTTTCATTTTTTCTTTCTAAAAACATTCTGATAGCCTTCACCAAGGCATCATTCTCTTCCGGCAACTGGGCAGAGACGCGGAAGAAGTGGTTGGACAATCCGTGGAAATTGGAACAGTCGCGAATCAGTATGCCGTGCTCATGAACCAGATAGTCTTTCAGCTTGGTTGCCGTTGCCGTTTTTAGTTCGCACAGCATATAGTTGGTCTTGGTCTCGAAGACGCGAAGCCCCTCGATGGTACGGAGCGACTGACGCAAGCGGTCTGTTTCCGCCAAGTAGTCATCAAACCGGGTGATGATGGGTGTGTCGTTCTTCAGCAGAAACATGCCAGCCTCTATAGCCAGCGCATTCACCGTCCAGGGTTGGCGTATTGATCGCAACAGATTAATCAGACTGGGGTCGGCTGTGATGTACCCTAACCGTAAGCCAGGTATACTATACATCATGCTAAGTGAGTGAAGGATAAAGAGATTGGGCAGTCCCATCATCTCGCGGGGAACCAACAAGTTCTCGCGGGTATAGCATTCATACGACTGATCAACAACAAAGGTATAACGTGGAGAACGCCGTACAATATAGTCGACAAAACCCTTCATCAACACATTGCCAGAAGGATTGTTAGGATTACAAATCCAGTAAACGCGGTCAGTTGGCAACATTGTCAGCTCATCGGTATTCTCGTAAGAGACAATATGATCGAACATTCTACAGGCATCGGCATACTCGCTAAAGGTGGGCTGTGGAATGATGGAGGCGCTGTGGTGGAACAGTTGTGCTATCAGATAGATGGCCTCAGTAGAGCCGTTGGTTACCATGACTGCCTCAGGTGATATTCCTTCCTTTCGCGCTATCAGCTTCTCCAATTGACGGGGGCGTGGCGAAGGATAGAAATTGATGAGATCAAGATGTTCAGCCAGATGCGCCTTCAGTGCCGAATGGTCGGCATGCTGATAGATGGTACTGCTAAAGTTCATCTTCACCAGTTCACCATAGCGGTAGAAATCATCACCGTGTCCTTCAATCATATTTCAGTTGAGAGTTTAGAGATTAGTGTTGGGAGAAATTGTTTAGAGATGAGAGTTTAGAGTTGAGAGATTCGGAGTGTCAAGTCGCCGCGATTGAATTCGATGCCGTCACGCTCTATGAAACGGCTTAATGCACCATCGTCAGCCAATTGTCGGGGCGTACCGACACTGAGCCGGCCTGGTTCCATCAACCACAGACAGTCAGCCAATTGTAACGACAGCTCTACGTCGTGGGTAGACAGGAAGATTGTCTTTTGCTGCTCATGAGCCAGACGGCGTAGCAGTTGCATCATCTCGACTTTACTGGGGTAATCAAGAAAAGCTGTAGGCTCATCGAGATAAATGATGGGCGTCTGCTGAGCCAGAGCCTTGGCAATCATCACCTTCTGGCGTTCACCATCACTCAGCGTATGAATCATGCGTCCCTTTAGGAACTCTATACCTACCATGTTGATGGCGTCTGCCACTATCTGCCGGTCGTCGGCAGTCAGCGTGCCCCAGAAGCCTGTATAAGGCGAGCGACCCATTCCGACAAGTTCGTCAGTTGTCATATTCCTCACATCGGGCTTCTCTGTCAGCACAATGCCAATCATGCGGCTCAGCTGTTTGTCTGTGAAGGAAGCGAGGGAGGAAGGAGGACTGTCGATGGTGGAGGAGGGAGAAAGGAGCAAAATATCTCCCCCTAAAGCAGGCTGAAATGCTGCTAATGTGCGCAATAGCGTTGATTTCCCAACGCCATTACAGCCCAGCAGACACGTCAGTTCACTGCTATTGATAGCAGCATTTAGCCCCTCGGCCACAACTTTCTCTGACCGATTTCCCTTCTGGGCATACCCTATTGAGAGGTCTTTTAACACAACTGTCGCTATCATGCTGCAAAGATAGTGTAAAAAAACGATTAAACGAAGAGAAAATGAATAATTTTTCATTCATAGAGCGCTGTTCTTTGGGTTTGCCGTTAGAAACCAGCCTGTTTGCTTGTGGTAAACAGCTTGTTACTTAATGGCAAAGGTGCGCTCTATCTCACCACTATAAGTGTTGATGGAGAGATGGACTGTGTCAAGACGCTCCTGGGGAAGTAGGATGCTGACGTAGTTGCGGTTGGAGAAATATTCTGGGGTATCGTTCTGATCATGTAGGAAACGGTAATAGGCAGTACGAGTCTGGTCAGCATTGACAAGGATCGTATCCTGGACGACACTGATCAGATGGCGTCCCATAGTATCGTCAGCATAACCGGACTTGAACAGCAGGCCCAAATTAATGTATTTCTTGTTCGTTGCCAGCCAGGCGCTTTCAAAGCCAATAGGATCTTGGGGAAGTTTCTTGTAATGCCAGTGCTCGGTAGGCACCATCGTAGGAATTGACGACAGTCCCAATGCCTCAGCCTTTCCTCCCTCCACCTTATTATAATATATAACAACGCGATACGTGGTATCGGCGGTCTGAATCCACTGAGCCGTAGCAGGGGCAGTCAGCGTGTAACTGTCTCCATCGTCTGTCGTAAAGGCAACGGCTTGCTTCTCGGCATTGACGGTTAACTCACCCATATCGGCCTGCATGAGCGAATACTTGCCCTGCCCTTTCTCATAGCTGTCGGTTTCACAGGAGAAAAGTAAAAAAGTTAAGAGGAAATAAGGTAAAAAACGTTTCATCATTGGACTGCTAAATAGTTACGGACAGGATTAGCATACATGGTCACCATGCGCTCACGCAGGAATGCCTCATCTTTATTGGGGATGGTAATCTTTGCCAGTTGCCCCTGCAGATACTGCTCAAAACGCTCCTTATCCTTTGGCGTATAGTGATTGGCATACGTTTGACTACCTTCCAGCTCGTCAAGTGCAATATAGTTGCAAGGATAGAGTACGTAACCGCGATAGATTTCGCGGTCCATCCGTTCGGCCAGCGCCTTGAACCATTCTGTCTTGGGAAGGTGAGAGAGTTCGTCTATCCATTTGTTGATGGGTGCTGCGCAGGTGTAGCGCACGCGTCCCTTATAGCCAAAGATGCCGGTACGCATATTATCGAGATCGTCCTGACGTGACTTCTTAAAGCCAGGTTTATCGCGTTTCTGTTGGAACTCCTGTGCCTTCAGGTAGTCGCAAGGATCGAATTCATAACTGATGGTAAGAGGTACAATATTCAGCTCTTTGATATCGCCACCCATTGCCAGCATCTTAAGCACCGCATCCTGCGTATGGTCACTGGAGTCTTTTGCTCTGCCCTCGCGCTGGGCAATCCAGATATTTTCGTGCTTTTGGGTGACAGCATAGTGGATATAGCGGCTCATCAGCTGCGAGGCAGCCAACGTCTCGCGCAGCGACAGTCCTCGCCGGACGGTAAAGGCCTTGTTCATGCGTACCAACCGTTTAATCCAGGGATAGATGAGCAGGTTGTCGCCAATGCCTATCTCCACTGTTGTGGGATAGCCTGCCTTGACCAACAGCACGTCAAGGAAGGCGGAGTCGAGTACGATGTCACGATGGTTTGAGACAAAGGTATAGCGGTCGTTTTGTTTAGAGCATAACTCTAAACCGCTATCATCAAGGGTGCAGCCATCGGTATGCTTGTGGATGACATGCCATACAATGGGCTTCATGAAGCGCTTCTGGAAGTCGAGGGGTGTCTTTATACCTATGAATGCCAACTTAAGCAGACCGTTACGCAAGCCTTTGGGCAACCAGGGGACAAAGCCCTTCAACATCACGGAGAACTGGCGGTCGTTCAACAGGTCATTGAAAGCCTGCTTCATCTCTGACGGCTCATAGGGCCTAATCTCGTCAAACTCTTTGATATCGTACTCCATGGCGGTAGCAAACTCTATGTTCTACACTCTAAACTCTCCACTCTTAAAACTGATTTTCAACGATGTCAGTCAGCACATCCTTCATCTCCAAACCAGCAGCCTTCACCTGCTGAGGAATGAAGCTGGTAGTGGTCATACCCGGCGTAGTGTTTACCTCCAGCATGAAGATCTTGCCCTCCTTAGAGATGATATAGTCGATACGGATGATGCCGTTGCAATGCAGGATGTCGTAGATGTAGCTGGTAATTTCGCGCACGCGACGGGTGACATCCTCTGACAGGCGGGCTGGGGTAATCTCCTGTACCTGTCCGTTATATTTGGCATCGTAGTCGAAGAACTCATTAGCTGTCACCACCTCTGTGGCAGGCAGCACCACAGACTTCTCCTTAGTCTTATAAACACCGATGGAAATCTCCGTACCGTCTAAGAACTGCTCGACCATAATCTCGTCACTCTCAAGCATAGCCTTACGGATGGCAGGAGCCAACTGATCCTTGTTCTTTACCTTCGAGACACCAAACGAGCTACCATCGGCAGCGGGTTTCACAAAGCAAGGCATACCGATACGGCGCTCAATCTCGTCATCACTTACCAACTGCTCATAGCCCTGACGAATCAGCAGTGAGTCGGCAACAGCCACACCATAGCCGCGCAGATACTGGTTCAGGACAAACTTGTCGAACGTCATAGCCTCGACCAGTACACCACTGGTGGAATATGGAATGCCTATCAAGTCAAGATAACCCTGTAGGATGCCGTTCTCGCCCGGTGTGCCGTGAATGGTGATGTAGGCATAGTCGAACCAATTGGCCTTACCATCTTCCACAAACGAGAAGTCGTTGCGGTCAATCTGTGCCGTGATGCCTCCAGGAAGCTCGACATGCCAGTCTTGTCCTTTGATATCTACAATATATACATTGTAGCGTTCCTTGTCGAAGAAAGAGTACAGTCCTTGTGCTGAGCGCAATGATACGTCGTGCTCAGAAGAGTCGCCACCACAAACGATGGCAATGTTACGTTTCAGTTGTTTCATTATCTTAATTTACAATTTGACTATTTACTATTTTACTTTATTGTTCAATTTTACAATTGATATATTTCCTCCACTTCTCTATCAGGGCTTGCATGTCGCCGGCCAACTCACTGGTAAAATCCATCTGCTCATGCGTTACAGGATGTACAAAACCTAAAGTTTTGGCATGTAAAGCTTGTCGAGAGCAGAGTTTCAGACAGTTCTGGATATAGGCCTTATACGATGCCGTACGCTCACCGCGCAGAATCTCCATACCTCCATAGCGCTCGTCGGCAAACAGCGGATGTCCGATATGCTTCATGTGGGCACGGATCTGATGGGTACGCCCCGTTTCCAACCGGCATTCCACCAATGTGGTGTAGCCATAGCGCTCCAATACCCGATAGTGCGTAACGGCGGTCTTGCCGACGTCGCCTCCCGCGGGAAACACCGCCATGCGCTGACGATCCTTCGGGTCGCGTCCGATATTGCCCTCAATGCGCCCCGTGTCTTCCGTAAAGTTACCCCATACCAAAGCCACATAGCTGCGATGGGTGTCATGATTGAAGAACTGGGCACCTAATTCCGTCTTGGCCTCTGGGGTCTTGGCCACAACAAGCAGTCCGCTGGTGTCCTTGTCGATACGATGTACTAAACCCACACTGGGGTCGTTAGGGTCATAGCTTGGGAGATTGCGCAGATGCCACGCTATGGCATTGACCAGTGTACCATGAAAGTTACCTACGCCGGGGTGTACCACCAAACCGGCAGGTTTGTTGACAACCATCAGCTGGTCGTCCTCATATACCACATCAAGGGGGATGTCCTCTGGTTCGATGGTCGTATCGTAGTGAGGACGGTCAAGCATCAGCGTGATGACATCACCCGGTCGTACCTTATAATTACTCTTGACTGGCGTGCCGTTGACCTGTATGAAACCGACATCGGCAGCCTTCTGGATGCGATTGCGCGACGAGTGCTGTACATGCTCAGACATGTATTTGTCAATGCGCACGGGCATCTGTCCGCGATCCACTTCCATGCGCAGATGCTCATAGAGTTGTCCGTCAGCGTCCGATGCAATGTCTACATCATCTAACAAGTCGATATCTTCCAGTTCGTCTATCATCACAGTTTTACTCTGTTTTTTCCGATACAGGCGGCTCTGTCACCTCATCAAAGTCATCGACAGTCCCGCCTTCTATCAAATCAAGAGAATAATCAGGACTTACATAGTCTACGTCATCAGACTCGTCAATGGTACCACTGCCAACCATCAGTGTTAATGGATGGTCGATAGGAATACGGTCACCATTAGAAATCCTGCGGCCACGACATAAGATACCATATACCCAGTCCTTCTCGCCCGCCACGCGCTGAACAGGCATCAGACGGAATCCCAAAGCCATCAGCTTAGCCTCAGCCTCACGCAAACTACTGTTGTCAACGATGTCGGGGATTGCAAATGTGGGTGATAAAGGCGAATTGACCGTTACATAGATGGTATGGCCCCTTTTTACCTTCTGACCGTGACCAGGCGTCTGGGCCAGTATACATTCGGCTGGCATGGCTTTATTATAGCCAGAGTCACTGACTACAATATCCAGTCCCTTCTCTTCCAAGAGCAGATAAGCCTTCTGAAAGCGCATGCCCTTCAGTTCCGGTACTACAATACCTTCGCCATGATGTGTGTAGAGGTTCAACCCATAGTACACACCCAAGCAGAACAATAGCACCACGACAGCCATCGCCAACAGATTCAACAGCAGAAAACGGCTGCATACTTTTTTAAAGAAATCCTTCACGTTCATTATTAGTATTATGAATCAGCGAGCGCAAAGTTACAAAGAAATATCGAGACAACAAAAAAATTGGGTATATTTCTTAAAAAACATACCCAATTCTTATTGTACGCTCAACACATTACTTTCCGTGATGCTCGTCAGATACAGTTAACTTCTTACGGCCCTTAGCGCGGCGAGAAGCCAGTACGCGACGACCATTCTTTGTTGCCATGCGCTCGCGGAAACCATGCTTGTTTACGCGGCGACGATTGTGCGGCTGAAATGTTCT
>JAEEGL016563275.1_pt1 | contig 10112 bp, 5 predicted proteins | sample 9134231 | NCBI WGS metagenome assembly JAEEGL01 (sample SAMN16246548, study PRJNA631951) | gut metagenome | biome: gut microbiome; feature: rumen; material: fiber-attached | host: Bos | place: Iran: Karaj | collected 2018-10 | reverse complement strand
CTCGAAAGGAGTCAATGCTATACAGGGAAAGACATGCCGCCACAACGCCACTTTGCCACTTTGCCACATTAAGGTGGTGACAAATATGCAAGATGGAGTGACGGATAACATAAGATAAGAATTATTATATATTATAATATATAATAATTTATAAAGGGTAGTTTGTGCATTTCGCAAAGGTGCTTAATGTGGCAAAGTGGCAAAATGGCAAAGTGGCGGTGCTATCTGTCCACAAGATGGGTATCCATAAGATGGGGAGGCCCCGTATTTCGTGCGGATGCCTGATAAGGTTTGCCGGAATGCTTTGCGTGTGTCGTCGGAATGCCTTGCGCTATATAGTGGAAGGCATTAGCACAAAGCAAAGAAGGCATCAGCATAAAGCAAAGAAGGCATCTGCATGAGTGATGGAAAGCAACCGTAAAAAGAAAAGAAGATTAAGATTTGGCCAACTCAAAAGAAATGATTACCTTTGCAACCAATATATTATAACAAAATGCATAACGTCAAGATAACATCTTTGAGCCTCTTCTGCCTGATGACCATGAGCATTTCGGCAGCAAAATACGAGGTGAGTTCACCTAATGGCATGGTGAAGGTAACGGTAACGGCAGAGGAAACCGTCAAATGGCAGGTGAACTATGATAATAAGACGGTGTTGCTGCCTTCTGAGATCAATATTCAATTGCAGCAGGGTAATAAAACTCTTGGTCTCGGGAGAATAGGTAAGGTGACCAAAAAGCAGATAAGGAGCAGTTTTGAGAGCCCTTTCTACAAGAAATCTGCCGTTAGAGATGACTACGGTCAGATGCTAATGATGACCGACCAGAAGATAACCATCGAGGTGCGCGCCTATGACGATGGGGCGGCCTACCGGCTAATCAGCCGGCATACGAAACCCACATTGGTGAAGAACGAGATAGCAGAATACAGTTTCGATGCCGACTACCAGGCGTTTGTACCTTATATAGAAAGCAGCGGTGAGCGTTATTGCAATTCTTTTGAGTCATACTACGACGAGCAGCCGCTGTCAGCGATGTTCGCCGACTCGCTGGCCATTACCCCACTGGCCGTCCGCCTGCCTCAAGGAATGATGGCCATCGTGATGGATGCCGGCGTGGAGAACTATCCGGAGATGTTTATAAAAAACAAGAAGTCTGATGGAAAAGACAAGGGTTATACCCTAGTGGCTGATTTTGCACCCTACCCGCTGGAGCATAAGATTGGCGGTTATAGCCAAGTGTGCCTCATACCCACGAGAAGAGCCGACTATATCGCCAAGCTGTCAGGGCCTCAGGCTCTGCCCTGGCGCACGGTGGTCATCGCTGAATGCGATACCGACCTCCTGAACTGCGACATGGCCCAGCGTCTAGCTCCTGCCTGCAGAATCAGCGACACCTCGTGGATCCGTCCTGGCAAGGCGGCATGGGACTGGTGGAACAACAAGACACTTACCGGCGTAGATTTCCCCTCGGGCATAAACAACAACACCTACTTCTATTTTATTGACTTCGCCGCCAAGAACCATCTGGAATACATCATCATTGACGACGGCTGGAGCGGCAGGGAGTCGTTGACGGATAATCTGAACCACAACCTCGACCTGAAGCGCCTGATAGCCCATGGACAAAAGCATAACGTGGGCATTATCCTGTGGTCGGGTTGGCGCACTCTGATAGGTAATGATACGCAGGGCGACATGACGCTAACAGAAACCGTGATGAAGCACTATGCCGACATGGGCATCAAAGGTTTCAAAGTGGATTACTTCAACTGCAACGACCAGCAGGCAATCGCCTCGGCTTATAAGATCGCAGAGTGTGCTGCCCGTCATCACCTGATACTCGATTACCATGGTCTGAAGCCCTTCGGCATTCAGAGGGCCTTCCCCAACATCTTAAACATGGAGGGGGTAAAGGGCCTGGAAAACTCCAAGTGGGAGGAGCGTGTAGACGACGGACCGATGCACGATCAGCCGCATTACGACGTAACCATCCCCTATCTCCGTATGCTGGCAGGCCCCATGGACTACACACCTGGTGCGATGATGAATGCCATGAAGGACTACTTCTTCGGCAACACCAACCGTCCGATGAGCCAGGGCACCCGCGTGCACCAGATGGCCATGTACACCACATTCGAAGCCCCTCTGCAGATGCTGGCCGACAGTCCCACGAAATATATGCAGAATCAGGAGTGTACCGACTTCATCGCACAGATTCCCACGACGTTCGATGAGACTATTGCGCTCGACGGAAAGCTGGGTGCCTACACCCTCATTGCCCGCCGCAAAGGCACCATCTGGTATCTGGCAGCCATGACCGACTGGACATCACGCGACCTCATCATCGACCTCTCTTTCCTCAGTCCAGGACAGCATGAGGCCGACATCTTTGCCGACGGTATCAACGCCAACAAAGATGCCACTGACTATCAGCACCTTCACCAAACCGCGAGTTCCACAGACCGCCTTTCCATCCACCTCAGTAGTGGTGGCGGTTGGACGGCTATCATACGATAGTATATATCAGACAGAATCATTGAACTATAAATTTGGCAGGATATCGTCATGAGCGATATCCTGCCAAAAATGAAACTAATTTGTCAGATACAATTATCGTTATTTATTTCATAACATTCGTCAACTTCACATGGTCAGCAACATCCACTCTACCATCTTTGTTCACGTCTCCTTGATCATAATAATTGCCTGTATTTATAACACCGACATAACTTGGCAAGTCAAACTCCTGTTCAGCGGCATCAGAAGGAAGATATCCATTCTTAACAGCAACAACCTTTACTATAAATGTCGAGGGTGCAGGGAACGTAGAAGCGTTGTTAAATGATTTCTGAACATACTCTACCTTTGAATTAAATTCCACGCCCTCTGTTTCACAAGCGAATGAGACGGTACCATTTTCATAGATTATCGTTGGCTTCGCACACTTCTCCAACGTGGTACTAGTCATAGCTTCTTTCTTGCCAAATCCAGACCATGGAGCACTATTTACGAAAGAAGAAGACGCCGGAGCATGAAGGGTGGTGCCTTTAATAAGATCATACTCAAAGAAGCGTCTCCCACCCCAGTCATATGTAGGAAGATTAGATCCTAGGCAATAGACATCTTTCAATTCCTCACAACCGAAAAAGGCCGATGCACCAATAGAACATACTTTTTTACCAAGGATGACAGAGGTCAGAGAGTGGCAATTCTGGAAGGCTTGTTCATAGATATAATACACATCGTCACCTACAACCACAATTGCCAGATTATCACAAGCATAGAAAGCAAACTGTTGTATATATTCCACTCCGTCACCAATAGTTACAGATGCCAAAGACTTACAATATGAGAAAGCATGGGAGCCAATATGAAGTCCACTTCCCTTATCATCCAATTTACCATTTATGGTCACTTTCAAGATATCGGTTCCACAGAAGGCTCTATAACCAATTTCGGACACAGCATAAGTCTTTCCACCATATTCGATAGCATCATTAATCACCACGTTGCCTGAATAGCCACCACCTGTCGGATTTGCGACTAAGATTGCAGTGTTATGATTGTCGTCTAACGTGTACCAATATTCTCCAACCTTCACGGGGTCCTGTGCACTGGCTGACAGCGACATGAAAGCCAAAAGAAACAAAAATAAACTCTTTTTCATACTAAAATTGTATTTAAGTTAATAACTATTTATCCATGATTACATTCGTCACCTTCAGACGGTCGGAATTATTAACATTTCCATCTCTATTCTCGTCGCCTTCCTTGTAATCGCCAGTATTAGGATCAACAATTCCTTCTAACGCAAACTCCTGTTCGGCCACTTCAGAAGGGAGATAACCATCCTTGAGAGCAACGGCCCTTACTCTGAAATGTGAGGGAGCAGTGAACTCAGAAGTGTTGTTAAACGAGTTTTCGACATACTCCACCGTAGAATTAAATGCCACGTCCGGTGTTTCGCAGGTGAAAGAGACATTACCACTTGCGTAGGTTATCTTTGGTGTCGCACACTGCTCCAACGTGGTACTAGTCATTGTTTCGATCTTACCAAAGTGTTGCCACGGATAATTATCTTCAACATCAAAAATATAATTATTATAATAGTCCTCAGGGACATGAAGGGTCAAGTACTGAAGCTGCTCATCCCTAAAAACGCGCCCTCCATCCTGTTCTGGACTATTTTCTCCATAACAATAGACATCCTTTAATTCTATACAATCAACAAAAGACGACCCACCAATACTACTTACTTTTTTACCAAGGACAACAGAGGTCAAAGAGGAGCAATTTTGGAAGGCTTGCCTGCCGAAACCGGTCACATCATCGCCAACAACCACAGTGGCCAAATTTTCACATCCGTAGAAAGCATAATCGCCTATCCACGACACACCTTCACCAATAATTACAGACGACAATGATTTACAGAGTGAGAATGCACGTGAGCCAATAGAAAGTGCCCCCCCTCCATATTTATTTAATTTACCTTTAATAGTTACAGACAGGATATTGCATCCGGAGAAGGCCCTATTTCCAATGCCGATAACTGTACGAGTTACCCCATCAGCTGTTGTGATTTCACCAGGAATCACTATATCACCAGAATAATCTTTACCTGTCGGATCTTTAACTAACGTAACACCACCATCCTCCCACCAGTAGGTACTAATCGTGTACCAATAGTCACCAACTTTTTCGGGATTCTGTGCACTGGCTGTCAGTGACATAGAAGCCAAAAGAAACAAAAAAATACTTTTTTTCATACAAAAACTGTTTTTAAGTTAAATAATAATTAGTGCAAAGATATAAAAAAAAAAATAAACTTGTACGCCTTCTTATAAAAAAATAAAGAAATTATACTATTTTAACTCCACCAAACAACTTAAAATATAAGAAAAGATGTCATCACCGCCAAATAACATCTGTTTATTTGAAGAAAGGCTCAATATTCAGCTGACTACATTCGGGCATCGTCATGGTAAGAGTGGATCCCATATGCTCCTCTGTGGAAACCGTCCTACCGTCAGTACGCTGAATGCGCCAGCCAACAACAACCTTCTCCTCTACGGCCTGCGCTGTCAGTCGGATGGGGTGATTCTTAAAATATAGGCCTCTGTAGTGAGCTTCAGACAACTGATGGTCGTTGAAAGTCAGTCTTGCAATCTGATTTTTCGACGAGGCGGTATTGATGGTAAGGGGAACAGGCTTATCTAAGTTGTAAAATTCGCACAACTGTCGCATAAACTCGTCTGTACGGCCTTTAACCCACTTCTCGATATTATCCATCTCATTACGATACATTTCAAGACTCTTTCCTATAAGTGGGCCATAGAAAGATAATTCACTGCAGATCTTCTGATACATAGTATCAAGCAACTTGTGGATGCCTTCGTAATTGAGGAAATCGCCTGTGTAGATGGCACAACGCTCAACGAACTCATCCCTGAAGTCCTGATCTTTCATCAATTGGCGGAACAAAAGCGTGTAAGGATAGCCATTTGCATTCCAATGCCACTGTTGATCAAAATCGGGATCATAGAGCCACTTCAGAATATCAAAAGTATATGGGATACCGTAGATTCCCATAGAATAGTCCACATCCTTAGCTATCCAGCGCCAGCGCCCTCCCTCAGTCCTTGGGCGCCACATAACAGCGTTGTTGCCAGGGAAATCAACGTTGCCGTAATAGAGGTTCAAGATCATCACATTGATAAACTCGTGACAGTCCATCCATTGCTCATATTCGGCCATGTTATGATTGTCTTCATTGTAGAATGCAGTAAATCGGTTCAGGTTGTCCCAATCGCCCTCCTTGAGATTATCCCAATTCTCAAACAGATCTATGTCCTCCAGACCATCGTAATTGGTGTAAATATTATCTTCTTGGGCCCGTTCGCGGATGTTGAGCATGCCATAATATTTTCCGTTGATATAGACAATGGCTGGTCGCCAGGCTTGCCAGTCAAGGTCAACATGCATAGCCATGCTACGTTGGGCAAGGGCATCACGAATATAGAGGAATTCGAAATCATTGCCCGCATTGCGCAGCGAAAGAGACTTGAACTTATGTAGCCCAGGTTTCTGATCGGGGAAGATCTCATGGTCGAACAATTTCTCGCCAAATCGCTTGTGCGCATAGATAATCAACGTCTTTCTAGAGTATTCCCGCGTGGAACCTCCTCCCACACGTGTCTCACAGAGCTGGTTAAGAATACTCTTTGTCCTCTCACCTTCGAAGTATTCCAGATTGATGGGACGTCGCCAGTTTTTATATGCCTTACGATTGTCAGTATTATTGATAGAAAAGATACCAGTTTTACTATCTTCTAAATAAGACTCATTGGTGGATATGGAGATGACAGGAAGGGTGAGTTCGCGATCCAAGAAGATATACGATTGAGTAGTGGACATAGGCGACAGCCATCCTTCGCAGAAAAGTTTTGCCCTGACAACAGTAGTCTGGCTGATTGTAAAGGGACCAGTATACAAAAAATCATTTTCGGTTGGTTCCTTACCTGATTTAGTATAATAAATTCGTGTACCTTTTGGACTTCCCTTTGGAAGTGACAGCTTCAACTTTACTGGCTTATCACATGTCTTTACAAAGCCTGACACGTTGAACACAGGTTTACCCAGGATATGGTCGTGCTCGCAAAGCCCGCCGCAATTAGTCCCTTCTGGAGAGCGCTTCAGTTCATAACCCCAATTATTGCTTCCATCTGACACACGACCATAGGCGATATTGGGGGCTGGCTGTTGATTTAACGAGTCCACCACACTTACAGACCGATCCAACACATTGCTCTTGAAAAGGTACACTACACAACCCTTTCCTGACTCTAGACGGAAGTTAGTGTGCAACTTCGCCCTCTCTATATCATCATCAGTGACTTTCCCCTCAGCCTTTAATTCTTGCATTTTGGCCTGCAACTTCTCGCCATCCTTGTCACAATAAACGAGCTGATAGCCATAAGCAGGCACAACCACATTAGCTGGCAATTGCCACGCATTGACGGGATTGTTATTGCCATCTATTTTAGTGCCAATTTTGTATTTCGATAACGATATAGGTATCGGACTGTTATTATAGAGTTCTACCCATGAGTCCGGGAATTCTTGTGTGTCTTTGTCCCAAACGACATCGACATTCGACTGCATCAACTCATTAATCACCAGCGACTGCCCAATGATAGGGATGAAGACGGCAGACGACAACAGGATAGTGAGCCAGCATTTGAGTGGATGCATCATATGTTTTTATGATACTTCACGAGGCCGGGCATCGGACTCTGAAGGATGGTGCCGAGTTTGAAGCCTTCGATGCGGGCGGCCTCACGGAGTTCATCCTTGAAGTACCACGCGACGCTGCCGACACAGGATACAGGGAGTTCACGACGATTGTAGGGGGCGATATGACAAGAGAAAAACGCACAGAAATTGTCGACCACAAGGTTGTGAACGGCCGACATGTGGGCGTGGCTGTGGATAAACTCAGTCAGCGAACCAAGAAAACGGTTGGCCAGCGGCTGACGGTAGACACGGTCGATGATAACAGGCAGTGAAAGGCCCGTTTCCGTCTCGAAATCAGCCTTGAGTTCCTCGGACAAGCGACCGATATAGAGATCATGCAGGAACCGTTTGCCAAGCACTGCCCCACTCCCCTCATCGCCGAGGATATAACCCAAGGCTGGTGTGTTCTGAACGATCTGTCCACCGTCATAAAGGCAAGAATTAGCGCCGGTGCCTAAGATGCTGGCAATGCCCGACTTACGGCCACAGAGGGCACGGGCTGCGCCCAGCATGTCACTATGGGCCTCGACGCTGACAGCCTCGGGCAATGACTTACGAATGAGGGCGGCCATCGGAGCCTCTTGCTCAGGACGCACCCCACTGCCATAAAAATATACACGCAACTCATCAGAGTCGTAGAGACGACAAGCCTCTACACGAGCTTTGACCTCACCCAGCGTGGCCGAGATGAGATCAGGCGACTGATGATAGGGATTCAGTCCCTGAGTGGTGAAGGTGGACAAAACGGAGTCGGAGGTGGACAAAACACACCAGTCAGTCTTCGTGCTGCCGCTGTCGGCTATCAGTTTCATATCATTAAATGTTACAATCCACGATGCAAAAGTAAGAAAAAAACTGCAAACAAAGAAAACTTTTTAAGATTATTTGCACGAATGCGAAAAAAATAGTACCTTTGCAAAGTTTTTTTAGATAATACGAAATTGGAAAGATGAAAATGATGAATAGACTATTGATCGCTTTATTTTGTCTGTTGATGGCAACGGAGGCTGGTGCGGTGCTGAAAGAGAAAGACCTGAACCAGACACTGGCTATCCTTCAGACAGAACTGGAGCAATATAACGCAGAGTTAAGCAGCCGTACGGCAGCAAGGAAAGCACGCAACAAACAAATCATCATGGAGCTGGTCAGTGCCATGAAACGAGCCGACCAAAACGCGCTGATGCTCTATTCCCAACAGCAGGACAATGTATTCGACCTGACCTACGCCTGCCATGAGGCTACAGAGCAGTATCGGCAGTTCCATTCGCGGCAGTTGCCCTTCAACTTGTTTTTAAGCCGTAGCAGCACCGAGATCGCCCGCTATGACAGCCTCATCAGCAGCCTGCAGATGATGCCCGACAGAGTGTTGGGAGCCGACGGAATGGCCCGTCGCGACTCGTGTCTGGCTCTTGCCACGAGTATTCAGGAGATGTTGACCGACGGAAAGAGTCAGCTGGAGCAATACATCAGCTATTATAACCGCACGGAACAACGACTGAGCAATCTGAACGACTATGCCCAAAAGCGCTATACAGAGATCCAGACGAACATTTTCGTGAACGGCGGTTCAAACTATATCACGCTACTGAGCCGCTTCGGCCGCAACTGGAGCAACCTATCAGAGGCTGTGAAGAAAAAATACAGTCTGGAAGCCAATGCCAACAGCGATTGGAGCAGTTATTGGATCATCGGCACGTTTATCGCTATCGCCGCCTTTGTAATACTCGCCATCGTGCTCAACCTGCTGTTCTTCCGTTTCTTCATGCCAAAACGCTTTGACACCGAGGATTTCCGCAAGAAGCGCACACCCGTGATCATGGCTACCACTACGGTCACCTTCGCCCTGATTCAGGGACTATTCGTAAACAACACGGGCCAGAATTTCCTCGTGATGGCATCGAGTCTGCTGGTGGAATATGCATGGCTCTTGGGTGTGATACTTATCTCGCTGCTGTTACGCGTAGGCGGCGATCAGATACGCAGTGCCTTCCGCATCTATGCTCCCCTGCTCACCGTCGGATTCATCACCATCGGTTTCCGTATCATCCTCATTCCCAACGAACTGGTAAACATGATCTTCCCGCCGATGCTGCTCTTGTGCGCCATCTGGCAATGGGTGGTCATCCGCAAACACAAGCGCAACGTACCGAGGTCGGATATGTTCTACACCTATGTGTCGCAGACCGTGTTTGTGGCCTCCGTCTGCTGTTCGTGGGCAGGTTATACGCTGCTTGCCGTCCAGTTGCTCATCTGGTGGATCATGCAGCTCACATGCATCCTCACCATCACCTGTATCAGCCTGTATATCAAGAACTACGCAGAGCGTCACGGTCTGTCGAAGAAACCTATCACGAAGACATGGGGCTACCATCTGGCAGAACAAGTGGTGATGCCCACATTGGGCGTCTTCTCTGTGATGCTGAGTATCTATTGGGCCGCAAAGGTGTTCAACCTCAGTGAACTCTGTTGGCGCATCTTCAACTACAATTTCATCGAACTCGAGAACCTGCAAGTATCTATCTTCAAGTTGTCGATAGTTATCTGCCTGTGGTTCCTCTTCCGTTATATCGCCCGTACTATCATGGCCCTGCTGCGGATGCACTTTGTGATGCGCGACCCCACAACGGCCGCGTCGAGAGAGGTGATGGGAAGGAATGTCATCCAGGTGTTCGTCTGGGGTATTTGGCTGATGCTATCACTGTCGTTGCTCCATATCAGCGTCACCTGGCTTGTGGCTATCTCTGGAGGTCTGTCAACAGGTATCGGTTTTGCATCAAAGGATATCATCGAGAACATCTACTATGGTGCCTCGCTGATG
>JAEEGL016269628.1_pt1 | contig 10112 bp, 6 predicted proteins | sample 9134231 | NCBI WGS metagenome assembly JAEEGL01 (sample SAMN16246548, study PRJNA631951) | gut metagenome | biome: gut microbiome; feature: rumen; material: fiber-attached | host: Bos | place: Iran: Karaj | collected 2018-10 | reverse complement strand
TTTATTGCATGACTTTGCGCCGATGGGATAAGAAAATCAGCCCCCGGGTTTGCATATGGTATGCAGTAGTGGCAAATGCCGCCAGCTTCCTGCTGGGCCTTTTGATTTTCGACAAATCATGGGGCGGGCTGTTTTGAGCGATATCCGGGGTGCAGGAAAATGTTAAGATAGTTGTTGTTTAGAAAGGAGCAATTATGGGGAAAAGCCCACGTTGCCTGTATGATAACAGTATAAAAGAGTTCCTTGAGGAATCAGATGATGCAATCTTTGGCAAGCTTGGTAAGGGATATCATGGGGAAACTCTGACAACATCAAGAGAGGCTTGGGAAGGTGAGATAGCAATACTTCAGAAAGAATTGTTTGAGTGGAAAGATTCTGAAGGTCGTATTGTTTTTGAATATGATATTCCTCGCCTTGGAAAACGTATTGATGTTGTTTTGCTTCTGCAAGGTGTAGTGTTTTGTTTGGAATTTAAAGTCGGAGAATCAAAAATTCTGGAGGGCGATGTTGATCAAGTCTTAGACTATGCTCTTGATTTAAACCATTTTCATAAGTTCAGCCAGGGGAGAGTAATTGTTCCTATTCTTGTTGCAACAGAGTATGCCCATTCTTCCTCAGACATAAAGTCTTCTGCTTATGATGACCGTGTGGTTAATCCTTTAATTACCGGGAAGAACGGAATCGGAACACTAATTAAACTGGTATTGGAACATTATCCAGAAGAAGAACCCCTTGATCCTAGTTGGATAATTAGCCCGTATGCTCCTACGCCCACGATAATTGAAGCGGCCAGGACATTATATGAAAGTCATTCTGTAGAAGACATTACAAGACATGAGGCTGACCAAGTTACAACCGATAGCACAATAAAATACATCCTTGATGTAATAAAAACCAGTAAGGAGAATAGAGAAAAGAGTATCTGTTTTGTAACTGGAGTCCCGGGAGCAGGGAAAACCTTGGTAGGATTAGATGTTGCGGTAAAGCAAACGTATCAGGGATATGATAAGCCTGTTGATGATGAAGGGGCTGTTTATCTTTCGGGGAATGGTCCGTTAGTTGCAGTCTTGAATGAGGCATTGGCAAAAGACAATTATACAAAATGTAAAAAACGTGGAGAGGAAAAGAAACTATCTGACTCTAGGCGTGAGGTTGGAAAGTTTATACAGATAATACATCGCTATCGCGATACTATGCTAAATAAGATTGTTAATCCCGTGGAGAACGGTGTATTAGCAATAGACCCAACTAAGGCTATAAAAGATGAAGAGTCGGGATATGGAGAGGTTGAGCATGTTGCGATTTTCGATGAGGCACAGCGGTCATGGACACATAAAAGATTGGCAGATTATCTCAAGCGTGGCGGAACATATGGCAATAAGTTAAAAGTTCCTAATTTCCCTATGTCAGAGGCTTCTTTTTTAATATGGTCTCTGGATCAACGTGAAGATTGGGCAACCATAATTTGTCTTGTGGGAGGCGGTCAGGAGATTAACACGGGAGAAGCTGGAATCTCTGAATGGATTCGGTCTCTTAATGAACTTTTCCCGCATTGGAAAGTGTATATATCTCCACAATTGACCGAACCTGAATATGCAGAAGGAAAGGTCAATGAACTTCTGAAGGATAATACGAACGTTACATACTCCGATAGTTTACACCTAGGGGTGTCTTTACGTTCTTTCCGCGCAGAAAAGCTGTCAGCATTTGTCCATGCGCTTCTTGCTGTTGATAAAAGTGCCGCTTCAATTTATGCAGAGATTAAAGACCGGTATCCCATTGTGTTAACAAGAGATATGGAGAAAGCAAAAGAATGGCTGCATAAACGAGTTCGAGGAACAGAAAGAACCGGTGTGCTAATAACAAAAGAATCTGCAAGATACAAACCTCTTGGAGTGCATGTCCTTGCAAGCGGTGATGAGAATGCGGTCCACTGGTTCCTTGAAGATAAGACTGATACAAGAGCGTCTAATTATCTTGAAGATGCAGCGACAGAAATTCAAGTACAGGGATTGGAATTAGATTACACTTGCCTCCTATGGGATGCTGATATGCGATACGAAAAAGGCGAGTGGCACTATTACAAGTTCAACGGAAGAAATGCTTGGGTTGAACAATTCGCTACAAGTGAGAGTAAGCAAGAACTAATGAAATACATGCTAAATGCATACCGTGTGCTGCTAACACGTGCCAGAGCGGGAATGGTAATCTGCGTGCCGGAAGGAAATCCCAACAAGACGGCCAGCGGCTTTTGGGAAGATAGCACACGGAAACCAGAGTATTATAATGGGACCTATAAGTATTTGAAGAGTTTGGGAATTGAGGAGATATAAGTGGTCCTATTTCACAGGTAATGCTAGGCCGAAGAATATTGATAAAAATATATGAGGTATGACGTATGGGGATGAGTTCTTGGCACGTAGGGATAGCCGCAGAGGCATATGCAGCGGCGATTCTTGCACGCTATGGATATGATATTTCTGTTCAGTATGGGGCTAATCAACCAGAGTATGATTTGATAGCGCATCACAAGGATAAGATGCTAAAGATTTCCGTTAAAGGAAGTCAAGATGGTGGTTGGGGCCTGGCACAAGGATACAAAAAGGGACGAGATTATCATGAGGCAATTGATCTGTGGTTAGCTAACCATGGGAGAAAGACGGTGTTCTGTTTAGTCCAGTTTAAAGACGTTTCTATGGAACAACATCCCCGCATTTATGTGGCCACTCCGAAAGAAATTGCTGATCGGCTGAAGGCATCTGCAGGTGGACGAGGTGAGACTATTCTTTATGAAAGCCATGCTTGGGGACCACGAGCTGTTGGTGCTGGAACTATAGACAAGATACCGCTGGAGTGGAAGGTTTCTGAAGAAAGGCTGAGACTGTTGTTTGAAAAGTACGGCTGTTGAGGAGACTTAGTGGAAGAGTCATATACGAACAATAAAAGCCCATTCATCAAAGATATTACAGGCAAACAATTTGGCTACCTTACCGCTATTGAACCAACGAACAAGCGTCAAGGTTCTAACGTTATTTGGAAACTGAGGTGCGTTTGCGGGAACTATGTTGAGAAGGTAAGCAGTGTCCTCTCAGAAACGAGCAGTTGTGGTTGTATGAGGGGCGAAGGGTTAAAACGTAAGAATGTCATCCCTGGAAAAACGGACCTCGTTACGATTCGCCCGGACTTGGTAGCGGAATGGGATTATGAAAAGAATGGATTGGTCCGTCCAGAGAACCGAACCGAGAACTCAATGGATGTGGTATGGTGGATTTGTCCCAAGGGTCATTCATATAGAACCAGTATTGTTCAGCGCACAAGGCAAGGAACAGGTTGCCATTTTTGCAAGGGATATAAGGTAATCCCGGGGGAGAATGACCTTGCTACTGTACGCCCGGATTTACTATCTGAATGGGATTACGAAAAAAATGATGCTATCAGAGTGAAGCCAAATCAGGTTTTCCTTAACACTCAGAAATCAGTTTATTGGAAATGCCCTAAAGGACATTCCTATGAGATGAAAGTTGGGTATCGGTCGAGAAGTAAATATGGCTGTCCGTATTGTAATAATCTAGCCACTTTACCGGGATATAATGACCTTGCCTCACAGTGCCCTGAGATTGCACAAAAAGAATGGGATTATAAAAAGAACCGTGTTAGGCCAGACCAGGTGACAACGGAATCTGGAAAGAAGGCTTGGTGGCTTTGTTCAAAAGGACATTCCTATCATCAAGCAATAGATAGCCATGTCAAAAGTGGGCAGGGCTGTCCGTATTGTGCAAACCTGAGGGTGCTTCGCGGGTACAACGATGTGGCAACAACGCATCCGGAGCTTATTGAAGAATGGTCGGAAAAGAATCAGAAGAAGCCCGAGGAATGTATAGCTGGAAGCCACCAGAAAATCATATGGAAATGTAATGATTGTGGGAATGAGTGGTCAGCATCTATCAAGTCCCGCGCGTATTCTATGCAGGGCTGCCCCAAATGTGCATTGGCTTATAAATCCTCCGAGCCTGAACAGGTTCTGTTTTATTATCTTCATAAAGCGTTCCCTTCCGCGGTTAATTCATACAAGACAGACTGGTTGGGACGAATGGAAATTGATGTCTATATACCAGAACTACGGATTGGTGTAGAATTTGACGGTGGAAAATGGCATCGCAACATAGACAAAGACATCAGAAAAAGTGCTTTGCTACACGAACACGGGATAAAGCTGGTTCGTGTCCGTGATGAACGCAATCCAGCCATTGATGACGGGAGCATTATTGTATCTGTACCAAAAGACATCGATAAAAGCTTGATTCACATGGAGCCGGTCGTTAACAGATTATTCGACTGTATAAATGAGATAAGTGGTATAACTGTTAAGCCTGATATCAACATAAAACGCGATCTTAATGAAATACAGGCACTCTTCGATACGAAAAAGAGAGGCAAATCGGTAGCCTCAAATCCTGAACAGCTTGAAGAGTGGAATAGAGAGAAGAATACCGTCAATCCAAAACGTATCTCTGAGCAAAGCCATCGAAAAGTATGGTGGAAGTGTTCTATCTGCGGAGCAGAGTGGCAAAGTCCACCGCATGCGAAGAAGGGCACCGGGTGTATTTCCTGCAGAAGATCAGCCGCCGGCCATACACGTTCACTCAAAAGGGCAGACAGGGGTGATAGCAAACGGCTTACAGAGTATGAGGGGCTGATGCAAGAATGGTGTTATGAAAAGAATGCCGAAATTGACCCAGAAATGCTTACCCACGGTAGAGATCAGAGAGTTTGGTGGAAATGCAAAACCTGCGGCAACGAATGGCAAGCTGTCATAAAAGAACGGACACGGAGAGGAAGAGGGTGTCCGCAGTGTGCCAAGACGTTGCGTAGGAAACGATTTGAGGAAAAAGAGAAATGAACAAGCAGACATTTCTAGACTGGTGCATCGAAAAGCAATACCAGAACTTGCTTTCGGAATGGGACAACGAAAAAAACGGCGACCTAAAACCGGATGCCGTAACATCGCATTGCAGTAGAAAAGTTTGGTGGAAATGCAAAAATGGACATGAATGGGAAGCAGCCGTTGATAATCGTACCGGAACTAATAAAACGGGTTGTCCATATTGTTCGGGGCGACTTCCCATAATTGGGCAGACCGATTTGCAGTCACAATTTCCCAGTATTGCTACGGAGTGGCATCCCAGCAAGAATGGAGATATAAAACCAACAGATGTAACTTTATACAGTGGGAAGCGAGTCTGGTGGTTGGGAAAGTGCGGGCATGAATGGATGGCTTCCGTCGGCGAAAGGACACACTCGAACGGATGTCCTTATTGTAGTAATCACCGTGTTTTGCAAGGTTTTAACGATTTACAGACGAAATATCCAGGTTTAGCAAGAGAATGGAGCCAAACAAAGAATTTGGGAATTAAACCTTCCGAGGTTCTTTGTGGAAGTCATAAAAAAGCATGGTGGGTATGTGCTGCGGGACATGAATGGGAAGCTGTTATAAAGTCGCGTTCTCTTGGAGGTTGCGGATGCCCATATTGTTCGGGACGTAATGTTATCACTGGCATAAATGATTTACAAACCATTAATCCTGAAGTGGCAAGAGAATGGAATCATGGAAAAAACGGCAAGCTTCTGCCATCAGAAATAGCATTTGGGAGTAATAGAAAGGTTTGGTGGAAGTGCTCCAAAGGGCATGAGTGGAAGGTCGCGGTAAGCAACCGGACCGGAAGCAAAAAGACCGGGTGTCCGTTTTGCACGAATAGGTTTGCCCTTCCGGGTTATAATGACTTGGCATCGAAAAATCCTGGAATAGCATTAGAATGGAATTACGAGAAGAATAAAGGGGCTAAGAATGGTGACGGGGCAGACATTTCTACCCCGGATAGAATAACGGCTGTTTCTGGTATCAAGGTTTGGTGGAAGTGTAGGTACGGTCATGAATGGAAAACAGCTGTCGCCAATCGAACCAACGGAGCGGGATGTCCATATTGCTCAAGCTCAGGAACATCTGTTCCTGAACAGGGTATATCATTCTATCTTGAACAGGTATGCAGAGTGGAGCAGCGGAGGAAAATAAGCGGTCTGGAAATAGATGTGTTTTTACCTGAATACAATGTTGGAATTGAGTATGATGGAATCTTTTATCATAAGCCCATACATGCTCAAAAAGAGGCTGAAAAAGATAGGGTATTACTTGAAAAAGGAATCAGAATAATTCGAATAAAAGAGGGAAAGAACAACCAAATTCAGAATAATAGAATTATATACTATAAGACAGATGATATGAGGTCGAATTATGATTGGGCGTTGAATCAGTTATGTGAATTACTCGTATCATTTACCGGCAATAAACGGTTTGCAGATATTACAATCAATGCGCAGAAAGATTTGTTAAAGATTCGCGAAAGAAGTGACCTATATGTTAAGAAGAACAGTCTAGCGGTTCTCTTTCCAGAGATAGCACAAGAATGGAATCAGGAGAAAAATGGGATTCTCCAACCAGATATGTTTACAATCGGGTCAGATACCAAGGTCTGGTGGAAGTGTTCAAAAGGACACGAATGGAAAACTACTGTTTCACACCGAACTTCTCGAGGGGACGGGTGTCCGTATTGCTCACAAAAGCGAATGCTAAAAGGCTATAATGATTTTGAATCGTGGTGTTTGGCTAATGGTTGCGAGGCACTTTTAAAAGAGTGGGACCCGGGAAAGAATGTGGTAGAACCTTCGGGATTCTCTCGTCAAAGCAAGGAAAAGGTCTGGTGGAAGTGCAATAAGGGGCATGAATGGATGGCGACTATTAGTCACAGGGCTGATGGGCATGGCTGTCCCTACTGCAATGGCGGTGTAGCGAAATGTGTTAGGAACATCGATACTGGAGAAGTGTTTCCTTCAACAATAGAAGCTGCACAAAAGTATGGTTTGAAAAGCCGCAATTCCATATCTCAATGTTGTTTGGGAAAATGCAAAACTGCCGGAGGACATCGTTGGGAGTATTTGTCTTAAAAGAAAAAGAGAGTGGAATGAAGGGGCCAGTGAGGAGGTTAATCACGGCGCAGAGTTACGGTGATTGCAAAACTTCTTCCCAAGCAAAGATAAGAACTCGCAGAGTGAGGGCACAGGTCAAGAGAGGTTAGACGTCTGACGTCTAAGTCTTTTGATATTCGCGTTATGTTGTGAAAACTACAGTTTGGCTAAGCATTTTCGGATTTGTTGAGAGGGTTTATATATATGAGAATTGATCTTCATTGTCATACCAAAGCGACGAAAAAAGGTGACGGAAACGGAAGAAATGTTACTCCGGCATTGTTCCAGAAAAAGATTAGTGATGCGGATGTTAGAATAGTTGCAATTACCAATCATAACGCTTTTGATTTACAGCAGTATGTGGAGCTTTCGGAAGTAGTAAGAGATTTTTGTCTTGTTTGGCCAGGTGTCGAGATAGATGTTTTGGAACCAGATTCAACTAGGTGGCACCTTATTGTGATTGTCAATCCTAAAGAGGTAGATCTTTTCTCTCGAAGCGTTAAGAGGCTTTTCGCAGGAGATGATATCGATGAATGTACTCATTCTCTAAATGATATTTATAGAGCGTTTAAAAAGTGTGATGCAATTTATGTTGCGCATTTTCATAAATCCCCAGCCATTCCAGAAAAAGATTTCAAAAAACTAAATGAACTAGTTAAGGAAAGACACCGGATTTTCCAGGAAACCACAAATGAGACTTCAATGGGAGTTTATGCGAGTTTTCAGTATAACATCCTAATCGGGAGTGATGTGAAAGAGTGGAAAAAATACGAAAAGAGTCGCTTTGCAGAGCTAAAATTGCCTGTTGATAGTTTTGAACAGTTTTGTTTGCTTTCAAAGAGAGATGATAATGTTGTGAAAACTCTCTTAAATAAGAAAGAATCAAAAAATCTCGTGGCAAAACCGGCTACAAAGGTTAGACTACCATTACAAATATACTCTGATGTGAACATTATATTCGGGCAAAAAGGTACGGGAAAAACGCAAATAGTAAAGTCGCTGTGTGGAGAACTTGAGTCAAAGGGGATGAAATGTGTTAGCTATATAGCTTCTGAACGAGAGGATAAGTATAAAGAGTTATTAAGTTTGAATGGTGTTGTGGCGGATTTGTCGAAAATTGGTATTTCTAATTGTAGTGAAGATTTTAAAGCTATTTCTTCATGGAATGATTATAATCCAACTTTATTTGAGAATTATGTTCAATGGAAAAAAACATATAATACTAGTAACAATAAGAAAAGAATGAAAATCACTAATTCTACATCTATCCCTTTTCAGGAGAGTGACTCGTTCTTAAAGCATAAAGATGATTGCGACTTTGTTGACTGTGCCGTTCAGAATTATTCAAAGGTCAAGAAAGAAGAATACCTTAATGAGCAAGAGTGTGTCACACTAGATGAATTATTGAATAAACTTGAGAGGGGGATTATTGAGAACAGACGTGAGGATTTGATTGAACGAGAGGCCATTAGACTGTCGAATCATTGTATTGATACAATAAAGGATTTGGCAGATATGAATACTAATTCGGTATCTAAGCCCTCAACAACAGGTTTCTCCGCGTTTGTAGAGAATAGGATTAGGCTAATCAAAGCATTTGAGAGTATTGTTCGCACGTTCGATGCAAAGGAGTGCTGTAGCAGTGAAGATATAGGGTCGTTAGAGGAAAAAGGGCGTATAAGCGTAAACACTAGGCTAAGACTACTTTGTGAGGAATCTAGCAGGAAAGAATTTGGAATTGGAATTCAAGCGCTGAAAAACATTAAACAGCTCCTCTTTGATATATACGATAGTATTCTTTCTGGCGATTTTTCGGAATCGTTGAGGGAATTGGTTGTTCAACTTAATGAGAATGGAATAAATGATATTCTTCCTTTTGTTGGGAGATCTCGGTATATTACAAACCAGAACGGAGAGCTATATGAGCCATCTAATGGAGAAAAGAACATGCTGCTTCTTCAAAGAGTCTTGTCAAACTATAATGCGGACGCTTTTTTTCTAGATGAACCTGAGTTGGGAATGGGAAATTCCTATATTGATTCAACTATTCTCCCAATACTTATTAATCTGGCAAAGAAAAGAAAATATATCGTTGTTGCTACGCATGATGCTAATATAGCAGTAAGGACGCTGCCTTATATGTCAATATACAGGACTCATTGTAATGGTGTGTATAAAACATATGTTGGGAATCCATTTAGTGATAGATTGGTTAATATTCTGGATGAAAATGATACTCTGGAATGGACGGAAGAAAGTCTTAAGTCGTTAGAAGGAAGTAAAAAAGCTTTTTACGAAAGGAAAAATATATATGAATCCAAATCCCAAAACAATTGATGTTGTTCTATATTCGGACAGCGAAAAGCAGATGGATATTCTTTCTTTTCAATTTGATGATGAGTCCTGTAAAATTGATTTGAATTCGGAGGATAGTCAGCCTCAACTTAAAATGGTCTTTTCAAAACTCATAACGGAGTCATTAGAAAATGATATAGTCTTTAACCTTGTTGTTGGCGAGAATTACGACAGAGAACTATATATTGATGTTTGCAAAGAATACATTCAAGATCTTCAGAAGGAACTAAATAACTCAAAAGAAAGAATTAGAAAAGAACTAGCAGGTAAGCGTTGAAAGAATTTACGCCCTTTAGAAGAAATGTACTGAAAAACAAAAGGTTTATCTCATCATTCCGGGAAGAGAATAAAGAGTGTTTGGGACCTTTGTTTATATATCTTAAAGCCTGTGTTCTGAGATGTTAAAAGTAATTTGTGAGTGACTAAGAGAGAGTATTACGGAAGTTGGGTTTCTTATGGCCTACACCATCCTACAAATCACCGAACCCGATTATGGCTGCGAGGAGACGCATCGTGCGGAACCCACAGCCTTGCTGAAATTGAGGGAGGAACCGAGCGACGACGTGCGGTACGTGGAGGTGCCCGAGAGGGTGCTGGCGGAGCAGGGGCTTAAGGAAGGGAAGAAGGTCACATTTGCCACGGACGGGACGATTCGGAAGTATGTCAGAGTCGTGGCAGCAGTCATCCGTGACCCGAAGGAGCACCCGGGAAGGGTATTTGCGACGGCGCGCGGGTAT